>Ga0206106_100335_pt1 | contig 48838 bp, 40 predicted proteins | sample 1B1ome_FD_148677 | JGI IMG/M metagenome (GOLD analysis project Ga0206106, IMG submission 148677) | Enriched microbial communities from leaf-cutter ant dump, University of Wisconsin, Madison, United States - 1B110A | ecosystem: Environmental > Terrestrial > Nest > Insects nest > Nest dump | place... | reverse complement strand
GCTCTTCTTCCTTCCGGGCCGCCGGTTCCGCCTGCGCTTCCGGTGGGGCCGGTGCGGTCGGTTCTGGCGCGGCGGGTTCGCTCGGCGCGGCGGGTCCGGCTTCGGGCGATGGCGCCGGTTGCGCGGGGGCAGGAGCGGAGTCCGGGGGCGTTTTCCCTGCCGGAGCGGCGGCGGCAGGCGCTTCCGGCTCGGGCTTGAGCGCCTGCACGATCGGCTCCGGAAGTTCGGCGATGTCGTTGCGTAGCTGGCGCTGGAGACGCAGGTTCCAGCGGCTCACGGCCTTGACGACGGTGGCGAGGTCTCCCTCCGGCAGTTTCTTGAGCCGCCCGGCTTCGTTGACCCAGCGCAGGATGGAGAGCTGGGAGAGGGGAGGGGAGAGCGGAAAGGCTTCGACGGCGGCGTGGATGAGCGAATGGGCGTCCGCCGCTTTCAGATCCCCGAGCGGGAGTTGCAGCAGCCACGGCTTGCCCTTGCCGATGAGGACGTTGAAGAAAATCTGCCGGTTGCGGGTGGAGAGCGCGCCGGTCTCCGGATCGCGCAGCTGGCCCGCCACGGTGGCGACAAGCTTGAGCCCGGCTGCCGGGTCGATTTTGAAAACGGCGCGCGCCAGGCTCAGGCGGAGGCGGCGGGCGGCCTCGGTGTCGTGCCGGGCGATGCTCGCGAGCAGCCAGCGGCGCATCGGCAGGCTCAGGTCCGGCCAGACGGCGGTGATCGCGGAAACACTCACCATCCATGGAAAGACGAGCAGCGGCTCGATGGCGGCGGCGAGTCCCGCCTTTCCCTTTCCCAGCCGTTCGGCCAGCAGGCGCGAAGCCTCCTCCTCCTGCGCGGGGGAGAGCCGCTGGGGGCTGCGGGCGATTTCGAGCAGGGGCTCAAGCGGCTCGGGGGCCGGGGCGGGTGCTGGTGGGGTTGGCGCTGGGACGGGGGTCTCCTGAGCTTCCGGGGTTTCCTGAGGTGTTGGTGTTTCCACAGAGAGAGATCAAATCGGGATGGGTTGGTTTCGCGGCGGCTCCCCCTGGCGGATGGGTGGGCGTGCCGCGCGTGCCGGTAATTGAAAAGCAGGGAGGCGGCCCTTTTGGCAACTACTTAGGTGGCTCAATGGCCTTCTTTTTCAATCCGCTCGCTCAGCCATTGCTTGATCATGCTCTGGTAGTTGAGGTAGCGGGAGCGGGCCAGCCGCTTGATGCGGGCCAGCATCCGGGGGTCGAAACGGAGGGTGACGGTGGTCGATTCGCGCGAGTCGGTCTTGAGCAGCGAGCCGTTCATGAGCCGGATGTCGAGCCGGTGCTGCTCCCAGAAACGGGCTTCTTCCCGCTCGTCGTCAAAGCGGGGGATTTCCGACCAGTGATTGATGAGATTCATGAGAGTCCGGGGTCCGGGTGGGCGCGGGGGGAACCGGGTGGGTTCACGCCAGCTCCAGGTTCTTGCGTTCGTAGAATTGTTCTTCTTCAGGGGTCATCCCGCGGGCGAAGAGGACGCGGTAGCGTTTGCCGTCCGTCCAGAAGAGGCTGAAAACACCCCGGCCCGACATCGACTTGCCCAGGTTGAAATACCGGGCGGAGGTTTCGGTCTGGACATCGGGCAGGATGCGAAGGGAAAACGGGTCTTCAAACGATTCCTCAATCTCCTTGGGAGGCATGATCTTGAGGTCGAACGGGGTGTCTATCCAGTCGAAATCCATAAAGGGAAAAGGGGGATCAGGAACGCGAAGCGGGGGCGGGCTGGATGAGTTCCACCTCGTATCCCTCCGGCGCGTCGATAAAGGCGATGACGCTGCCGGAGTCCGACCGGTGCGGGCCGTCGGAGAGCGGGTAGCCGAGCGCGGCGGCATGGCGGGCGAAGGCGTCGAGGTCCGGAACTTCGAAGGCGAGGTGGGTGAGGTCCGGGCCGACGACGACGGGGCCGCTGCCGTCGAATTTGCAGATTTCAATGAGTTCCTCGCTGCCCGGGGCCTTGAAAAAGACGAGTTCCGAACCCCGCCCGGAGGTGGAGCGGCGCACTTCTTCGAGGCCGAGCACTTCGCGGTAGAAGTGGACGGTCTTTTCGAGGTTGGCGACGCGGTAGCGGGTGTGTAGGAGCCTGGTGATCATAGAGGGATTGGCGGGAAGTATAGGGGGAAAGCGCGCGGGGATGCAACTCCGGAGAATGAAGCGCGATTGCGCTCGCCCGGGCGGGGGTGTCCGGGGTAAACCGGGAGGCGATGAGAATCGTAATGGTTGCTACGGAGATGTCGCCGCTGGCCCGTGTCGGCGGGCTGGGGGACGGGCTGGGCGAACTGCCCGCGCGATTGCGGGAACGGGGGCACGAGGTGAGCGTCATCCTCCCGTATTATCGTTCGATCCGGGAGCGGTACCGGCCCAGGCCGACGGGGGTGAAGGTCCAGGTGGCGCTTGAGCACCGGCAGGCGGAGGCGGCGGTCCATGAATGGCACACTCCCGCCGGGGTACAGGTCTTCCTGATCCGGCGCGACGCCTATTTCGACCGCTCGGGCATCTACGGCGCGAACGGGAACGATGCGTATGACGACAACACGGAGCGGTTCATCTTTTTTTCACGGGCGGCGTTGCAGTTGATCCTGCATCTCGATCCGCAGCCGGACCTGCTTCACCTCCACGACTGGCCGACGGCGCTGCTCCCGGCGCTCGTGCGGGAGCGGGGGTTGCGGTTTGCGACGGTGCTTTCCGTGCACGATCCGGCTTATCAGGGGATCGGGCCGGCGGAGGATTTCCGTTTCACCCACCTCCCGGGTGAATGGTTCGGGCCGGAGGGCTTCGAGTACCATGGCGGGCTGAACCTGCTCAAGGGCGGGATGGCGGCGGCGGACCGGGTGGTGCTCGGTGGCGCGCTGACCCCGCGGCGGGTGCGGGACGCCGGGCACGGGGATGGGCTGGAAGGGTTTTTCCGGGCGCATGAGGCGAAGCTGGCCGGTATTCCCGACGGGCTGGAACCGCAGGCCGCGCCCCTTTCCGGGAAAGCGAAGGCGAAGGCGCGGGCGGCGCTTCTGGAGGAACTCGGGCTGAACGCCGACCCGGCGGGGCCGGTCCTGTTGCTGGCGGGGAGCGGGTATCCGCCGCTGCCGGACCGGATGCTGAGCGCCGATCTGCGGGTGATCGCGGTTGGCTCCGCGGGTGACGGGAACGGTGAAAACGACGGGGCGAGGGAACGGGAATGGCAGGTGGCCGCCCGGCGGCACCGGGGGAAAATCGCCCGGCTCGAAGCGTGGACGCCCGCTCTCCTGCAAGGGGTGGACGCCGTGGCCTTCCCGGGGGAGCCGGAGGAGGCGCTCCTCATCGCCGCCCTGAGGGCGGGGGTGGTGCCGGTGGCCCGCGCCGTGCCGGGGATGCATTCGCTGGTTCGCGACGCGGCCCCGGAGGAGACGAGCGGCCTTCTTTTTCATGATGACGCCCCGGAGGCGTTCCTCGACGCGCTCAAGCGGGCGCTCCGGCTCTTCACGGAGGCCGACCGGTGGGCGGCCGTGGCCGCGCACGCCGCCGCGACCGACTTTTCATGGGCCGCAACGGCGGCGCGCTACGAACAACTCTACGGGCAACTGCTGCCCTCGCCCGCCACTGCCTGAACATGTCGCTCCCCGAGATTCTCTCTTCCGTGCCCGGCCCCCGCTCGCGTGAAGCGGCGGCGCGGCTGCGCCGGTATGAGTCGCCCAACGTAACCTATATCGACGCGGAGTACCCGGTTTTCTGGGATCGCGCGGAGGGGTTCAACGTCTGGGACGTGGACGGCAACCGGTTTGTGGACTGGACTTCCGCCTTCGGGGTCTGTGGCCTCGGGCATACGAACCCGGCGGTGCGCGGGGCGTTGACGGCGCAGGCGGGGCGTCTCTTTCACGCGATGGGCGATGTCCACCCGACGCCGCTCAAGGCCGATCTCTGCGCCCGGCTCAGCGCGCTGACCTTTGAGCGCTGGGGAGCGGGCGAGGGGCGGGTGATCCTCGGCAACTCCGGCTTTGAGGCGGTGGAGGCGGCGCTCAAAAGCGCGTTTCTGGCCACCGGCAGGCGGCGGGTGATCGCGTTCGAGGGTGGCTATCACGGGCTTGGCTACGGGGCGCTGGAGGTGATCGGGCTCCCGTATTTCCGCGATCCGTTCCGGCCCCAGCTCGCGGAATGGACGACCTGGGTTCCCTTTCCGACCGATGCCGGTGCGCTCGCGCAAACGGAGGAAACCCTCCGGAGCGTGCTCGCGCGGGGGGAGACCGGGGCGGTGCTGGTGGAACCGGTGCAGGGGCGGGGCGGCGAACGGATTCCCCCGCCGGAGTTCCTGCCGATGTTGCGTCGCCTCTGCGACGAGGCCGGGGCGCGGCTCATTCTGGATGAAATTTACACCGGGCTCAACCGGACGGGGCGGCTCTTTGCCACGGAAGCCTCCGGCGTGGTGCCGGACCTGATCTGCCTGGGCAAGGGGCTCACCTCCGGGTTTCCCCTCTCCGCCTGCGTCGGGCGGGCGGAGTGCATGGAGGCGTGGCCGCTCTCCTCCGGGGAGGCGCTCCACACGAGCACGTTCCTGGGCAATCCGCTCGGTTGCGCGATGGCGCTGGCTTCCCTCGCCCAACACGAAGCGCCGGAAGTGGCGGAGGGCGTCCGGGAACGGGGGGAGCGGCTGATGGCGGTGCTCCGGGGTATCCGTTCCCCGTGGGTCCGGGAAATCCGGGGGGTGGGGCTGCTCGTCGGGATGGAACTGCGGCTCGATGGCGGGCAGGTCAACGATCTGGTGAAGGCCGGGCTGCGCGAGGGGCTCATCCTCCTCCAGAGCGGGCCACGGGGCGATACGCTCGCCTTTACCCCGCCCTTTTCCATCAGCGACGAGGCGATGGATCACCTCGCGGCGTTCCTTCAGGAAAGGCTCGCGTCCCGGCCCGGGTCCATCTCGTAGTTGAGCACCTGCCGCTCTGCCGTGTGGGGCTTGATCACCTCTTTGAGGTACTTGATGTAGATGGCGTTTTCCTCGCAGACGGCGAGTTTTTCCCGCGATTCCACCTCAATGGCGTAAAAGAATTCCCACGGGTTCGCCCGGTCGGTGCGCCTGCCGCATTTGACGGCGAGGATCTCCGGGATCTTCAGGAGGCTGATCCGCGTCTGGCGCATCATATCCTCCACCCGTTCCTGCGTGACTTCAGCTTTGAGCTTAAAGAGCACGATGTGGTTGAGCATGGCGGGCCTATTTGTACGGAGGACCGTTCCGTTGGGCAAGCGTCTTTGCGGGGCAAAACGAAGAGTTTGTGTCGATCGCGCCATAAAGCCATTGTCATCCGCCGGTGGCTCAGCCAATTTCATCACCTGCATGAAACCTTTATTGATCATTTCGGGGGGAGCGCTGGTGCTTCTCAATGCGATGCTGCTGGCTTCCCCGTCGCCCGCGGTTCAGGATTGGGCTCCGCTGGTTCAGGGAATCTCCGTGTTTGGCGGGTTCGTGGCGCTCATCGGGGCGTTCCGGTCCGGTTCCCGCGCCGCGTCCATGAGCGCCCTCAGTGTCGAGCCGCCGCCCCCGGCCCCGCCCCGTGCGGAGGCGGAGGTGGTCGCCTTCCTTGCGCTCCTGCAGGAGAAAGGGCGGCTGGTTGATTTCGTGAAGGAAGAGATCGCCGGGGCTTCCGACGAAGCGGTGGGGGCCGCCGCGCGGGTGATTCACGAAGGATGCCGCAAGGTGATCTCCGAATGTTTCGAGATCGCTCCCGTGCGGAGTGAGGGCGAAGGGAGCCCGGTGACGCTCGATGCCGGGTTCGACACCGGGGCGCACCGGCTGCTTGGTTCCGTGCCCGACCTGCCGCCCTACCGCGGGAGGCTGGTCCATCCGGGCTGGGAGGTCCGCTCCGTGCGGCTGCCGAAGGTGCTCGTGGGAGAGGGACGCCAATGGCCGGTGGTCGCCCCGGCGGAAGTGGAGATCGCGAAGAACTGACCGAGGATGAACCCGTATTTCGGCATTGATCTGGGAACGAGCCATTGCGCTCTGGCGCTTGCGGGAGAGGAGACGCCGCCGACGGTCGCCCCGATCCCGCAGATCGTCTCCGCCCACGGGGTGGGGGAGTCCCCGCTGCTTCCTTCCGTCATTTACCTGCCCGCCGAAGGGGAACCGCAGGAGGCCTCCCTCCCATGGGCGGCCCCGGGCGGGGCGCACCGTTTTTTCACCGGTATCTTCGCCCGGGAGCGGGGGGCGTTGCAGCCCGATCGCCTGATCGCCTCGGCCAAGAGCTGGCTTTGCCATCCCCATGCCGATCCCCGGGGGGCCATTCTTCCGTGGCAAAGCACGACGGTGACGCGCCGATGGTCGCCGCTGGAGGTGAGCCGGGTGTTGCTCGAACACCTCGTGGCCGCCTTTCGCCAGACCGGGGCGACCCCCGACGCGGCCCGGGGGGTGATCACCGTTCCGGCTTCCTTTGACGAAGCCGCCCGTTCGCTCACGCTGGAGGCGGCCCGGGAGGCGGGGCTCGGCGAGATCACCCTGCTGGAGGAGCCGCAGGCCGCCTTTTACGCCTGGCTCGAAACGCAGGGGAGCGACTGGCGCGCGCAGGTTCGCCCCGGCGATCTCCTGCTGGTGTGCGACGTGGGCGGGGGTACGGCGGATTTCAGCCTCATCGCCGTCTCCGAACGGGACGGCACGCTCGGGCTGGAGCGGGTGGCCGTGGGCGAGCATCTGTTGCTGGGTGGCGATAACATGGACCTCGCGCTGGCGCATCAGGTGGCCGCCACGCTTTCCGATGAAGGGGGGGTGACGCTCGATGACTGGCAGTTCCTCGCGCTGGTGGCGGCGGTGAGCACGGCGAAGGTCGCGCTGCTCGCGGATGAGTCCCTGCCGGAAGTCTCGCTGGCGATCCCGGCCCGGGGCCGTTCGCTGATCGCCTCCACCATCCGCACCCGGCTCACACGCGGGCAGGTGCGCGAGATCGTCGTGGAAGGGTTTTTCCCCCGTACCGGTCCGGAGGAGATGCCGGTGACGCGCCGTGCGGGCGGGTTGCGGGAGTCCGGCCTGCCCTACGCGGCGGATGCGGCGATCTCCAAGCATCTCGCCCGGTTTCTCGCCCGGGCGCGGACAAACGCCGCCGCCTCGCCCCAGCTTCTCGAAGCGGTCGGTGGCAGCGCGCGGCTCGAATACGGGCTGCTCCCGGACGCCGTTCTCTTCAACGGCGGCGTCTTCAACGCGGCGGAACTGCGCGGGCGCGTGCTGGAGCTTCTCTCCGCATGGGCGGGCCGGCCGGTGCGCGAACTCACCGGAGCGCGGCCTGATCACGCCGTGGCGATCGGCGCGGCGGCCTACGCGCGCCTGCGGACGACCGGACGCGGGGTCCGCATCAAGGCGGGGACGGCCCGTTCCTATTACATCGGCATGGAATCCGCCGCGATGGCGGTGCCCGGGCGGCGGCCTGCGGTGAAGGCGCTCTGCGTGGTCCCGCAAGGGATGGAGGAGGGGGCGCGCCACGCCATCGGGGGGCAGGAGTTTTTCCTCTACACGGGGGAGCCGGTGGAGTTCCGCTTTTTCTCCTCCGAAGTCCGCAGCGGGGACGAGCCGGGGACGCTCCTGCCCGACGCCGCCGGGCTGGAGGAGACCGCCCGGCTGGAAACGACGCTGGCCCCGCCCGAGGGGCATACCCCCGGAGAAGAAGTGCCCGTGCGCCTGGAGACCGTGGTGACGGAACTCGGCAATCTGGAGCTTTACCTCGTCCACGCGGGCGGCGGCGGGCAGCGGTGGAAGCTGGAACTCAACGTCCGGATGGAGTAGGGCGATGTACCGGATCGGCATTGACCTCGGGACGACGAACTGCGCGCTCGCGGCCACGGCGGCGGGGGACGGGCAGGGGCATTCCTTTGTGCTGGAGATCGCCCAGCGCGAAGGGGCGGAGACCACCGGTTTTTCCACGACGCTCCCTTCCTTCCTGTACCTTCCCCCCGATGGCGGGGAGTGGACCCCCGGGCGATGGGCGCGCGACCGGATGCGGGAAGTGCCCGGGCGGGTGATCGGCTCCGCGAAATCGTGGCTCATCCATCACCGGGCGGACCGGCGGGCGCGGTTCCTGCCGATGGGGGGCGACGTGGCGCGGGAGGAGCAACTCAGCCCCGTGGAGGCGTCCGCCCGCCTGCTCGCGGCGCTGCGGGAGGCGTGGGACGCCCGCTACCCGGCGGCTCCGTTCGTGGAGCAGGAGATCGCGATCACCGTTCCCGCCTCGTTTGATCCGGCGGCGCAGCAACTCACGCTGGAAGCCGCGCGGGAAGCCGGTTTTCCCGAAGGGACGCTGCTGCTGGAGGAGCCGCAGGCGGCGTTTTACGCCTGGCTGGAAACGCCGGAGGAAGCCGCGCGGCTCGAAGAACGCGAGAGCGCGGCGCATGTGCTGGTGGTGGACCTCGGGGGCGGCACCACCGATTTCAGCCTCTTTTCACTGGAGCCGGTGCCGGGCGCATCGCCGCGGCTGAGCCGGATCGCCGTGAGCAATCACCTGCTGTTGGGCGGGGACAATCTCGATCTCGCGCTGGCGCATGATCTCGAAAAACGGCTGGAGCGCGAACTCCCGCCCACCGCGTTTGCCCGGCTGCTGGCCCGCTGCCGGGAGATCAAGGAAGAGGCGCTTTCCCTGGAGCCGGGGAGCGATCCGGCCCGGCGCTGGCCGGTGGCGGTGCCGCTGCCGGGCGCTTCCCTGTTGGCCGGGACGCTCCGGGCGGAGATCAGCGCCCGGGAGGTGGAGCGGCTGCTGCTCGAAGGGTTTTTCCCGGATGTCGGCGCGGGCGAACGACCGCTGACGGGCGGGGGAGGATTGCGCGAGGTCGGCCTGCCTTACGCGCGCGATCCCGCGGTGACGCGGCACCTCGCCGATTTTCTGCGGGGACGGCCCCGGGTCGATTTTCTGCTTTGCAACGGCGGGCTGACCAAGGCCCCCGCCATCCGCGCCCGCCTGCTGGAGAACCTGACGCGCTGGCAGGAGGGGGCGGCCCCCGTGCTGCTGGAAAACACGGAGCCCGACCTCGCCGTGGCGCGGGGGGCCGCGCGGTTTCTCCACCTGCGGGCGATGGGCGATCCGTCTCGGATCGAAGCCGGAGCCAGCGCGGCCTATTACGCCGGGGTGGGGGAGGGGAAAGCGGTCTGCGTCCTCCCGCTCGGGGCGCAGGCGGAGGTCGCGTTTACGACCGAACACCGGGGGCTGCGGGCGTTGGTGGGCGAACCGGCGGTCTTTCCGCTCTACCGGCATCCGCGACGGCCCGGCGACGCGGTGGGAGACCTGGTCCGGCTGGAGGAAGGGTTTCTGGAACTCCCGCCGGTGGAGACCCGGCTGACGCTTCCCGAAGGGGAGGCCCGGGTGGCCCAACTGCCGGTTCACCTGCGCACCACCCTCCGCGCCACCGGCCTGCTCCGCGTGGAACTGGTGGCGGCAGGCGGGCGGAAACTCCCGCCCTGGCCCCTGGAGTTTTCGCTTCGGGGCGAGACCCGTTCGACGGGAGGCGGAGGCGGCATGCGTTCCGGGCCCGACCTGAAAACCGCCCCGCAGATCCTGAGGGCGGAGATGACCGGCCCGCGCAAATCGTGGGAAAAGCTGACGGCCAACGCGATTTTAACCGAACTGGAAAAGGAACTCGGCCAGCCGCGGGCCGCCTGGGATGGCGTCACGGTGCGCGCGCTCTTTGATGCCTGGCTTCCGCTGGCCGAACACCGGAGCCGCTCCCCGGAGCATGAAGAGGCATGGCTGCAACTCGGCGGTTACTGGCTGCGGCCGGGGTGCGGGATGCCGGGGGACCGCGAACGGCTTGAGGCGTTCTGGCCCACGCTCGGCAATCCTTCGGCCTTTCCGCGCAAGGCGGTGAAGCTTCAGCGCTGGATCGCCGGACGGCGGCTGGCGGCTGGGCTGAACGCGGATCGTGCCCTTGCCCTCTGGAAACAGGCCGCCGCGGATTGGAAGAAGGCGCTCCCCTCCGCGGAGGCGGCCCTCCTCGCCGGGGCGCTGGAATCGCTCCCCGTGCCGTTGCGCGACGAACTCGCCCGGCGCATGGCCGACGCCGTGCTGGCGCGCCCGGACCAGACCGCCTTCTGGCGGGCGGTGGGGCGGCTCCTCTCCCGCGCTCTTTTTCATGAGGGGACGGGGCAGGTCGTCCCGCCGGAGACGGTCGTGGCGATCTGGGAGAAACTCCGCCGCGTGGAGGTTCCCGAACCGGTCCGCGGGGAGGCGGCGGCGGCGTGGTTGAGGGCGGGGCGTCTCACCGGGTTGCGCCCGCTTGATCTCCCGGGGGAAACCCGCCGCCGGATGGATGATCTTCTGCGCCGCTGGGAGATCAGCGAAGTCCGCCGTCATCCGCTTCATGAAGTGGTTCCCGTGGTGGTGGCGGACCGCTCCGCCCTGCTTGGCGAAAGCCTGCCGCCCGGGTTGACCCTCCGCGAAGGGGGGTAGCGGGCGGAGATTGGCGTCCAAAACCGCTCTTTTTTTGCCCGATCCGGTCATAAATCCGCCATTAAGGGTTGAGCGGCCTTCCCGATCGGGATATGAATGGAACGTGAAGAAGGACATCAACGGCATTTCCGGCCGGTTGCCGGACCTGATTCGATATCGTCGGCTGCGCAGGTCGTAGCGTCGGTGGGGTCTGTTGATGTTCCTGTGTCTGCGCTTTGATTAACGTCAGGCACGCAACCCGGGGGTACGGTACGTTTCCGTTGCGAGATTAATCCGGACTACCCGTTTCTTTTAATTGTCGATACTCCTAAACCACGAACTGACTATGAGCGAATCATCCAGCGAAACCACCCAGGAAGCCGCCTCCAAACTCGAGAGCGGCAAGGCACACGCCAAGCAGGCTGCCCACGATCTGCGCGCCGCCGCCGAAACCAAGGCGCAGGATCTCCGTACCGTGGCCGAAACGAAGGCAAAGGAACTGCGCGAAAAGGCCGAACAGGCCTACGAACAGGCCCGGACGAAAGCCCGCTCCATCCAGAAGGAAGGGGAACACTATGTGCGCGAAAACCCGTTGCGCGGCGTGTTGACCGCCCTCGGCGTCGGCTTTGTGATCGGATTGCTTTTCCGTCGCTGAACCCCGGTTCATCCGCATGACGCAAACGACCCAGCCGCCAGGCCCGGAGTCTCCGGCGGGTCTGCCTGAGCATCTCCGCCGGTTGCTGGCGTCCGCGATCGGTTATTTCGGCGCCCGGCTGGAACTGGCGGGGATCGAAGGCCGGGAAACCCTCGGCATCTGGGGACGCGCCGCCGCGCTGGTGGCGCTTGCCCTGGGGCTGCTTTTGTTCGGCTACCTGCTCCTGATTCTCGGGGCGGTGGCTGCGCTTGCGTGGCTCACCGGGTGGCACTGGGGTTGGTTTGCCCTTGGGTTCGGCTTTTTGCATCTGGCGGGCGCCGGGGTTTGCCTCTGGCTGGCAAAGCTCAAGTGGAGCCATCCGGTCTTTCCCATGACACTGGCGGAATTCAGAAAAGATCAGCAATGGCTGAGTCGTCCGAACGAAAATCCGAACTGATCGCCCGGCTGGCGCGTTCCCGCCGGGAACTCGATTCGAGCCTGGAAGCCGTGAGGCACGATCTGGATGTCGGCCAGCGCCTGCGCCACTCGATCAAGGAGCAGAAGACGCTCTGGCTAACGGGTGCCGCCGTGAGCGGCTGGCTGCTGGCCCGGCTCCCCGGGGGGCGTCGCCGCAAGGAATCCTCCGGAAAGCGGAAGGAACACGCCAGGGAGGTCCGCTTTACCGAACCCGGCGCGGCGAAGGGCGGCCTCCTGCTCGCCCTCCTGAGCTTTGCCGCCACGGTGCTCAAGCCGGTGATCACCCGGTACGCCACCGGGCTGGTTTCCGAGTGGATGGAACGCCGGCAAAACCTCCCCCCCTCCTCCCGGTAGGGTCTTTTTCAAAACGGAGACACGCAACCGGCGCGGTCTTGTCGTATCCCTCTATGAGATGGATTTTTCCCGCGATGAAGATCGCGTGACGGGCATGGATTTGCTCTTATGACCCGGAGGGGGTTTTCTCCTCCGGGTCCATTTTTTTTCTCTATTGGAGAGAAAAAAAGTGCGAGCCCCGGGAGGACAAACCAGCAACCCCCCGGAACTCGCGGAATAACCTTCGCCCGTTCCGGTGGCGTTGTCAAATGGCCTGCGTCTGCGCGGGGAGAACGAGACGGCCCAGCCCGCCGGGCTGCTTTTCCACCCGGACCTGAACGGGGATGCGCTCCTTGAGCGTCTCCACATGGGAGATGATGCCGATCGTTTTTTCCGCCAGCCGCAGGGTGTCGAGAGCGGCGATGGCGGTGTCGAGGCTTTCGGAATCGAGGGCCCCGAACCCTTCGTCGATAAAGAGGGAGTCGATCCGGACGTTTCGCCCGGCGAGGTCCGAGAGCCCGAGCGCAAGCGCGAGGCTGACCAGAAAGCTCTCCCCGCCGGAAAGGCTTGAGACCGGTCGCGCGGCGTCGGCCTGGTGCCGGTCCACGATTTGCAGGTCTCCCGAGCCGATCCGCTCCAGCCGGTAGCGGCCATTGAAGCGTTGCAGGTGGCGGTTGGCGCGGCGCAGCAGCAGATCGAGCGAAAGCCCCTGGGCGAACCGGCTGAATTTCCGCCCGTCCGCCGAGCCGATCAGGTCGCGCAGGGTGAGCCAGGTGGAGAGTTCCTCCCGTGCGGCCTCAAATTCCCGAAGCTTCTCGGCCTGTTGCTCGCGCTGGCGTCCGTCATGGTCGAGTTCGTTGCGGAGGGTGGTCCGCGTGCTGACGCAGGCGAGAATTTGCGCTTCCAGCCGCCCGTGTTCCCCGGTCAGGTTCCGGAGATCGTCGCCTTCGGGCGCTTCTTCGGCGCGGAGTTTCTCCCGCGTCTCCGCAAGCTGCTGGCGGCGGGCGAGGAGGCTCTGATGTTCGGCTTCGAGCCGCTGGTGAAGGGTTTCCCGCCTTGCGGCCTCGGCGGTTTCGAGCCGGGCGGCGCACCAGGCTTCCAGCGTGCCAAAGGGAGAGGCGGCCAGCCGGGACGCGACGTTCTCGCGTTCCGAGGCAAGGAGACCGGCGAGTTCCTCCACCTGCCGACGTCTTTCGGCCGTGGTGGCCTGCGCCCGGGCCTGGGCATCCCGGAGTTCTTCCACGGCGCGGAGGCTCTCCTCCGGCGTGGTCCATTGCCGCCGGAGCGTGGCGATTTCGGGCCGGGAAAGGTTGGGGTCGTGGGGGGCGCGCAGCCGTGCCGCCTGGTCCCGAACGGTTTCCAGCCGTTTCTCGCCTTCCCCGATGGTAAGCCGGAGCCGGGCCCGCGTGTTCTCCAGTTCCGTGCGGGTTTTGAGATGGTCGCGGTAGCTCCGTTGCCGGGCTTCGAGGGCGGCGATGGTTTCCGCTTCCCGCGCCGGGGCGGGGAGGGGGATGTCGAGCCGGGCGAGCGCTTGGGTGAGCGCATCGGCCAGTTCCTTTTCTTCCGTGGAAAGGCGGGCCAGCCGTTCCGACCGGGCGGCGAGGGATTCCTCCAGAGCCCGGAACTGTTCGCGGACGGAAGCGACGCCGTCGGCGCACCGGGCGAGTTTCTGGCGCGCCTTCTCCGCCGCCAGTTCCGTTTCCGAGCGGGCGGCTTCCGCTTTCCGGAGGTCGTCGATCACCTTGCCGTGGGTTTCCGTGGCGCGCCGGTTCGCTTCCAGCGCCTCGTTGAGCGATTCCACGGTGTAAATGCGCAGGGGACGCGCGGAGGTTTCAAACGCCTCGTGGCTCGTCATCTGCTCGGAGCGCAGAGCGCCCCGTCGCCGTTGAAGCTGCACGAGGGCTTCCCGGGTGCGGGCGAGATCGGCGGTGGCCAGTTCGGATTCCTTCCGGGCGGTTTCGTTGGCGGCGCGGGCGGTGACGAGGTGACGCCGCGCTTCCTCGATTTCCCGTGAAACGGGGCGGTCGGGCGTGGCAAAGGGATGCTTCTCCGCCCCGCAGAGCGGACACGGTTTCCCGTCGACGAGGTGAGCGCGCGCTTCCTCGTAGCCCGCGACCCGCTCCAGATGTTCGAGTGCGGCGCGCGCCTGCTCCAGCAGCACGGCCTGCGCCTGGGCTTCGCTCTCGGTGGCGGCTTTCTGGACGCGCGCGCTTTCGAGTTCGTCGGAGAGCCGCGCCTCGTCGTCGGAAAGGGCCAGCGCCTCGGCGGCCATGGCATCGCGCCGTTCGATGATCTCTTCGAGCTTCTTGAGGGCGATCCGCCGTTTTTCCAGCGTGGTGTATTGGTTGTAAACGGTGTCGGCGCTCCGCCCCGCGAGCAGGTCGTTGAGGGTGGTCACGGCGGCTGCCGCCTTGCGGGTGGCCTCCTCTGCGGCGGTGGCGGCGCCTTCCTGCTCCCGGAGCCGCTGCGCGAGGGTGGTTTCCAGCTCGTGCCTGCGTTGGAGAAGGGCGGCTTTTTCCTTTTCCGTTTCCGCGGCGGTTTTGCGCCCGGAAGCGAGCCGGGTGAGCATTTCCACCCTTGGGGAGAGCGCGGTTTCGAGTTCACCCTCGGCGGCGTGGGCTTCCAGCCAGCGGACGGTTTCCTCCAGCTTCTTCCCCGCCTCGCCAAGGGCGGTTTTTTCCCGGGTGAGCGCCTCCTCCTGCGCGGAGATGACGCCGTCCACGAGTTCCCCGGCGGCGGCGATGCCGTGGGCAAGGGCGGCGGCGCTTTCCTTCTCGATGCGAAGCGCTTCCCCGAGCCGGGCGTTCTCGCGGTGGAGACGGCTTTGCGCTTCGTCCAGCGCCTGCACCGCCCCGGCAAAGGGTTCCGTCATCCGGTGGTCCGCCAGCGATTGAAGGGCGGCGGCGTTTTCCCTCCGTTCGGCCTGATGCGCCTCTTCCCGGGCGGAAAGGGCGGTTTCCTCTTCGCGCAACCCGGCGAGCTGGCGGCCGAGATCGAGCCGTCTGCCGATGGCGTCGCGCCGTTTCTGTTGCTGGCTGATTTCCGTGTCGAGCCGCTCCATGGCCGCCTGTTTTTCCGCGATCGCTTCCGGGGAGAGAAGGGCGATCTCCCCGATCCGCTGCCGCTGCGCCTCCAGCGCGTTCTGGCGGTCGGTCGCTTCGCGGTAGGCGAGTTCGCTCAGTTCCGAATAGATGACGGTGCTTGTGAGACTTTCAAGCAGGTCCGCCCGTTCGCTTTCACTGGCCTTGAGGAAGCGGGCGAACTGCCCCTGGGCGAGGAGGACCGAACGCAGGAAACGCTCATAATCGAGGCCGGTGAGGGAGACGATCTCCCGGTCGGCTTCGCTGATGTTCTGGGCGATCGTTTTTCCTTCGGCATCGAAGATGCGGCGCACGGGGGCCTGAAGTCTCCCTTCGGCGCGGCCCCGGGCGCGGCGGAGCTGCCACTGGGCGCGGTAACGCCCCGCAGGCACCTCAAAGACCACCTCGGCCTGACACTGGCCGGTGTGGCGGCTCATCATATGCTCCGGGTTCGGGGCTTTCTCATAGCGGGCGGCACGGCCATAGAGAGCGAGGGTGATGGCATCGAGGATCGTCGATTTGCCCGCCCCGGTCGGCCCCGTGATGGCGAAAATCCCCGCGCGCGAAAGCGGCCCGTTCTCCAGATCAATATCACCGGAGGGGAGGGAATTAAGGTTCTCAAATGTAATGCGAAGGATCTTCATTGAGAAGAAAGGCGCGGCTTTCCCGGATGGCGGAAAGCCCCGCTACTATAGGACTCTCCGGGAGCATTTGCGTTCAATCAGCGCCGTGGTCCAGCCCCGCGAGCACGGAGCGGAGCGGCTCCGTCCCCCCGACGCGCCCGAGCACTTCGCACAGGGAAGCGAGCGCTTTCGGGATATGGCGGAGGAAATCGGGGCGTCCCTGGGTGTAACCGAGGAACCCGTAGGCTCCCAGAGCCTGCATGAGCCGTTGCATCGCACAGAGATCGTAAATCTCCCGGAAATCGTCTCCGACCGGCTGGCCCGCTTCTTCGCACAGCAGCATGTAATCGCTCAGGAGCCATTCGTGCTCCCGCGGGGTGAAGGTGACGTAAGGATCGTAAAGGAGCGAGGCGAGGTCGTACTGGGCGAGCCCGGGGCGCATTCCCTGAAAATCAATCAGGCAGACGTTGGGCTCCCGGCCCTCACACACCATGATGTTCTGCGACTGGAAATCGCGGTGGACCAGCACGCGCGGCCGTTGGGCGAGCCGCTCCGCGATCGCCTCAAGGCGCGGGCGCACCGGCGCGAGCGCTCTTTCCCCCAGGCCGAAGTGGCGTTGCAGGCAGTGGTCGATGAAATAGTTCTGTTCCCAGCGATAAAGCTCTGCCGTGAACGCCTGCTGAAAGGTGAGCTGGCCGGAATAGGAGGCGAGGACGGATTGCCCCCGGAGGTGCAGCCGGACCGCCTCGCGCAAGGTGGCGTGATAGAGGCCGTGGCGGGTGGCCCAGTCCGCCTCGCGGAAGCTCCAGAGATCGACTTCGCCGAGGTCTTCCATCCAGATGAGCCCTTCCTGTGGATCGTGATGGTAAAAGGCCGGAGTGCTCACGCCGACGGTGGCCAGGAACGCGGCGATGTCGCAATAATGCCGGTTCTCCTCCTTCGCTTCCGTGTAGCGGACGAGGATGACGGAGCCTTCCCCCCCGGGCATGGCGATGCGGTAGTAACGTCTGCCGGAGCCGCCTTTCTCCAGCGGTTCCACGCGGACTTGCTCGCGCTGGCACCAGGGGAAACGGGTGGAGGTCTGCTCAAGGAGGCTCTCGGGGATCATGGGAATTCAGAAATCGGCGTCCGTGTGCGTTCCGCTGACGCTCTGGCCGTCGGTGACGATGCAGCGGTGCAACGCACTCCTTGTAGCGACTTTTGCGCCATTCCACAAAACAGAATGATGCAAATGCGTGTTTTCCCCGACTTCCACCCCCGGGCCGATACAAGTGGCCCCCGTAATGCGGACCCCGGGGCCGATCCGGGCGTCCGGGTGGACCCATGCCTGGGCTGCCTGCCCGGCGAGCACGATCCGCTGGGCTTCGAGATACTCGTCGCGGGTGCCGAGGTCGTGCCAGAGCCCTTCGTCGATCACGATGGCCCGCGGCGGCGTCCCTTCGCGGATCATTTCCAGAAAGGCGGGGATGACGGAACCCTTGCCGACCGGCAGCCGCCGGAAAAAAGCCGGGCTCACCAGGTAGATGCCCGTGAAAAGATGGGTGCCCGGGGCCTTGCCGAGGATCTGGCGGATATCGGTGAGGCGACCGGTCGGGAAGGAACCGTGACTTCCGTCGCGCTCGATGGCGATGTGCAGGGGGCCTCCGCCGCTGCGGAGGACGAGGGTGACTTCCGCCCCGCAATGCCGGTGCCAGGCCATGGCCGGGGCGAGGGGAAGCGTGCTGAGGAGATCCCCATTGTAAACGATGAAAGGCGCGCCCCCGAGGTGATCCTCCAGATTCCGGATGCCGCCGCCGGTCTCCAGCAGGACCGGTTCATGGCGGAAGTAAAGGGGCACTTCCCGGTAGCGGCCCCCCGGAAAGGAGGCATCGTAGCACCCGGCGCAGTGATGGGTGTTGATGGCGATCCGCCGAACCCCCGCCTCGATGAGGTGGTCAAACGCGTGGGTGATGAGCGGGCGGCCGGCGAGCGGGATGAGCGGCTTGGGGCGGCGCTCCGTGAGTCGCCGGAGCCGGGTTCCCAGCCCGGCGCCCAAGACAAACGCCTGCGTGATCAGGGGTGTTTCCCCGGGAGTCGTCACAGTAGGGTAATACGGGCGGGTTCCCGATCCGCTCAGGTCATGAGCCGACGGGTGAAACCGGGCTTATTGTTCCACCAGCTCCACCTCGTCCAGATAGAAGGCGCCGTCCCCGGGGGCAAGCGTCGCGCGGATTTCGAGCAGCGCCCGATAGACCGGCCCCCGGATGCCCTGGAACTTCTCCGGTTCGTTGAGTTCCTTGCGCTTTTCAAACTTGAAGTTGAAGTTGCGCGAGAGGGTGCCCCATTTTCCTCCGGAGGAAAATTCGCCGGTGTTGGTGATATAGTCGCGGATCAGGTCGCGCTTGACGCTGGCGGCCCCGCGGTCCCCTTTCCGCGTGACCACGGCTTCCTTCCCTTCGGCGTAACCGCCGTAGTAGAACGCCCATGCGGCGGTGCGGACGCCCCGGCCCCGGTGCTTGAAGCGGAGCGTGTAGTTGACGCCGGGGCGGAGCTTCGAATTGTCAATGACCTTGCGCACGATCACCATGTTGGCGTCGGTGTTGATCCCGGCTTGTACGGCGGGAAAGGGGTTCCAGTCCCCGAAGGGACTCAGGAAGTTATTCGCCTTGGCCCGGCCGCTGATGTAGCCTTCCCCGGTCGGCGGAATGAGCAGCGGGGTGGTATAACGGATGATTTTGTTGAGGGCGGGAAAGTAGGCGGCCTTGAAGGCGTGCTTGCCTTCCGGAACGGGCTCGATTTCCTTGTCCTCCTCGGCGGTGACGACGGTGGTGTAGCCGTAGAGATTGCCTTTGCGGCTGCCGAAGTCCGCCGTCCAGTCCGACGGGTTGCGGGTGGTGTTCTGGTCCCAGACATCCGTTCCCTTGATGTCGGTGAGGCGGTCGAATTTCGGCTGCTCTTTCGTGCCGGTGTTGAAGGCGATGGCGATGCGTCCGTTCGTCCTGCCGACGATGATGTCAAAGAGGCCGTCGCCGTTGAAATCGCCCACGGCGGGGGCCACGGCCCCGCTCATGCGGCTGGTGCCGAAGGTGACTTCCGAGGCGTGCTTGAGCTCCACCCCCTTTTGCCAGGGGCCGTTGCTCAGGTAGACGTTGATCTTGCCGGTGCGGTCGCCGACGATGAGGTCCGGGTAGCCGTCGCCGTTGTAATCGACCACGGCGGGGATGAGCTGTTCGCGCCCGTCCCCATAGGCGAGGTAGTAGCGGTTTTCCTCCGAGAACTTCGGCAGGGCGGCGCTTCCTTCGTTGAGGAGGAGGTGAATGGTGTTGGCGGAATAGCTTCCTTCACCCAGCAGCAGATCCGGTTTTCCGTCGCGGTCAAAGTCATGCATCTCCGGGGCGACGAGATTGGCCCAGAGGTTGCCTTTCTTGGTGGTGGGGACGAGGGTTTCCTTGATGTTTCGCGGTTGCCGCCATTCCGGCTGGCTGGAGTTGCCACTGTTGCGAACGATGAAGACCTGGCCACCGTAGTTGCCCATGATCAGGTCAAGCGCCCCGTTTTTGTTCAGGTCGTGGAGGGCGATCTTGTAGTTGTGCGAAATGGTGCGGATGGCATGGTCGTTCCAGTTGAAGCGGCCGTAGTAGACCGGCACCATCTCGCTGTTGGTGAATTTCGGTTCCGTGGGCGTGCCGCTGTTGAAATAGACGCGCAGGTATTCCATCCCGTCGCAGGTCATGATGTCGGTGAGGCCATCGCCGTTGAGGTCCGCGGCACGGACGGAAATCGGCATCGGCAGGGAATCGACGGTGCCCCGTTCCGTGATGGCGTAGGCCGTGCCCGTCGCTCCCGCCAGAAAGCCCTGGCTGTTCACGCCGTCCCAGAAGTTTTCCACCCGGGAAAAACGCTCGAACCCGCCGTTGGTAATATGGTTGGTGGGGCCTTTGGCGGGGGTCTGGGCGGCGACCGGAAGCAGTCCCGAAAGGGAGAGGGCAAAAAGGGCGAGGGGTGTTTTCATGGTCAGGGGAACCCCGGGGACAACACCAACGGGCACCCCGGTTTTCACCCGGTTTCCGGGGAAAGGAGCCCTTGCTGCGATGTCTCAAGGATCAGGTTTGAATGAAAACTGCCACAGCGCGGAAGCGATCTCAAGCCAGAATTCGGGTTCAATTCGGGCTCCTCACGCTTCCTTTGTGCTCCCTTTACGCTCGCGCCCCGTCCCGTTTTCCGTTTAAAGAGAAAAGAAGAATGCTTTTTTGTAACCCGAATGCGAACGGCAACGGCGCGGCGATCCCGCTCCGCAGTGAAATCTCCCCTGAAGATACCTGGGATCTCTCCCTGCTCTACCTGGATGACGCCGCGTGGCGCGCGGAGTTTGAGGCGCTCTCGCGGCGGTGGCCCGCCATCGCCGCTTACACGGGCCGCGTGATGGAATCCGCCGCGACGCTGCGGGAGGTGCTTGATCTGGAGAGTGAACTCAACCGGATGATCGAAAAGCTCTCTCACTATGCCATGCTGCGGGTCTCGGAAGACGCCTCGGATGCCGCTCATCTGGAGCGGGAAGGGCTTCTTGACAACCTGCTGACGCGCATCGGGGAGGCCTCCGCCTTCGTCACGCCGGAGATTCAGGCGGCGGACGACGCGCTTTTTGAGGGCTATCTGGCGGACCCGCTGCTGGAGCCGTGGCAGATCCCCCTGCGCAAGCTGCGGCGGCTCAGGGCGCATACGCTGAGCGGCCCGGAGGAGCGGTTGCTCGCGCTCGGGGCCAGCGCCCTGCACGGGCACCGGGATACCTTCGGGCAGTTGACGAATGTGGACATGCGCTTTGGCACCGTCCGCGACGTGGACGGGCAGGAGCGCGAACTGAGCCAAAGCTCCTTCTCCTCCTTTCTGGTCCGGCGCGATCCCGCCGTGCGCCGGGAGGCGTTTCACCGCTTTTACCGCGAGATCGCCGATCACCAGTACACGCTCGCCGCCACGCTCGCGAGTTCCGTGCGCGCCGATGTCTTTCGAGCCCGGGCGAGGAATTACCCTTCGGCCCGGGAAGCCGCGCTCTATCGCGACGACGTGCCGGTATCGGTCTACGATAACCTGATCTCCAGCGTCCGGGCTCATCTTGCGCCGCTCTGGCGTTACTATGAACTGCGCCGCAAGGTGCTGGGGCTCAAGGAGATCCATCATTACGACACTTACGTGCCGATGGTCGGGTCGATCGAGTCCCGGCTTTCCTTTGACGAGGCGATCGACACGGTGATCGAGGCGCTGGCCCCGCTGGGCGAAGAGTATACGCGAGCGCTTGAAGAGGGGATGCGCCATCGCCGCTGGTGCGACCGGTACGAGAACCGGGGCAAACGCTCCGGCGCGTTTTCCTCCAGCAGCTACGGAAACCCGCCCTATATCCTCATGAACTACAAGGAGGATGTCTTCTCCGATCTCTACACGCTCGCGCACGAGGCCGGGCATTCCATGCATTCGTGGTTTTCGCAGAAACACCAGTTGTTCCAGAACTACGATTACCCGATCTTCCTGGCGGAAGTCGCCTCCACCTTCAACGAGGAGCTTCTCACCCATCATCTGCTGGAAAAAACCTCGGACCCGGCCATGCGGGCCTACCTGATCAACCGGCAGATCGACGATATCCGCGGCACGGTCTACCGGCAGACGATGTTCGCGGAGTTTGAGAAGATCATTCACGAGATCGAGGAGCGGGGGGAGGCGCTGACGCTGGAGCGCTTCAAGAGCGTCTACCGGGAACTGCTCGAAGCGTATTTCGGCCCGGATTTCGCGCTGGACGGGGAACTGGAGCTGGAGGGGCTGCGCATCCCTCACTTCTACAGCGCCTTCTATGTCTACAAATACGCCACGGGGATGTCCGCCGCCGTGAGCCTCTCGCGGCAGGTGCTGGAGACGGGCCGCACGGAGGCGTACCTCGGCTTCCTCAAGAGCGGCGGCTCCCACTTCCCGCTCCCGACGCTGAAGGCGGCGGGCGTGGATATGTCCCGGCCGGAGCCGATCGAAGCGACTCTCGCCCTGTTTGCCCGGCGGGTGGATGAACTCACCGAACTTCTCAACGCGACTTGACCTTTTCCGAACGGACACTACGGGCCGCCCAGGGCTATTTCGAACTGGGAATGACGCGTGACGCGCTCCGGGAACTCGACGCGCTCCCGCCCGCGGACCAGTTGCAGCCGGAGGCGCTCGAAATGCGCATCCTGGTTCTCATGAAGCTCGGGCGATGGCGGAAGGCGGTGCGGGCGTGCGAATCGCTCTGCGCGGTCGAGCCGGCCTCGTCCATCGGGTATATCCAGATGGGGTTCTGCCTGCATCGGCTGGGCCGGACGCGGAAGGCGCGGGAGGTGCTCGTCAACGGGCCGCAGTCGCTTCAGGGCGAGGCGATTTTTCATTACAACCTGGCTTGCTACGAGTGTGTGCTCGGCAATGTCGAGACGGCGAAGGTGTATCTGGAGAAAAGCCTTGCGATGGATGACAAGCTCCGCCATTTCGCCCGGGAAGACCCGGACCTCGAACCGCTTTACACGGCATGAAAGGGGCCACCGGCGAACAGCTTGCGGCGGTGGAGGCGTGGTTTGGCGAAAATTTTTCGCGGCGCGGAGAACTGGGCGCTTCCCTCTCCATCTGGCACGGGGGGCGCGAGGTGCTTTCGCTGGCCGGGGGGTACACGGATCGCGCCCGGACGCAGCCGTGGACGGCGCAGACGCCGGTGCTCGTCTGGTCCGCCACCAAGGGGCCCGCCGCCGCGTCGCTCCTCCACGCGCTGGAACGGCAGGGGGAGGGGCCCGGGCTGCCGGTGCGCGAGTTGTGGCCGGAGTTTGCCCGCAACGGAAAGGAGGCCGTCAGTGTCGGGGAGGTGCTTTCCCACCGCGCCGGGGTGGCGGCGCTGGAGGAAGCGGCTTCGATCACGGATCGGGAGGCGGTGCTTCGCGCCCTGGAGGCGCAGCGGCCCAACTGGCCGTTGGGGGAGGGGCATGGTTATCACCCCCGGACCTTCGGTTACCTGCTCGATGAACTGGTGCGGCGGCTCGAAGGGGTTTCGCTCGCCGATTATTGGCGGCGATGGTTCGGGGTCCCCCTCGGGCTGGATTTCTGGATCGGCGTGCCGGAGGAGGTTCTGCCCCGGGTGGCCCCGGTGTACGCCGCCCGTATTTCAAGGGAGAGCCCGGAGCCCGCGCCGGAGGATGCCCGGTTCTCCGCCGCCATGGCCAGCCCGGGGAGCCTCACGGCCCGGGCATTCGCCTCCCCGCGGGGGGCGTTCGGGGTGGCGGGGATGAACACGCCGGAAATGCGGCGGGGGGAGTTTCCCGGTTTCGGCGGCATCGGCACGGCCCGCGCGCTGGCGCGCTTCTACGCCATGCTGGCGGGGGGCGGCGCGCTCGAAGGGTTGCGTTGCCTCCGCTCGATCGCCCCGCTCACCCGCACGCTTTCCAGCGGGGAAGACCGGGTGCTGTTGCGTGAAACGGCTTTCGGAGCCGGGATGATGCTCGACCCGGTCCGCCACGGGCGCAAGGTGCGGCGGCTTTTCGGCCCGTCGCTGACCGCGTTCGGCCAGCCGGGCGCGGGCGGCAGCCACGCCTTTGCCGATCCGGAGAACGGGATCGCGTTCGCCTACTGCATGAACCAGATGGAGCCGGGGGTGTTTCCCGGGGAGAAAGCGCTCGGGCTGGTGCGGGCGCTTTACGGATAGGGCCGTCTCCGGGCCCGGGTTCTCATCCCGATTTCACCGGGCTCGGCAAGGGAATCGCCGAGCCGGGTGCGCATCTCCCGCGGGGAACGCCTGAAAACCGCCTTGAACGCCCGGGAGAAGGCGCTGCCGCTGCCGAACCCGGTGGCCTCGGCAATCGTTTCGAGGGTGAGCCCCGGATCGCGCAGAAGCAGGATGGCCCTCTCAAACTGGAGCCGCGTGAAAACTTCCTGCGGCGAGCCGTGCAGAATCTGGTGGAAAAGCCGCCGCAGGTGGGCGGGAGAGACATGGACGGCGCGGGCCGTCTCCTCCACCGTCGGGCCGGAGTGCAGGTTGCTCTCATACCAGGCCAGCGCGGATTCCACCTTGCGCGAGGCGATTTCCGAGGAGCTGCGGACTTCGGAGGGCGGCAGCTTTTCGAGCACCATCAGGCTCAGTTCGTCTCCCGCGATCCGGTAAACGAGTTCCGCGTGCGGTTTGGGACCGCTTTGCAGGCAGCGTTGGTAAATGCGCCCGGCGTGTTCGAGCGCCTCCGGCTCCACGGGGATACACCGGTGCCCGCGCTCCCCCACGATCCGGTCCAGCGGCGGAGCGATCGCGTCAAACTGGAAGACCAGCACGCGGCATTCGTCCTCCGGTCTCCCGCCCCAGCCGTGCGGGCAGCCCGGGCCGGTGAGCGCCAGGCACGCCCCGCGCAGCCGCTTTTCCACCGGCCCGTCTTCTTCCCGGAGCAGGAGGGAGGTCTCCCCCTCCGCGATGAATTGAAACGCCCATCGTTTGCGGGGATGAATGGGAATGGGCACCGCTCCGTAGTGGCGGATGCCATGGTTGGAATAGAGCAGGGACATGCCGGAAGCATCAGACACCGGATGAGCGAAAATATCAAATAATTTGAGCGTTTCTTCTATGGCTTCGCGGGGTCGCTTTCCGCCATGATTTTCCGCAAATGACCGCATCCTCTACCTCTTCCCGCCGCCGTTACGCCATTGTCGGAGCCGGGGGCCGTTCCTTCATGTACAGCAGCGCCCTCGCCTCCAGCCATCGGGAGCACGGCGAGCTGGTCGCCCTCTGCGACATCAACCAGACCCGGATGGACTATAACAACGCCCAGTTGGCCGGGCGTCACGGGATGGCTCCCGTGCCGACCTACCGGGCCGAGGCGTTTGAGCGGATGGTGGCCGAGACGCGCCCGGATGTGGTGATCGTGACGACGGTGGACCGGGTGCATCACCGCTACATCATCCGCGCCATGGAACTCGGATGCGACGTGATGACGGAAAAACCGATGACGACCGACATCGCCAAGTGCCGCGCGATTCTCGACGCCATCGAACGGACCGGGCGCCGGCTTCAGGTCACCTTCAACTACCGGTACGCGCCGGTGCGCACCAGGGTGAAGGAGCTTCTGGCCGCCGGGTCGATCGGGGAGATCAAGTCGGTCCATTTCGAGTGGCTGCTCAATACCCAGCACGGGGCGGACTATTTCCGGCGCTGGCACCGGGACAAGCGGAACTCCGGCGGGCTGATGGTCCACAAGGCGACGCATCATTTCGATCTGGTGAACTGGTGGCTGGGCAGCGCTCCGGAGCGCGTCTTCGCCTTCGGCAACCTCGCTTTTTATGGCCGGGAGAACGCCGAGGAGCGCGGAGTGACCCGGTTCTACGACCGCGGGACCGGCTCCGAGGCGGCCAAGGGCGATCCGTTCGCGCTGGATATGAGCACCTCGGAAAGCCTCAGGGGGCTTTACCTTGACGCCGAACACGAGGACGGCTACCGGCGGGACCAGAGCGTCTTCGGCGAGGGCATCAGCATTGAGGATACCATGAACGTGCTGGTCCGCTACCGGTCGGGGGCGCAGATGAGCTACAGCCTGCATGCCTACGCGCCGTGGGAGGGCTACCGGGTCGCCTTTAACGGAACGGCGGGGCGTCTGGAACTCGACCATCTCGAATCCTCCTACATCAACGCCGCCAACGGGGATCTCAACGAGGGGGCCTCCCACTCCGAGCGCCTGGTGCTGATGCCGCATTTCGGCAAGCCGGAGATCATCGAGGTTCCCAAGGGGGTGGGGGGGCATGGGGGCGGAGACGTGAAGCTCCTTGATGCCCTCTTCATCCCGGGGCTGCCCGAAGACCCTCTGGGCCGGGCCGCCGACCACCTCGACGGGGCGCGCTCCATCCTCACGGGCATCGCCGCTAACGAGTCGATGGCCACCGGAAGACCGGTCGATATTGATCGCCTGATTCGTCTCTGATTTTCCCCCGAAAAGAGGAAAAAATGACCGTTTTTATTGAAATCATCAGGTCAAAGCGGAGCCCAGCTTCGTTTTAGGTTGAGACGACGCAAGAAATAATCGTAACCTGTGATCTCTATGAAAATCGTACCTCTCCTTACCATTTCCGCGGTTGCCGCTCTTGGATTTTCAGCGTGCGGCAAAAAGCCGGCTGATCCCGCTGCACCCGCCGTCACCCCGGAGGCAACCGCTCCGGCGGTTCCGGACGCGACCACTCCCGAAGCCACCGCCACCCCGGATGCCCGGACCTCCGGTGAAAAAATCGAGGATGCCGCCCGGACGGTTGGCGACAAAGTGGAAGAAGCCGGTGAAAAGGCTGGTTCCGCGGTGAACGACGCGCTCCAGAAGACCGGAGACGCGCTGAAGGATGCCGGCGAAAAGATCGAGGAAAAAACCGAATCCAACCAGTAGAGCGTTTCTCCCCATCCGGCATCTCCGGACACCGGGAGGTGTTTCGAAATGCCGGACCGGCCTGAGGGCGTGGCCGTTTCGCGGCGCGCTCTGATCCGGATGGTTCGGAGGCCCTATCGCCGCGATGCCACGATGTCGCGATGTTGCGATGTTGCGAAGGGGTTTCGCGAGTCAGTTCATCTTTTTAACCGGGGTGGTGTTCGTGCTGGAACGCCACCCCCTTTTTTTCTTCGTTTTCGGCCAACGCGTTTCCGGAAAGCCACGAAGCCCCGGACGTGCCGTGACGGGGCTGGATCGCCCCGCGCTCCCCCGGCTGAAAACCGGGACGCCCGCGCGGCGCAAAGAGAGTGTTTGCAAGGAAAGCAGAGTACGCTAGAGTGCGCACGTATGGCGGCAGAATCCTCGCCCAACCCACCTCCCGGGACGCTTGATGAGTCCCCTGAAAAGGCCGTCGAACCGTCGTTCCTCGACGAAATGGCCGAAATCGGGCGCTGGCTTCTGGCGAACCCCGTCGCCACCGGCATCCTGTTGCTGATCGCCGGGCTGATGGTTTATTTTTTCGGCTTTCTGGAGGTGTTCGTCAATCACACCATGTCGACCTACACCTGGGCGATGCGGGCCTGGAATCCGGAGGGAAATCAGGAGCACGGACGGCTGGTTCCCTTCATTGCCCTCGGGTTGATGTGGATTCACCGCGATCGAATCCGGGCGGCAACCATCCGGGGAGACAATCTCGGGCTGATCCCGCTGGCGATCGGCCTCTTTTGCTTCCTGATCTCCGTGCGGTGCGTGCAGCCGCGGTTCGCCATCATGAGCGTTCCGTTTCTTTTTTACGGCTCCATTCTCTTCGTCTGCGGCCGTGAGGTGGCCCGGGTGGCCCTTTTCCCGAGCCTTTTTCTCTTTTTCATGGTGCCGGTGGCCGCGCTGGAGCAGGCGACGTTTGATCTCCAGTTCATCATCACCGGTCTGGTCGGGGCGCTCTCGAAGCTCTTCGGGATCGGCATCCAGGCGATGGGGACGACACTGACGGCGACCGACGGCGCGTTCAACTTTGAGATTGCCGAAGGGTGCAGCGGCATCCGTTCGCTGGCCGCGATGACCATGCTGACGGCGGCGTATGTCTACCTCACCCAGGATCGTTTCTGGAAGCAGGCGGTGATCTTTCTCTGTTCCGTCGGGTTTGCCATCATCGGGAACGTGGGGCGGATCTTCACGGTGGTGCTCGTGGCGAAGTATTATGATCCGGAATTCGCCTCCGGGCTTTATCATGACTATTCGGGGTATGTCTTTTTCCCGATCGCGGTCGTGGCGATGCTGGCGTTTGCCCGGCTCGTGAACTTTAACTCCGGGAAAAAGAAAGCCGCATGATCGCCCAACGCCTGCTGTTGCTTTTCATCGTCCTCGCCGGTGGCTTCGGTGCGCTCTGGCTTCTGCCCCGGAGCGGGGAACGCCCGGCGCCCGGGGTTTCCATGGAACTCCCCAACACCGTGGGGCGGGCACACTGGGTCGGGCAGGATGAGGAGGTCAGCGAAAAGGAGCGCAAGGTGCTGGGTGAGGGAACGACGTTTGCCCGCAAATCGTACATCAACGCCCGGGGAGACCAGATCTATGTCTCCATCGTCATGGCGGGGGATGACATGAACACCAGCATCCACCGGCCCGAGATGTGTCTGCCCGCCCAGGGGTATACCATCATCAATTCCGCGCCGACCAGGGTGCGCTTCGGAGAGCAGTCGCTGACGGCCACGCGGCTGCACAACCAGCGCAACCTTCCGCTCGTGAGGGGCGGGCACGTGGTGGAGTACAGCCTCGACTACTACTGGTTTATCGGTTCCTCGGAGACGACCCACTCCCATCTCCACCGCAACCTGATCGACATTCGCGACCGGTTCCTCTACGGGCACAACCAGCCATGGGCGTTCATCATGGTGATCGCCCAGATCGGGGAAGGGTTGCGCCCCTTCGGCCTCTCCGAGGCGGAGACGGACGAGATGGTCCGCGAGTTCATGGCGGAACTGATCCCGGAGATCACCAGCCCCTCCCTCCAGTTCCGGTAAACGGGGCGCAAAGCGGCGGATCGCCACCATTCCGGCGGGAAAAACGTTCCTTCCGGCCTCCTTTTTCCGGTAAGGGAAACCCTGATTTTTTCAGAGGCTTGGGACGAAATGACCCTACGGATAGGGGTTATTCACAGAAGTTCACACCATATCTTGTGTTTGAGGCTTGCGTTGGAGGCAATCGTCCGGTATGAATGAATGCCTGCGAAGCCTCCGCTCACAGACACCGCCACCACCCCCCCCTGAAGCGGCGACGGTGTTCCCGAATTTTTACGCAAAACCTTCATTTCCATTCCTTTCTCATGAGCACTGCCACCCCGACCCACTCTGTTCCGCCTCCCGCCGCCGAAGAGGGAGATCGCGCCATCTACGTCATCGGCGACAAGACGTTCCGGCTCGACAAGGCGAAGGCCCGGGAACGCCTGGCGGGGAAAAAGGTGATCAACGGCCTGCGCAGCGCGGAGCTCAACGTCCTGCCGCTCAAGTATCACGAAGCCTACCGCATCTACAAACAGATGAAGGCCAACCACTGGGAGCCCGATGTCATTGACATGACCAAGGATTGCACCCAGTGGAACACCAATACGCTCACCCCCAAGGAGCGGTGGATCATCGAGATGGGGGTCGGCTATTTCTCGGCGGCGGAGGGGATCGTGGGCGACAGTGTTCTGCACGTGGTGGAGGAGAACCTCACCGCCGCGGAACTCAAGCACGCGGCCCTGCGCTGGATCGCCGAGGAGTCGATCCATATGGATTCGCTCCTTCACATCATCGGGAGCCTCAATATTGATCTCGATGAAGTGACCGCCAAGTTTCAGGACATCCCGAGCATCCGCAAGAAGAACGCCTTCATCACCCGGCAGATGCCGGAACTCAAGATGGGGATCGACCTGACGCTCACCGAAAACAAGCGGAAATTCGCCAAGGCCCTCTTCGGGATCACCCAGGTGATGGAGGGGACGCAGTTCTACGCCCTCTTTGCGATGATCCTCTCGCTCCATCGCCAGAACAAGATGACCGGCATCGGCCAGATGTTCCAGTACACCCTGCGCGACGAGACCAACCATATCGCGCTCGGGCGGTACATCCTCACGGAGCTTTTCAACGAGAACCCGGATATCCGCACGCCGGAGTTTGAGCAGGAACTCATCGACTTCATGAATGAAGGGGTGGCGCTGGAGAAGGAATTCGTCCGCGACTGCCTGCCGGAGGATACCGTCGGGATGACGCAGCGCGATTTCCTCGCCTACGTTGATTTCAACTCGGACCGCCGCCTCACCAGCCTCGGCCTCCCGGCCCAGTCCGGCGTGAAGGCGAACCCGTTCCTCTGGCTCGACGAAGTGATCTTCCTCAAGAAGGAAAAGAACTTCTTTGAAACCCGGGTGACCGAGTATCAGACCGGCGGCAGCATGAAGAACACCCGCGAAGATGACCTGATCTGAGCGGAGCCCGCCCGCCGTTTCGTTTTTCCCCTCCACCTCATCCATTGCTGACCCTTGCCAAACGCCCATCCCTCTCCCATGAGCACCACCACCCTTTCCCGTACCGTTGCCCCTGAAGCCGCAGGCGAACTCCCAAACGTGATCCGTCGCGATATTCCGGGCGCCAAATCCGAGAAACCCCGCGTCGTCACCTGGATCGGCCACAAGATTGCCAACGCCGTCCGGGCCGCCGCCGTGGCTTCCGGGGCGGACCCCTCCATCGGCGAACAGGTGCAGGCGGAAATCGAGTTTCGCCTCAAGCGCGAACGGCCGCTCTTCATCCATGTCGAGCAGTTGCAGGATCTCGTTGAGGAAACGCTCATGGAGATCGGCCATGGCAAGACGGCGCTCACCTATGCCAAGTACCGGGCGCGGCGGGCGGAGCGGCGGGAGATCGAGGCGGGAACCTTCAGTGAAGCGCCCGAGCAGCTTGAACTCGCCTCGCGCGAGCAGCTTGCCGACATCCGCGCGCGCATTTCGTTCGCGGGGATCGGCCTTCACCTCACCCTGGGCATTGACGACCTGCTCGCCCGGCTGCTGCGGAGCATCTCGATGAATCTCACCCCGGAGGAACAGCGGGAAACGATCATCCTGAACGCGAAAAACCTGCTGGATGTGGACGCCGATTCCCGGTTTTTCGCCGGGCGCATTCTTCTCACCTACATCTATGAGGAGACGCTCCCGTGGAAAATCGCCGACGGCATCGGCGCGCTCAAGGAAGCGCACCGGCGCGCCTTTATCGACTACATCCCCCGGGGAATCGAGCTTGGGCGGATCGACCCCCGGATGAGCGGGTTTGACCTCGCGCCGCTGGTGGAGGCGCTCGACCCGTATGCCGACCTTCAGTTTGACTTCATCGGCATCCAGAACCTTTACGATCGTTACCTGATCCACACGCGCGACACCACCACCGGGCGCAAGCAGCGGCTCGAAGCGCCGCAGATGTTCTGGATGCGCGTGGCGATGGGGCTCTCCCTTCAGGAGGATGAAAAGGAAGCGCGCGCCCGCGAGTTTTACAGCATCTACAAGAACCGGCGCGCCTGCTCCTCCACGCCGACGCTCTTTAACTCCGGCACGGTCATCCCGCAGCTTTCAAGCTGCTACCTTCTCTACTGCGGGGATTCCATCGAGGAGATCACCGAGACCTGGAGCCGCTTTTCCTTCCTTTCCAAATGGGCGGGCGGGCTTGGCTGTTCGTGGACGGCGGTGCGCGGCACCGGCGCGCATATTCACGGCACCAACGGCGAATCCTCCGGCGTGATTCCGTTCCTGAAGGTGTCCAACGACATCGCCATCGCCGTCAACCAGGGGGGCAAGCGCCCCGGGGCGCTGTGCAGCTATCTGGAGCTATGGCACGCGGATATCGAGGATTTCCTTGATCTGCGCAAGGAGACGGGCGACGAACGCCGCCGCACCCATAACATGAACACGGCGCACTGGATTCCCGACCTGTTCATGAAACGCCTCAAGGCGATCTCCGAAGGGGTGCTGCCGCGTGATGCCACCTGGACGCTCTTCCGCAGCAACGAAACGCCCGATCTGCCGGAGCTTTACGGAAAGGCGTTTGAGAAGCGTTACGAACATTACGAGCGGCTGGTGGACGAAGGGAAGCTCTGGGGGCGGCGCGTGCGCGTGCTCTCCATCTGGAAGAAGATGCTCGAAATGCTCTTTGAGACCGGCCACCCGTGGATGACCTGGAAAGACCCGGCGAACCTCCGCTCGCCGCAGGATCACTGCGGGGTGATCCATAACTCGAACCTCTGCACGGAGATCGAGCTCAACACCAGCATGGACGAAGTGGCCGTCTGCAACCTCGCTTCCATCAACATCCCCAATCACCTGAGGGAGGACGGCAGCATTGATCACGACCGGCTCCGGGAGACGGTGCGGACGGTGATGCGGATGCTCGACAACGTGATCGACATCAACTTCTACCCGGTGGAAGCCGCCCGCAACGCCAACCTGCGGCATCGGCCCGTCGGCATGGGGGTGATGGGGCTTCAGGACGCGCTCTACCATCGCAAGACACCGTTTGACTCGCCCGAAGCGGTCGATTTCAACGACGAAATTCTCGAAGCCATCGCCTACTACGCGTACGAGGCGAGCAGCGATCTGGCCGCCGAACGGGGGACCTACTCCACCTATGGCGGCTCCAAGTGGGATCGCGGGCTGCTTCCGCTCGATACGCTCGAACTGCTGGAGGCCGAGCGCGGTGTGCCGATCCAGGTGGACCGCAAGAGCCGGATGCCGTGGGAGGAGCTTCGGGGCAAGATCGCCGCGCAGGGGATGCGCAATTCGAACTGTCTCGCCATCGCGCCGACGGCCACGATCTCCAACCTGATGGGGTGCACCCCGTGCATCGAGCCGGTCTACAAGCATATCCACACCAAGTCGAACCTGAGCGGGGAGTTCGTCCGCACCAACGATCATCTCGTCAAGGCGTTGCAGGAGCTTGGCCTCTGGGATGCGGAGATGCTCGTGGACATGAAGTATTTCGACGGGTCGATCCAGCCGATCGAGCGGATTCCCGAGGAGATCAAGCGCCTTTACAAGACCGCCTTCGAGATCGAGCCGACCTGGATTCTCCAGTGCGCCGCCGTCCGCCAGAAGTGGATTGACCAGGCCCAGAGCACCAATCTCTGGCTCGCGGAGAACGATGCCCGCAAGGCGAGCTTCATGTATCGCGAAGCGTGGGAGCGCGGTCTCAAAACCACCTACTACCTGCGGACAACGAACAAATCGTGCATTGATTCCGTGATCCGGGAGCGCCGCCCCGCTGCCGCCGCCGCGGAGCCGGTGCAGACGCAGGAGCAGCTTGCCTGCTCGCTGGAGGCGATGCGCACCGGCGGGGTCTGCGAAGCCTGCCAGTGATGGCGTGAAAAAGGGGGCTCGGGCAAAGTCATGACAGCCAACGGGCTGAAATGGCTTTGCCCCCTCCGGCTTTCCGCCCTGTGGCAAGGAGGGCGAGGCGGGCGAGGCGGAGACTGGAACGGGAAATTCTACCGGCTCATGCCGGGATCACTTCCAGAATGGAGTGGATGGATAATTGTGGCAGGCGGACGGTGACGCTCCGCCCCTTGCGCCCCTGCCGCTCAAACGCCAGTTCCTTTCCTTCCGGTTGCAGACGGATGGAGGCCGGGGTTTCCGGCAGGTTCAGGGTAATATCGAGCGGGCCGATGGCGGGGATCTCGTCGTAGCTCAAGGCTTCCTCCTGTGCATGCGGCCCCGCCGTGTTCACCAGATGAACGAGGGTTTTGCCGTTCTTGCGCATCAGCGTCACATCCACCAGGGAGGAGCCCTTGATGCGGACCGCGGGCTGGTCCCATGTGGCGGCGACGAGTTTTGCGAACATCTCCCGCATCTGTGCGCTGGAGCGCTCGAAGCGCCACGTGCCGAAATCGAGGCTCAGGCCGGCGATCCACCCCTTGCCCAGCCGGCGGCGGACCGCCACCGGTTCGGCGGGGGCGGCGAGATCGTTGTTGGAGTGCGCGCGCAGCACGGTTTCCGTCCCGCGTCGCGGGCGAATCGGGATGCCTTCGCTTTCGATCCCCGCCAGCCGCCGCCCGGTTCCGATCCATCGGCTTTTCCGCTCGCCCTCTCCCGCGATGGTCACCCCGAGTTCCTTTGAAAAAAGCGGGAGACTCTTCGCGCCAATGACCAGCAGGTTCCCACCCTCGCGCACGTAGTCGAGAAGCCGGGCGCGGAACGCTTCCTCCAGATGAGACCATTCCGGAATGACCACCAACGGGTATCGGTGAAGGGTTTCCCGCAGATGATGCTCGCTCAGGATGTCCACGGGGTACTGGTTTTCCAGCAATGCGTAAAGGACGCCCCGCAGCCCGGGAAGCCCTTTTGGCCCCGGGTGAAAGAGGGGTCCGGGGGTCTGGTAAGCGGAGGTGCCGGAGTAGAGCAGCGCCACCTGGGGAACGCTCTCCGCGCCCTGGCACCAACGGCGGCGGCGACGGCAGAAGCGGGCCACCTCCTCCATCACCGGGATGTCGTGTTCGCAGATCGAGGCGTCCCGGCGTTGTTGCAGGTACACCTGAAAGCCGCCCCCCAGGGAGAGAACCACCGCGGCTTCCTGCTGAAGCTGGAGGGCCGTCTTGGAGGTGCGGCCATGGCCCTGCCAGAGACCGTTTTCCCTGGTTCCGTCAAACCCCCACGCCATGAGATCCCACGGCTTGCCCTGATGCATCAGGGCCCGCGCTTCGAGCCGGGCGGAACGGACGCTGTCGCCGGGGATGATGTCCCCGGAGAGGAAATCGACATCGGCGCAGACCGGCTCCGGCATGAAGGAACTGAAGGCCCAGTTGCTGGCGATCTCCGCGCCGGGGCAGCGGGCGTGGATTTGATCCACATAATGGCGCAGGTACTGGCGGAAACCTTCCCGGCAGAATTCGGTGAATTCCGCGTAGTGCGGCTCCTGCGGCGAACGGGGCACGGTGTCGATCCCCGTGCTTTTGCGGAACGCGGCGAGCGCCTTTTTCCCGTAATCCCGGGCGGTCGCCCAGCAATCGCCGTCGATCCAGAAGCCCTCCACGCCGTATTCCTTCCACACTTCCTGAAGCTGGGGAATCATCAGCCGGTCCGCGTAGGGGCCGAACACGCTGGTGTTGAGTTCATCCCGCTTTCCGTTTTCATCGACTCTGGCCCAGCCCGGGTGGGCGGCGATCGCGGCGCGGTCCATCACACCCGAATAATGGACATAGAGAGCCACCCCGGCATCCGCGGTCACGCGTCTCCAGACGCGGAGCGGATCGCCCGTCAATCCTCTTGCGGTGGTGCCGACCCGGGTCGGGTAGCTGGTGATTCCCGGGTGCCCCTTGCAGTCGCACTGCACGTAATCCGGGCGGACACGCCGGAGGAATTCCTTCAGGGTTTTGGCGAAATCCCGGCCACCCACCTTCGGGTCATGGTGATTGGCGTGGAAATCGAAGTGAACGCCGAAAAAGCTGCGCGAACGCGGAAGTCTGGGGCGGGGCATGGGCGCGATCCTCCCCGGAAAGCCCCGGTTTGGCAATCGGGAAACGACCGCAACCGGCCTGGGTTGTGTTTACGAATTTTCCGAAAGCGGCTGAAAGCCGCCTTTTGGCCCAAAAGTCGGTTTCTTCAGGCGTCCGAATCTCGATTCGGCCTTCCTCAGAAGCCCGATTTTGGTCTCAAAATGCGTCTTTTCATCCATCTTTCTCAATTCGTAAACACAACCTAATCCGGACGGGGTTTCTTCCCCGGGGGACGCGTGGGCTTCGGCTTTGTTTGCGGTTCAAAGACGGAAAGGCGGGTGCTTTCGATAAACTGCCGGTTGCGGCTCACCATCTGGTCAATGGCGTCATGCAGCGGGCAAGGGTCTTTCACCCCGCACCAGTTCTGACCGAAGGGGCAGAGGGAGGGGAGCGCCATCTGTTCGAAGATACGAACGATATCCGCCAGGCAGATTTCATCCGGCGTTCTCGCGATCCGGTAGCCGCCGCCGGGGCCCGGCCGCCCGGTCACCAGCCCGGCGGTGGCCAGGCGGGTGAGCAGTTTCGCCGTCAGGGCCAGCGAAATCCCGCGCGCCTCCGCGATCTCCCGCGAGCCGACCTGCTCCTCCGGTTTCGAGGCCAGATAGCTCATCACCGCGATCGCGTTGGCCGCCATCTTTCCGTAGATAAACATGCAATATCAGTTCCAGGCTTTTTCTCCGGGCGAAAAGGCGGATGGAGCAGCCGGGTTTTTCTTCCGGTGCTCCGTCCGCCGTTTCAGAACGGTATGGTCAGTTTCTCCCGATCCCATGCCTTGCGAAACCTCTCCGCAAACCATGGGATGAATAAAGGCGGGGAGGGATGCCGCTCCCCCGGCATCCTCACGCCGTTTCTTTCGTGCGCGAGCGCACGAAGAGGCTGATGAGGGAGACCAGGAAGGCCCCGAAGACCAGCGGCAGCAGGTAACCGGGGGCGGCCACCTTGCCGCCTCCCTCCGCTGTGGCTGCGGCGTCCGCCGGTTGCCCTTCGGGTTTCTTCACCACGACGGTTCCCTTCATGTACGGGTGGGGGTGGCAGGTGTAATGGTAGGTTCCTTCCTTCTCAAAGGTGTAGGAGCCGCTCTCGCCATGGGCCAGCAGCGGGGTGGCGAAGAATTCGTCCCCGCCGTCGTCTCCCGCCGCGTTATGGATTCCGGCGAACTCCCCGGCCAGGTAGGTGAAGGTGTCTTCGTTGGTCCAGGTGACCGTGGTGCCGGGTTCGATCTCGATGACCTTCGGCCAGTACGAGTTGCCGATGATCTCCACATCCACCTGCCGCGTGCCCGGCGCGTAGCGCTGCGGCTTGTCAAACGGGGTCGGCTTGAAGGGGGAGATCGTGCGGACGGCTTTCTTTTCCATCTCCGCGAGTTCCTCCGGCGAGATGTCCGGGGTTTCGGGGGTCACCAGCGCCGTGCGTTCGGCGTCCTTTTCCGCCACGAGCAGCCCGATCGCCCCGCGGGATGCCGCACCGACGGCGTGGTTGAGGATCGTGTAGGCTCCCTCATCCGGCGGCACGCGGAAGTCGATCACCCAGGAATCGGTCGGCCCCGCCAGCACGCTCTGCCCGCCGGGAAAGGCCATCGCCGGGTTCCCCTGCCAGTAGGCGAAATCCCAGATGATGCCGACGATATGGAAGGTGGAGATCAGGTTCGGGCCGACGTTCAGGAAGTAGATCCGGACGTGATCGCCCGGGCGTGCCTTGATCGGCTCTTCCACGTAGCGGAAGAGTTTTCCATTGAACATGGTGTAGAGCGCCTTGTTCTCCACGGCGTCCTTGCCGTTTGCGTAGAACTCGTGCTGGACCATGTAAATCTCGATATCCGGTTTCTTCCCGGTGGTCTTTTCCAGTTCGTACTGGTCGCGCTTGGGCTTGACGACCATCATGCCGTACTGGCCGAAGAGGACGTGCATCGGGATGGCGTGGCCGCCCGGCGCGCAGTGGTACATGTAGACGCCGGGGATCGTGGCGCGGAAAACGACCCGCCCGCTCTGTCCCGGGTTGATCTTGCCGAGGTATTTCGAGGTCTGCGTGTAGGCGGAGTGAACGGAAGCGCCGTGGGGGACGGTCCCGCTGTTCTTCACGATGAACTCGACGATGTCCCCCTCATCCACCACGAGCAGCGGACCGGGTACCTTGCCGTTGGTGAGGAACCCGTCGTAGATCACTCCGTTGCCGATGTAGGTTTTGCCTTCGGAGAGTTCGATGGTGAACGATTTGTCCGGCTTCGTCTCCTGCGGTACGAACGAGGTCGCCGGGAACGGGTAGCTGTAGTCCCGTTCGATGATTTCGATGAACTGATCCTTTTTCCACGCATCGGGCACCTGATCGTACGGCTTTCCGTAGGAGCCGCCGAAGCGCAGCAGCCCGGCCGCGGATGCGGGGCCCGCCGGAGCCGGCGCGGCGGCGGAAGCGGGAGGCGTGGCGGTCTGCGCCTCCCCGGCCACCGGCGACGGTTCGTCGGTGGTGAGCGCCAGTGCCTGCGGGGCGGCGGATGCCAGCGGGCCGAGACGCCCGAGCACCACCGGCTTGCGGTCGGCGCCGGTCGGGTCGGTGGGGCTGCGCGGGATCACGGGCTGGAAGGCTTCCGAGCCGAGGCCGCTTCCCTTGAGCAGATGGTCCTGATTATGGACGGCGGCCCGGAAATCCCGGGCGAGCAGGCTGTCGGCGCGCTTGTTCTCAAGCTGTTTGCCAAAGGCGATGTTGCACGCGTCGCACGCCGCCAGATTCCCGGCGGAGAGCAGAAGGCCCATCACACAGCCCAGGGCCGCGCGTGGGAGGGTGAGTGTTTTTTTCATGATGCTTGAAGGGCTAAGGGACTTTCTTGAAGCGGGTTTACTGCCGGTCCGGGGAAGGTTCAGGGTGGAGATCGCCGGGGGTGATTCCGAAAATGAAGCGCACCAGGGCGGGCGAGATGGCGGTGAGGAACCAGACGAAGCCGATCAGCAACAGCGCGGCGGCGATCCGGATGCTCTCGGGCTGGTGCCAGACCTGCCCGATGAGCAGGTAGACCCACGCCATCAGCAGGGAGAAGAAGACGGGGCCTCCCGCGGCTTCCCGCCCGAGCGCGGTGATCGGCGGCACCGCGCTCATCTCTTTCCACGGTTCATAGCGCAGCCGCCAGACCAGCCGGGGCGCGAGGTGCTGCCCCGCGCCGAAGGCCGCGAGGGCGAACGGTCCGAGGAGAGAGAGGGAGATGTAAGTGCGCATCCAGTGGCGCAGGCCGTCGGGGTTATCCGTGCCGATCGTGGGAAACATCACCAGAGCCCCGACCGTGATGAAGACCAGCATGGCCACGCCGGTGATGTGGGTGAGCGCTCCCCAGGTGACCCGGATGTGGGTGGCCCAGAGCGCCCGCACGATGGCGATCGCAAAGGCCGCCACGCCGAGGGCGATCACGATGCCCGCCCCGAACATCGCCCGGTGCAGACCGGTGAGCGCCATGGAGGAGAAGACCAGCAATCCACCGTTGAGGCACGCCCAGCCGATCCAGGCGGAGGTTTCGCCCGCCTTGAGGTGATGCTTCTCCCCGACCAGCTCGGGGACGACCCGCAGCGAAATCCCGAGAAGCATCTGGCCGAGAAAGCCGAAGAGGGCGAAATGCGCATGCAGGGTGATGAGCACTTCCATCGGGATGGGCGGCGTCTCCATGGCCCGTGCCCGCAAGATGTAGAGCGCGACCGCTCCGGCGACCGCCAGCCAGAACATGGCGGTCTGGAAGGCGGTATGCGCGGGGGTCCAGAGCGACCGCCGCGAGCCGGTGCGCACGAGGTTGTAGACCAGCAGGATCAGGCCGAAAAAGACCAGCCACGCCCCGAGCGCCGTGGAGAGCGTGTTGGCAAGCGCCAGACCCGCGAGCAAAAGCAGCAGCCCGACCAGATGACAGAAAAAGTGAGCCAGGGGGAGCCATTCGTTCCACAAGGCGCTCCCGGAGATTTTCGGGCCGACCAGATACGCTCCGGCAAAGAGCAGGGAGCCGATCCATCCCAGGGTTGCCAGGTGCGTGAGCGATTGCGTCATCCCATGCATCTTGGCCCCTGCCAGCACATCCGGGCGAATCAGGAGGGCCACACAGGCCAGACCGAAGGAAAACAACCCGATCGCCGTAAACCCCATCGCCGCCAACACCGTATTCGAAGAGGCCTGACCTTTCTTCATGCCATGAAGTTATGGCGGGCCGGATCGGAGATCAAGAAAAAAAGGTAGTTTTTTCGCTTTTACGGGTTTGCCTGAGGATTCGGGGAAGAATGGGCGGGGGGACGCAACCGTGGATATCGTCGGGGAGGATGGCAAAAGGGAAGGGAAAAGGAAAGGCGAATGACCTGGCCTGGCCCGGAGCCGTCCGAACCCGGGAGGAGAGCCGATTTCCTTGTCGGCCCCCGCCCGCCGGTTCATCATGGGAAGAGCAAACGATGAAAATCACTCTCTATAAAAAGTCGGGATGCCCGTGGGCCGCCGCGGTCATCGGGTTTCTCAATGAACTCAATCTCCCGTTTGAGATCCGCAACGTGACCACGCAGCCCGCTTACGCCGACGAACTGCGCGGCCTCTCCGGCAAGTGCGTCAGCCCGAGCCTTGAAATCGACGGTACGCTCCTCGCGGACGCGAGTGTGGAAGACGTGGCGGAGGTGCTTGAAGGGAAGGGGATCGTGCTCTGACTTCTGCCTGGGCCCCGCCTGAAACTCCGGCGGGCTCCGTTTCCGGCCATGGCCTCCCATCCTTTACCCGAAGAAACCGATTGGCCCGCAGGGACCATTTTCACGGTCGGCCATTCGACTCTCTCCATGGAGGCGTTCGCCGCGTTGCTCAAGGTCTACGGGATCGAACGGCTTGCGGACATCCGCACGATCCCGCGCTCGCGGCACAACCCGCAGTTCAATGCCGACGTTCTGGGGCCCGGCCTGGCCGCCTTGTCCGTTCTCTATGAGCCGATGCCCGCGCTTGGCGGCTTGCGGCACACGCGCAAGGATTCCCCGAACCGGGGCTGGCGCAATGAAAGCTTTCGCGGTTACGCCGATTACATGCAGACGGAGGCGTTTGCGGAGGCGGTCGAGGCGCTGATCCGGACGGGGCGGGAGAAACGGACGGCGATCATGTGTGCGGAAGCCGTGCCGTGGCGCTGCCATCGTTCGCTGGTGGCCGACGCCCTGACGGTGCGCGGGGTGCCCGTGGTGGAGATTCTCTCGGAAACCAGTTGCCGCCCGCATAAGCTGACCCCGTTCGCGCACGTCGAGGGGACTGCCATCACGTATCCTCCCGAGCAGGCGGAATTGCCCTGAAATCAGGACGGGGGTTATGAAGGTTCCGGGCGGGATGGCTATCCTTGCTCCGATGCCCGGGGTTAAAAGCGTTGCGAGGGGAAACGGATGGAAGAAATATCATCGCCCTGCCCAAACTCATTCAAACGATTTTGTCCCGCAGACCAAACGAAAACGGTATCAACGCGCCCTTTGCTTTTATTCAATGCGATCAGGTAGGAATTGCCCCACGGATCCTTTTGGATTTCTTTGGGCCATTCGAGATAGCGTATTCCTTTCGGGTTTTTTGCCAGCAACAGGCTTTCGTCTGCTTTCATTGTCAAAATCCCGGTGATTTCATCGGCATGAATCAATTGGACGGGCTCTTTTCCAAACATCGCTTCCGTATCATTGTGGTCGTCGCAGTAATGCTGTATGGCGAAGGCCAGGGATTGTACTTCGGATTTCGCTTTTGTGATGGGGCCGCAATCAGTAACTCCTTCACAAGTGAAAAGCAGAAATATCGCCAGAATGCCTGCTGCGATCAGGATTACTGTTTTCATCCGGTAGGGTGATGGTCGTTGATGCTGCCAAGGGGCGGGGCCAAAGCCATGCCGCACCAACCGGCGCACCGCGAGCCGTCAGCTCTTTTCGTGTTCGTCGATGGCGGCGCTGACCATCCGGTTCAGATCGGCCAGAAGCGATTCGGGGCTTCGGTTGCTGCGCTGAATGACCCCGGCGAGGTGGGTGCGCAGGTCGGTGTATTCGATCTCCGAGAGATTCCGGGCGGTGACGACAATCACGGGAATCCCGGAATGCTCCGGGTTGTCCCGCAGGCGGGTGAGAAACTCGAAGCCGTCCATTTCCGGCATCATCAGGTCGAGGAGGATCAGGTCCGGACGCTTTTCCGCAATGCGCGTGAAGGCTTCGCGCCCATGGGCCGCTTCCATGACGTTCCACCCTTCGCGCTCCAGCGCGAGCCGGAGGAGTTCCCGGTTTTCCGGCAGATCGTCCACCACCAGCCCGAGCGGCGTGGCGGTGGTGTTCCGGCTGTGCCGGGCGAGCACTTCGATGAGCCGGGCCCGTTCGACCGGTTTGGTCAGGTAATCGGCGGCGCCGAGGCTCAGGCCGAGGTTCCGGTTGTCATTCATGGAGATCATGATGACGGGGATATCCTGTGTCTGCGGGTCTTCCTTGAGCGTGGAGAGGACGGTGAGCCCGTCCATGCTCGGCATCATGACATCCAGGGTGATGAGCCGGGGGCGCAGCGTTTTGGCCAGCGCGAGGGCGTCCACGCCGTTGTTGGTGGTGCGGACGTGATACCCTTCCTTGGTCAGAACCCGCTGAAGGAGTTCCGCGGCCATCGGATCGTCCTCCACCACCAGCACGAGCGGGCCGCTTCCCTGCGGGACGGGGGCGGGGTCCGTTTCGGAGGGGCCCGCGCCGGTAATGGCGGCCGGGGTTTCCTCTTCCACCTTTCTGGGCAGCCAGGCGGTAAAGAGCGAGCCTTCGCCCAGGGTGCTTTCCACGGTGAGGTCGCCCCCCATCATCTCGCAGAAACGCTTGGATATGGCGAGGCCGAGGCCGGTGCCGCCGTACTTGCGGCTGGTGGAGGCGTCCGCCTGCGTGAAGGCGACGAAGAGCTTTTCAAGCTGCCCGGGAGTCATGCCGATGCCGGTGTCGCTCACGCGGAAGCGGATGGTTGCGCCCGTGTCGGCGGCGTCCAGTTTGATCACGCCGTTCTCGGTGAATTTCGCGGCGTTGCTCAGGAGATTGAAGAGCGTCTGGCGGACTTTGGTCAGGTCCGCATGAATGAGGCCGATCTCCGGCGGGCAATGAAGCTCCAGACGGTTGTTGTTCCGGGCCATCAGCGGCTGGACGGTGGAGGCGACCTCCTTGAGCATCGTGGCGATGTCGAAGGTTTCGAGATAGAGCGTCATCTTCCCGGCTTCGATCTTGGAAATATCGAGCACGTCGTTGATCAGGCCGAGAAGGTGTTTGCCCGCGCCGTGGATTTTCTGAAGGTCTTCGATCAGTTCGTCGGGCTCCATCTCCGCGCTTTCTTCCATGAGCATTTCGCTGTAGCCGATGATGGCGTTCATCGGGGTGCGCAGTTCGTGGCTCATGTTGGCGAGGAAGGCGCTCTTGGTCCGGTTGGCCTCCTCGGCACGGTCGCGGGTGATCTCGAGTTCCTCGGTCCGGTCGGCCACCAGTTTGTCGAGATGCGCGTTCTGGTTTTCGAGCTGGGCGTCGCGTTCGTGCACCGCCTTGATCATCCGGCAGAAGGCGCGGGCGAGATGGCCGAGTTCGTCATTCCGGGAGCCGAAATCGTCCAGCATGTTGGTGGCCTTGAGGTAGTTTTCCTCTTCCAGCGCACCGGAGGCGAGCGTGAGTTCCTCCACCGGGCGGGAGATGTGCCGCGCCAGCAGGAGGGAGAGCCCCGCCCCGAGGCAGAGAATCACCGCGGCGATGGCGGTGGCCAGCAGGGCGTTGCGGCTCAGAAGCTCTTGCACGTTGTTGGCGTCGAGTTCGATGAAGGCAATTTCGTCTCCGTTTTTTCCGAGCGGCACGGCGACGTTGAATTCTCCGGTTTCCAGATAGCTGGTGGCCCGCCGGGTTTTGAACGCCTGCTCAAGGATGGCGTTCTCTTCGATGTTGAGCCTGGGCGGTTGCGTCTCCGTCTTGGAAGCCCAGGCGGTGACGTTTCCTTTCCGGTCGAGAATGCGCAGGGTGAGGACTTGATCGAGCTGGACGAGATCGCTCAGGATGCGTTCCACGCCAAGCTGCTGTTTGATGCGGTCGAGAATCGTCGCCCGATAGCCGAGCTGCACGATGCGCGGCATATCCACGCCGCCCACGCCGACGTATTTGAAATGGGTGTCGTCCACCTCGCGCTTCATCGCATCCTGGATGACGACCGCTTTCTCCCCGGTCAGCAGGGGATAGAAGGCGCTGGCCTGCGGCTGTTTGACCGGGTCCGCCAGAAACTGGAAGCGGAAACCCGCCGTGTTGATGGTGGAGAGCCCGTGATCGTCGCTGATCCAGAATTCGTCGATCCCCGTGTGGTCCGCCACCCGCTTGAGCCGGAAGGTAAGGTCTTCGGGGCTCATGCCGTACTGGTGGGCGACGGCGACGAGTTCCGCCGTGAGCGAAGCGCCGACGACCATCTGGTGGCCGATGACCTCCTCCACCTGCCGCGGGATGGATTCCACGATCCGGCTGGAGCGGGAGACCTGCTCGGCCAGGTACTGGCCGTAGCGTTCCGTCTGGGCGAGGATGACCCGCCGGGTGGAGAGCGTCAGGGCGACGGAAACCGCCAGCACCGCGACGACCAGAAGCGCGGTGATGACCAGGACAATGCGGGTACGCAGATTCACGGAGGGGAAGATAAGCGGGGCCCGGGGCGGGAATCAAGAGCGCACCTTCACCTCGCGGCAGCGAAAGCAGGCAAGCAGATGATCGTTCACCATTCCCACCGCCTGCATGAAGGCGTACATGATGGTGGTGCCCACGAACTTGAACCCACGGGCGCGCAGGTCGCGGCTGAGGCGGTCGGAGACGGGCGAGGAAGCGGGGACTTCATCGGGGGAGCGCCGCCGGTTCTGAACGGGTTTGCCATCCACAAAGGCCCAGAGGTAGGCGTCAAAGCTGCCGCACGCCTCCTGCACGGCCAGAAACGCCTGCGCGTTGATCACGGCGGAGGCGACCTTGAGGCGGTTGCGGATGATGCCCGGGTTCTCCAGCAGCCGCGCCTGCCGGGCGGCGGTGTAGCGGGCGATCTTTTGCGGGTCGAAGTGATCGAACGCTTCCCGGTAGCTTTCCCGTTTCTTGAGGATGGTTTCCCAGCTCAGGCCCGCCTGCGCCCCTTCGAGAATGAGGAACTCGAAAAGTCTGTGGTCGTCATGAACCGGCACGCCCCATTCCCGATCGTGGTATTCGATGGAGAGGGGCGTGGTGGCCCAGGGGCAACGGGTAGGGGAGGGCATGGCGCAATCTTACCCCGGCAGGGGCGGGGTTGAAAAGACCGGTTTCCGGAATTCCCGGGAGCCGGGTGTCCGCGCGTTCCGCAGTTTCCGGGCGGCATGAAATTCAAAAAGAGGTCTTACCGCTTCGCCGCCGAGTCCATGGCCCGCGTCTCCTTTTTATATTTTCGGATAATCGCCCTGATATCGCGAAGGGCGTCCTTCAGGCGGACCTGGCCGAATTCAGGGCCCGGCTCGTCCGCAAGATACGGTTTCCTGTACCAGAAAACCGTTTCCCCATTGATTCTGAAGTTGGTGGCAAGCGGCGTAAAAAGGTGCCCTTCCGCTTTCAGGAAAAGGATATACCGCCCTTCTTCCAGCGGGTTGAGGTCGCACCCTGTGCTGAACTGGATGATCAAAGGCTCTTTTGAAATGCGCCCGTAAAGAACCTCCTGAGTGCTGGATGTATAAAGCGTGAGGGCCACCGAGACATCTGTCCCGCCGTTGCCGATAACGGACCCGGCGATCTGTGGGGAAATTCTTTGATGAATATCGACGATCGCAATGGCATCCGCCGCCTTGACCAGTTCGTCCTGCCTCCAGGGGGCGATCGCGGAAAAGGCCACCCGTGCCGGGGCGAGGATCAGGGCGAAAAGAAAGAGCGCCAGGAACGTGCGCGCTGGCATCGGCCCGGGGCGGGCCGGCAAAGGATGGACCGGAAGGGGTTGAGGATGTCGCAACGGGTTCATTTACCACCAATGTAACTTGATATACATCAATGCGATGCCGATAAGCAGCAGATAGCTGGTGATATGCGCGAGCACCGTTGTCCGGAAGAGTCCCGGCAAGGGCTCTTCCTTCCGGAAGCGCTTCCACACCTGGTATTCGATCAGGATCGAAAGGCAAAAAGCCACTCCAAAACCACTCCACATCAACAATTCGAAATTCGGGCCCCGCGTGATGATGGTGGCGGGGCGATCGGCTGAACCAACGACTTGCGGCGCGAGCCCGCTGGGCAGGACCGCTCCCAGAATGACTCCCGCGATCCAGGAGATGAGGTTGGCATAGAGGGTTGTGTTGATGACCCGTTTCCATGACAATCGGGAACAGCGCAGCTTGAAGACAAGGACCTCTCCGAGAATCGCGGCCAGCGCCGCCACGGGGAAAAGGAAATAGGAGACATACGGCGCGGTGAAGGCCGGAAAGATGACGTTGGCGACGGTCATGAAACCCAGGGTATCGACATTTTTGCCGGTTTGCCATCCGCGAAAACTCCGGATACACGCCGGGGTTCCGGGATTTGCGTTTGACCCCTCTCCCCGGTCGGCGTATCGGTTTAAGAAACGGCAACGGCTTTTGCCTGCGTTATTCATGAGCACCCTACCGCAACCGCCCCTCGGAGCGCTGTGGCTGCGAGCTTCATGAATCAAGCAGGCTTGAGAATCGTTCACGGTATCTGATGGCGCCCTATTCTGTCGATCTTCACTCACACACGGTCTTTTCTCCCGATGCCCGGAAGACTCCGGAAGAACTGGTCGGGATCGCGGCGGCCCGGGGGTGTCGCCTTCTCTCCATTACCGATCACAACCACCCCGGTGCGCAATGCCGCGCCCGCGCGGAGGCGACGCGCCTTGGGCTTCCGTACCTGACCGGGATGGAGCTGGACCTCCGCGATCCGGAGACCGGGCGGTTTTACCATTTTCTCCTCTTCGGTTTCGACCCGGAAGACGCGGCGCTCGTCGCGCTGGCGCGAAAGCAGAGGGCGGCGTACACGCAATGGTTTGAGGAATTGGCCGAAGGGTTCAGCGCTTGCGGATACCCGCTGGACATTGGCGGGCTGGAAGCGGGCCTTCGGGAGCGGTACGCGGGCAACCCGGCTCCGGAGCTTAACCAGTGGTGGGCGGAAGAATGGCTGGTGCGACACGGCGAAATCGCCGACCGGCGGGCGTTCGTGAAGCGGTTGCGGGAAGCGCGCGCCGCCCGGCCCCTGACTCCCGCCCGGGTCTTTTTCTCGGAGGTCGATGAAGTGATCCGGATGATCCATGCGGCGGGCGGGGTGATCCTGCTGGCTCATGTGGGGCGTTATTTTCCCGGCGAGGCGGGGGCGCAGATCGCGCTGATCCGCTCGTTGCTGGCCCGGGGGATGGACGGGTTTGAACTCTATCACCCCTCCAATCTTGCGGAGCCGGATTTCCCGGCGCTCGAAGCGGCGGCGCGGGAGGAACTCGACTGCCTGCTCTCGGCGGGGTCTGACACGCATCACGCCGTCTGGAGCGACCAGCCGGATCAGCCGCTCTTCGGGCGGATGGAAGTGCCGCCATGGGTTCAGGAGCGGCTGCCGGTCCATTCGCCGCGGCGGGCGGAGTGAGCGCGTTGGCCGGGGCCCTGTCATGAGGCAAACGGGAGCGCGGGGGCTTCTGATTCGGACAAGGCTCCTCCCGGATCACGCCTTCATTCGGCCGGGATGCGCATCGCTGCGTAGGCGGAAACCATATAAGACATCAATACCCGATCCTGTCACGTTGCAGTTAAATTGCTCTAAATAACCGGCTTGACGCCTGTTGGGGTTTTCATGCTAATGACGCGCAATGTCACAGGGAACGTTTGGAAAGTCTGTATTAGCAAGGATCACCTCGGTAGCCATTCTGTTTTCAGCCAGCGCCATGGTTGGGGAGACGATGCCAGGGGGGCCGCCTGCCGTTGGGGGAGTCGTCGCGCGGGTTGGGGATGAGGAGATCACGGAAGCCGAGCTGGAGGCCCGTTTGGCACAATATTCCCAGCGATTGGGAGGGCGTCTGGAGGCGCTTGCGCAAGATCAGCGGGAGGGCATCCGGCAATCCATCCTGGAGCGGATCGTGGAAGAAAAACTCCTCGGGTTGGCTTCGGCACAGGAGCCGGTGGACAAGGAGGAGTTTCAGAAAGCTCTGGATCAGGCGATTGCCCGGTATGGTTCCCGGGAAAGCTGGCAGGCGGACCGTCGGCGCGGCCACCGGAGCGAAGAAACATTTGGGCAGGAGCTTAAGGAAAAGCTCCGGCGCGAAAAGTGGCTCTCCCGCGCCCTGCCGCCCCTCCCGGCCCCTTCGGTAGAGACGTTGGAGGCCTATTATGAAGAGCATCGCGAGTTCTTCAATCCGCCGGGGGAGATTCGCACCAGTCACATCCTCTGGGTGCTGCCTTCCAACGCGGACGAGGCCCGGATCGAACAAAAACGGCAGCAGGCGCTCGCATTCGCCTCCGAGGCAAAAGAGACGGACGATTTCACCGCATTGATCGAAAAGCACCGGGGGGCGCAAATTGTCGCGGGGGACCTCGGATTCCAGTCCCTCGGGGAGATGCCTCCCGCCTATGCCGAAGCGGCCCGCAAGCTCAAGACGGGAGAAGTCAGTGCACCAGTGTGCACAGATCTCGGCTGGCATGTGTTTCAGATAACTGAGAGAAAGAGCCCGCCGCCATCGTCTTTCCGGGACGTGCGCCCCAGGGTGGAAGCGGCCTTCCGCCGGGAAGCCAAGGCCCGGCAATGGCGGGAAGTGATCGACGGTTTGCGGGCGAAATACGGAGTAAAGATCGCTTCGTTGCCCCCCGCACCCGCCGATGATCCGGGCGAACGCCCCCCAAAATAGAAACGCCGCATAAAACCGGGACAAACCGGGACAAAAACCGGACAAGCAAAGGAACCGAGGAAATTGCGAGAGGAAACAGACTATGGATACGGAGGAAACGAAACGAGCCCGCGGGACGGGTCATCGTGCCGAAATGGAAAAGCGCCTTTCTTCGATCACCCCGCCAGGGCCCGGGCGGGCGTGCCGCCGAAGGAACCGGTTCGGAGCCATCGCGGCGGCCCTGCTCCTCTGCGCCACATCGCTTCATGCGGACCCGCCCCCGGGCGTTTACTCCGAATTCCTGCGGGGATACTGGAGCTTTGATTCCGTCACCTCAACGCAGGCGGACGACCTCTCCGGGCTCGATCACCATGCGGAACTCCTCCTGACCACCCAGTCCAACCCCGGCTACTTCGGCGGAGGAGCACTGACCTTCGGCTCCACTTCGCTAATGGTCATCGGGAATGATTCCCATCAGGTGATCGGCGCCAACGAAGCCCCGTTCACCATCACCTTCCGGGTCCGCTTCGATACCCTCCCCGCCGTTTCAACCATCTCCCTCCTCGAAAACGACGACCTGAGCCTCTTCATCGGAGCCGACGGCACCACCGGGGAACTCCTCTTCGCGGACGTCAACAACAGCACCTTCCTCACGTCGATCGACCTCGTGGAGGAAGACCTCTGGCATCATGTCGCCCTCACCTACGACGGCACGGAAGCCATCCTCTACCTCGACGGCGAGGAACAGGACAGCGTCTTCGGTTCAGTCGATATCGGTAACGGAGCCATCTTCACCGGCATCGATTCATTCTATGGCGACTTCCTTGATGGCGAACTCGATGAACTGCGGATTCACTCCACCGCCCTTACCTCGCAGGAAGTCGCCTTCTACGCCGCCCTCATCGACGCCGACGGCAACGGGATGGACGACAACTGGGAGGAAGCCCACTTCGAGCAGACCGGTATTGATCCCGACGCCGATGCCGACGGCGACGGCCTCGGCAACCGGGCGGAATTCCTCGCCTCCACCGATCCCACCCACGCCGACACCGACGGCGACGGCATGAGCGACGGCTGGGAATCCGCCCATGCCCTCAACCCCCGTTCCGCCGCCGACGCCTCCGCGGACCCGGATGGCGATGGCTATAGCAACCTTCAGGAATACCGGCTGGGGCGCAACCCGCACAAGGAAGCCATCCCGGACACAACCGGGCTCGTCAACCTCGTGGTAAACCGCCCCCTGTAAGGAACCCCGGTTCCGCCAAAATACCTTCCAGCAATCCCCCGCCTTCTCCCTGTCTACCCATGAAAAGGATATTCGCGCACGCACTTTGCCTGATTTTCACCCTCCTCGCGTTCACCCCGTCCCGCGCGGGCACCGCCACCGGGGAAGAATTTGTGGTGTTCATCTACAACGGGCTGATCCTTGGCCAGGACCCGAACGGCTCATGGCCTCCGGACGGGCAGGACTCCATTCCGGGCTATACCTATGTCGGCAGCGTGACGGCGGATGAGATCCGCAAGGGGATCACCGTGAGCTGGGGCATCGGCGCGAGCGGCCCTTTCAGCCGGGCGGCGACCCCCGGCAACCCCGGCTACCCCACCTACTTTATCGATATGGGCGCGGG
>Ga0206106_100333_pt1 | contig 49787 bp, 33 predicted proteins | sample 1B1ome_FD_148677 | JGI IMG/M metagenome (GOLD analysis project Ga0206106, IMG submission 148677) | Enriched microbial communities from leaf-cutter ant dump, University of Wisconsin, Madison, United States - 1B110A | ecosystem: Environmental > Terrestrial > Nest > Insects nest > Nest dump | place... | reverse complement strand
TTTAATCATCTATTTGCTCGATGACGGAGAACCCGTGAATCGTGCCCGTCTCACCAAAGTCACCGTTCAATACTACACGCTCAGTATGGCCGATTACCGTGGCCGTTGGGAAGCGACTCTCTATCGTGGCACGTTAGATGAAATCGTGAGGCTTCTGACCGAACAATTTGGTTTTGCTCTGGCTCCTTGGCCTTCCTAATAGGGAAGGAACTTTTGAAACGATGCACTAGATTTCTTTACAAAGGGATTTTCTCGAGCCACATTTATTAAAGAACTGATTTGAAGGTGATTCGAGGAAGGCCGATCCATCAGATAACAATGCATTCACGCATCGCAGCCTTGTGGCTGCCGGGTCGCCGAGAGGCAATTCGGGGAAGCGAATTCAGACGCCCCCCTGCTTCAACGAAAAATTCAGATTCAACAGAGGAAAACCTTAGAAAAAACCGTGTATTTCTACAAACCCGCCATGCCGCAGACCGGCTTCGAGGGTGATCCTATCAACTGGAATCGCGAACAAGCAGCTTGGTTTCCAGCTTGGAGCTCGCGGCTGGCTCGCCGTTCAGAAGATCGATCATGCGCTCCACGGCGAGAGCGGCAATCTCGGGGCGCGGGTAATGCAGAACGGTAAGGGTCGGCGTCGTCTGAAGCGTCATCAGGATATTCTCGCAGCCGGCAATGCCAAACTGTTCGGGAACCGGAATGCGCGCTTCCCGGCATGCGGCGAGCATGCCCGTCGCCATCAGATCGGATGCGGCCAAGAAGGCGGTATGGTAGCCTGCCGTTCCCCGTGCGAGATACTTGGCCATCTGCGCCTGCGACTCCTCCAATCTCCCGCAGCCATACAGAAAGCTGCTTTCATCCACAGCCAAGCCCTCCCGCTTCATGGCCGCAGCGAAAGCCAGCTTCCTGCGCTCATGCGGATGCTCCTTGTCGCCATTCGCCATAAAGCCGATCTTCCGATGCCCCTGATGCTTCAGGTGGGCGATCAGCTTGGCCATGCCGGCTTCCCAATCCACATCGATGTATGCTGCTATGCCCTGCGCGCGCACAGGCTCCATGATCGAGACGACCGGAATGTCTTCAGCCTTAATCGCCTGCAAGGTTTCTTCTCGCAAGGATTGTCCCATCAGCAGCAGGCCATCGATCCTTCCCGCAAAGTAGCGCCTGAAGTCCTCTTCCTGATCCTGTTGATACGTGTGGAAATAAATGAAATACCCAAGTTTACGCGTAATATGCTCCAGCGTGTTCAGTAAACCGGCCTCAAACGGGTCGCCCAAGTAATTGACGAATACCGACAGACAGTTTGTCTTCTTCATCTTCAAGGCGCGCGCGGCATAGCTGGGCTTGTATCCAAGCTGTTCGATGGCGTAACGAACCCGCTCGCGCACGGCGTCGCTGACGCCCGGCTTGTCGTTCAACACATAGGAGACGGTCGCGACCGACACGCCCGCCATGTCCGCGACTTCCTTTCGGCTGACCATAGATTCCCATCTCCTTGTATCGCTTGTTTGGTCGACTCTTATCGTATCAATTGCGCGTGACAGTTACAAGACATTTATCTTACTCGAGTAAGACGTTGAAAGATAAGGAGCATGCGATGGATTATCGGCGGTTTCCGAATGATTTTGGCTCATTTCCGTTCGATTCGTCGTTTGCGGACAAAGCAACATTGAAGCATACTTACTCGTGTAAGTGCCGTCACAAAGAAAGGATGAGTGTTCATGGACAGCGTTGCCGAAGAACAGTCGTATTACAGCTTCAGCGGAATCTATCCTCATCTTGCCTGGACGAATGGAAGCGATCAGAAAAAGGAAATGGAATGCGGGCTCGGAGCCTTGGTGCCGTGGTGCGAAAAGCTGTGGTTCATCACGTACCCGACGCATTCCCCTTATGGCAGCAATGACAAGCTCCACGTGCTGAGCGAGAATCTGACCTCCTCTGTGCATCCGCTCAGCGTCGGAGGCACGCATGCGAACCGGATGATTCACAGGGAGTCGAATCAACTCATTATCGGGCCTTATTTTATCGATGCTTCCGGCGATGTTCGCGTCGTCGCGCCGGACCGGATGGAAGGAAGGCTGACCGGAGTCGCCCGCCATCTGACCGACCCGGAGAACAAAGTGTATTTCTATACGATGGAATCCGGCATCTACGAGGTGGACGTGCATACGCTGGAGGTAACGACGCTGTATCGGGATCCCAATTATGTCACCGGACCGGAGCGTCCGTACTTGCTGCCCGGCGTGCACGGTAAAGGCGCATACACAAGCCAAGGCAGGCTGGTCGTGTCCAACAACGGCCTCGGCGGCGTGCTGGCGGAATGGAACGGCAAGGGCGACGCCGGGCAGCGGGCCAACTGGACGATCGTCGACGCCAACAAGTATACGGAAGTGACCGGTCCAGGCGGCCTGTATGGCTCGCCGGACGAATCCGCACCGTTATGGGCGCTCGGCTGGGACGGAAAGTCCGTGCTTCTGAACGTCTGCGACGGAGGGACGTGGCGTCGCTACCGCTTGCCGATGGGGAGCTACACGCACAGCGCGGACGACGGCTGGTTCACCGAATGGCCGAGAATCCGGGACATTGGCAGGGAGAAGTGGCTGATGGACATGTTCGGCATGCTGTACGAATTCCCGCCATCGTTCTCTCACGCGAATACGGCAGGGATCCGGCCGATCTCCGTCCATCATAAAATGATCGTCGATTTCGACCAATGGAACGGACAGCTCGTGCTCGGCTGCAACGACGCTTCGACACAAGGGAACCCGATGACAGGCAAGTGCCAGTCCAATCTGGTATTCACCACCTTCGACAAGCTGAAGGAATTCGGCCGTCCCGCGGGATGGGGCAGCTTGTGGATGAACGAGTCCGTGCAGGCGGGCGAAGCCTCGGAGCCGTTTCAATTCGCCGGATTCGAATGTCGAACGCTGCATCTGTCCCTTCAGGAGAATGCGGCTCCGGTCTCGTTCAGCGTTGAACTGGACGTGACAGGCAACGGAACGTGGACAACGTATGAGGTGATCGATGTGGCTGCCGGCGAATACGCGTATCGTCTATTCCCGGCAGACCTTCAAGCCGAATGGATCCGGCTGACGGTTGACAGCGGCGCGGAGGGCGTATCGGCTTATATGCGCTACAGTCCCGCCGAAGGGAAATCGCGCGACGAGCGCGTGAACGAAAGGCTCGCCGAGCCCGGCCGGACGGGCGGGAGAAGCGAAGCGATCCTGTATGCTTCCGACGATCGCCGTCTCCCGCTTCATATCGCCGCTTCCCGGCTCGATGCGGCCGATCATGTCGTGAACACCTCGTTCTACGAACTGCAAGCCGACATGCAGTTCAGGTCCGGCGGTCAGTCGGGGCTGGATCCGGAGGCGGAGCAGAAGCTGGAGCAGACGCTGCGCGGCACGTACGCGCCGACAGCCGACTTCGAGGTTGACGAAGCTTCGGTCATCGTGAAGGACGAGGACGGGAACCGCTTCCGACTGCCGAAGGGCGATGCGGCGTTCGATCATCCTTCCGCCACAGGCTTCAGGAGAGGCATCCGCGAGATCGTCACCGAGCGCAGCCTGATGAATCTGCACGGTACCTTCTATGAGCTTCCCGACAAGCGGTCCGGCGGCATGCGCAAAATCCAACCGATCTGCACCCACAACAAGCTGATCTACGATTTCTGTTCCTGGCGAGGCTTGCTGGTGCTGTCGGGCGTTGCGGAGAACGACGGGCAGCCTGACGAGCATACGGTCTATTCCGAAGACGGAGAGATCGGCTTGTGGCTCGGCAGCGTCGACGAACTGCGCAAATTCGGCGCTCCCGCCGGCACGGGCGGTCCTTGGAAGGAAAGCACCGTACAGACAGGCATACCGTCCGATCCGTATTTGATGACCGGTTACGACAGCAAGACGGTGACATTGAGTCACGAGGGACAGGATACCGTCAAATTCGCCATCGAGGTGGATGTTCAGGGAGACGGAAGCTGGGCGACCTATGCTCGTATCGAGGTGCCTGCCGGAGAACGCCGTAGCCATGCGTTTCCCAAAGGCTATTCCGCTCATTGGGTGCGGATCGCATGCGACAAGGACACGACGGCAACGGCGATTTTCGAGTATTGCTAGAAGCGCGATTCCCGGTCGAAAAACCGTGAAATTCTCAGCATTAACCGTGAACTTCTAAGAGAATCGGGTTCCCCGAAGGATGATTTATTGCGTCGGCTCGCATACGACTCTATACTGGCTGTACGGGAGGTTGTACAGCCTTGAAGAGTCCGAATCCGCTCCATTCGTTCAGGGGCAAGCTGATCCTGTCGCTGCTCATATTCGTCATCATACCGATTGTGCTGATCTTCTGGAATTATTCTTATACGTCCAAGAAAGTCATTGCGCAAGAAGTCAATAACGCCAATCAGGAGCTGGCCGATCGTACCGCCAAGTCGGTAAACGATTTTGCCTCGCGAATGATTAAGGCGTTATTCTTGCTGGAGACCGACTTCGAGCAATATTACGGTGACGAATTGTCGGAGTGGACGGAGGATTACGACGAATACAGGAAGGTGCAACTGCTGCAGCGGCGAATGACGTCGATCCGGGATTTGCTGCTCGACAGCAGCGCTTTTCTCATTTATATGGACAATCAGGGGCTTGCCGTGTCCACGACCTTTCCATTCAACATGAAACAAAATTATGACTTGCTCATTCAGGAGGAATGGTACCGGAACGCCAAGGCAGGCGGCGGCTTCCCGCAATGGGCGCTTCCGTACCGCTTCGATCCCCGGATCGCCCGGATCGGCGATACCTGGCAATACGCGGGAGACGGCTTCTTCGCCATGTCGCGCTCATTGCGGGACAAATCGGAAATCGGCGCTGCCCTCATCGGCATGCCGATTCGCACGGTATTCCCGGACGGAGCCGCGAATGGGGAGCATTCGCTGCCATCGCTGCTGCTGTGGGACGGAGGCCGCGATCTATCCGATCCCGAAGGGCGGCTGATCAAATCGTTAAGCGATTCGGAAGTGGCGGAATTGCGGAAAGAGCACGGCGAGATCAAGCAACTGGTGCATCTGGACGGGACGTATATGGCCAACGTATCGCCCGTGAAGGAAATCGGCCTGTACGTCGTCAGCCTCATCCCCCAGAAGCAATTTCTGACGCAATTGAATGCCAAGATGAACCAGTCGATGCTCTGGATTCTGGCTGTATTCGCGTTCAGCATGCTCGTCTTTCTGTTCTTCCTGATCCGGTTCACGAAGCCGATCCACTCCATGCTGCACTCGATGCGCCAAGTCGGATCCGGCGATTTTCACACGTCGGTTCCGGTCAAGGGCAGCGATGAGATCGCGCTGCTCGGCAACCATTTCAATCGCATGGTCGAACGGCTGCGCGAACTGCTGGAACGGGTGGAACAGGAGCAGCGGCAGAAGGAGGAAGCGCATTTTCAGTCGCTGCAAGCGCAAATCAACCCCCATTTTCTGTTTAACACGCTGAATTCCATCAAGTTGATGGCGATGCTGTCCCATACGAATCGCAACGTCAGCGATATGATCACGGTGCTGGGCAAGTTGCTGGAATTCACGATGAAGATGAATCAGCGGTTCGTGACGCTGGGGCAGGAGATCGAATATCTCGAGCTGTACTTGTCCCTGCAGAAGATCCGGTACCAGGATCAGATCACGCTTGACATACGCGTTGAGCCGGAGTTGAAGGAGCTGTACGTCCTCAAGTTCACGCTGCAGCCGCTGATCGAGAACAGCATCGTGCACGGAGGCCGCATGCCGCTTCATATTTCCATTAGGGCGCAGGCGGAGACGGAGGAAGATCGGCTGGAAATCGTCATCCGGGATAACGGCATCGGCGTCCCTGAGGAGAAACTCGCCGAGATTCAGGACAAGCTGGTGCAGCCGCACGCGAAATACAGCGGGATCGGCATATCGAATGTCGACCGCCGCATCAAGCTGCACTATGGCCATGCATTCGGCATTCAACTGCAATCCCGCGAAGAAGGCGGACTGAAAGTTACCGTCACTTTCCCGATCCGGAAGGAGCCCCCGCAATGAAGAATACGAACGTATTGATTGTGGATGACGAGATACTGGTGCGCCTGTCGTTAAAGACGCTGATCCCCTGGTCGGAGAACGGCTTCCGGATCGTCGGAGAGGCGCAGAACGGGCTGGAGGCGCTGGCGCTGCTGGAGCAGGAGGAATGCCATATCGTCCTTACGGACATCCGCATGCCGGACATGGACGGACTGGAGCTGATCTCGCGAATCCGCCGGCAGTGGCCGCAGACCAAATGCGTCATTCTGTCCAATCATAACGACTTCGAATATGTGCAGCAGGCCCTTCGCCTCGGCGCGGTCGACTACTTGCTGAAGCTCGCCTGGGTGCCGGAGGAACTGCTGGACAAATGTCTGCGGCTGCAGCAGGAGGCGCGCCGGGAGGAAGAAGAGGAGGAGGAGCGGCATCGCGCCGAGGTCAAGATGAACCGCTTGGACCGGGAGGCGAAGGAGATGCTGCTGCGAAGCTTGCTGACCAAGCTCGCCAGCAGATTGGAGATCGAGAACGCCACGGCAGACGCCGAATTCGATTTTCGCGTATCGCATTACAGAACGGCGGTTATCGCCATAGATCTCTATGAGCAGGTGGTTGAGGAGAACCGCTTTCGGAGCGAGCAACTGTTGACGTATACCGTCGCCAACGTGCTGAACGAGATTTTGCGGAAACACGCGGGCGGAGAGCTCGTCGAGGTGAGCGGCGGTATTTTTGCCATCGTATCTTCAGAGATCACTCCCCGGATGCTGCAGCATATGCAAGAAGCGACGGGCGCCTACGTCAAAATTTCGATCAGCTGCGGAGTATCCCGTCCGTTCGCCGGATTGTCCGACCTGTATGCGTCCTTCCAGGAAGCGAAGACGGCGCTGCAGCGGAGATTTTTCCAGGGGATCGGGACGATCGCGTTCGCGGAAGATATTGCCGCCTCTCCCGACGCTGAGACAAGCAGGGTGGAAGCGCCAGGCGAAGATACGTGGGCGAGGCTGCTCGCCGAAGGCGGGGAAGACGAGCCTCTGCGGCAACTCGAGGCATGGTTCGACCAGTGGAGCGCGATGGAGGAAGCGGAGTCCGATGCGGTTCGCAGCGGACTGCTTCATCTGCTGTACCGCTTCAACAAAGCGCTGGAGGGAACCGGCAAAACCTATTATTCCGTTCCCGAATACGAGGGGCGATATCCGTTCGATGTCATCCGCAACGCAGAGACGCTCGCGGAAATCCGCGAGTGGCTGATCGGATGGATCCGGCAATCGCTGCGCTTCGCCAGGGCAGCCGTCAATATCAAGTACCGGCCGGAAATCCGCAAGGTGATGGACATGATCCAAGGCGAATACGCCAGCCAGCTGAAAGTTTCCGACATGGCGCGGCGGGTCGGCTTCGCTGAAAATTATTTGAGCGTGCTGTTCCGCAAGGAGACGGGCAGCAAGATCGTCGACTATTTGACCGCTGTTCGCATGGAGAAGGCCAGGGAGCTGTTGAAGGACCCTACCTACAAGATTTACGAAATAGCGGAGATGGTCGGTTATGGCGACTCCAACCATTTCAGCAAATATTTCAAAAAGATCGAAGGCGTGTTCCCGTTGGAATACCGCAAAATCCATATCGGCAAATGAGCTGCTCCTCCTGCGTCAGGGGGATTTCTCATTTCTTCGAAGGAATTGACGGGTGCTGCTTAGTTTTTCACATTCAACTCGAGGCGATTGGATCTTATACTGGGACGGAAGGGGATGAGACTCATGAATAGGACAGAAAAAAGCAAGGAAAACCTGGCAGGGTATTTGTTCATTTTGCCGAACCTGCTCGGCTTTGCTTTCTTTATTTTGCTGCCGCTGGTATTCAGCCTGATTCTTGTGTTTACGGAATGGGATTACTTGAAAGGGTTCGAAGGATTATCGTTCACCGGGCTTGCGAACATAAAGAGGGCGCTTCATGACGAGATGATTTACAAGGCGCTGAAGCATAACCTGATCTTTTCTGTCGCCAGCGTGCCGTCCGCGATGGTGATCGGTCTCTTGTTCGCCAGCGTGCTGAACAAGTTCGTGTATATGAAAAGCCTGATCCGGACACTGATCTTTCTGCCTTACATGAGCAGCCTTGTGGCCATCGCCGTCGTCTGGCGGGTCATGTACCATTCATCCGAGGGTCCCATCAACGCTTTCCTGAAATCGATCGGCATCGCTCATCCGCCGGGATGGCTTGCCAGTCCCGACTGGGCGCTGTCCGCCATCATCATTATGACCGTGTGGACGTATATCGGCTATGCGATGGTACTCTATCTGGCCGGTCTGCAGGGCGTCCCGAAGGAACTGTACGAAGCGGCCGATATCGACGGCGCATCCGGGACGAAGCGATTCCTGTCCATCACCGTGCCGCTCTTGAAGCCAACGAGTTTCCTGATCATGGTCACGCTCGTCATCATGTCGTTCCAGGCGTTCGCCCAAGTGCAGATTATGACGAACGGCGGTCCGATGAATGTGACCAACGTGCTGGCCCTCTACATTTACACCCAGGCGTTCGAGTTCCGGGATATGAGCTATGGTGCGACGGTATCGTGGGTATTGTTCGTTGTCATCTTTGCCGTAACCATGATCCAATGGAGGACCCAAAAGAAATGGCAAAATCAATGGTAGCGCATGTCAACGGAAGCATCGGTCGTCCCAGGCACAGGGGGGGCACAGCGAAGGTTGCCATAACGGTCTTGTTTCTGATCATCGGTCTGCTGATGGTCCTCCCGTTCCTGTGGATGCTGTCCGCTTCGTTCAAGAACGCCGCCGAGATATTCCGCTATCCGGTCCAATGGATTCCGGCGAAATGGGATTTGTACAATTATCGCAAAGTGTGGCTGGAGGGCGTGCCGTTCTCCGTCTTCTACTGGAATTCGATCAAAATTACGTTTCTCCAGGTTGCCGGCACGCTGGTGACAAGCTCGCTGGCAGGCTTCGCCTTCGCCAAGCTGCAGTTCAAGTTCAAGGAAGCGATCTTCCTCGTCTACTTGTCGACGATGATTATTCCGCATCAAGTGTTGTTCGTGCCGCGATTCATTATGTTCGACCAATTGGGGCTCGTGAACAATCATCTGGGCATCATCCTGCCCGGCATGATCACGGTCCTCGGCACGTTCCTGATGCGCCAGTTTTTCAGCACGCTGCCGAATGAGCTGCTCGAAGCGGCCAAGGTCGACGGCGCCGGCTATTGGCGCATGTATTGGCAACTCTCGCTGCCGCTCACCCTGCCTGCGCTCGTCACGCTGCTGATTCTCGCGTTCACCTGGCACTGGAACGAATACGAGAACCCGCTTATCCTGCTGCGGGACCGCCATCTGTTCACGATTCCGATCGGTCTCAGGAGCTTCATGGATGAGAATGGCACGAACTATCCGCTCATCATGGCGGCTTCCTGTTCGGCTCTGGTTCCGCTAATCCTGATCGTGTCGATCTGCCAGCGCTGGTTCGTCGAGGGCATAGCAAGTACGGGACTCAAGGGCTGACTTCTCAGAAATTCACGGTAGATTTAAAGAATATGACATGGTAACCAGACATTTCAATTGTTATAACTGAATCGTAAGCCAACTACTTTCCAGGGGGATATGCAATGAACAGGAAACCATTGTCCATCGTGGCGGCGCTGCTTCTCATCTCGCTGCTGCTGACCGCTTGCGGCGGAGGTACGAAAAGCGGCAATAACGATCAGGGTTCGGGCTCCACTCCGCCGCCGTCGACGCAGGCGCCTGCGTCTTCGCCTGCTGCCGCCAAGCCGGCTGAACCGGTCAAGCTGCGCTTCTGGGGCGGCGTGCCGGAGGAAGCCGGTCCGACGACTGTCGTAGACAAGTGGAATGCGGCCAATCCGGACATTCAAGTGGAGTACGTCCGCTTCGTCAACGACGAGTCCGGCAATACGAAGCTCGATACCGCACTGCTGTCGTCCAACGATATGCCGGATCTCTACATGACTTTCAGCGATGCCAATCTGAATCGCCGCATCACGGCAGGCATGGCGGAGCCGCTCGACGGGCTGATCTCCTCCGTCGGCTTCGACCTTGAGGGCGTGATCGGCGCTGACAACATTCGCAAGATCGACGGCAAAACCTATTATTTGTCGGGCTCCAAGAGCTACCAGATGATTATGATCAACAAGGCGGCGCTCGATGCGGCAGGCGAGCCCGTGCCGACGTCATGGACCTGGGACGACTTCGCCAAGCTGGCGAAAAAGCTGAACAAGCCGGGCCAATACGGAGCGTATTTCAACCCGGGATGGGAACCGATCGCATACGACATGTCCATGACGCTGAAGCCGGTTGACGTCTATTACGGCGATGACGGTCTGTCGACCTTCCAGTCGCTTCCTTCGTTCAAGAAAGGGCTGGAGCTGCAGAAGGCGCTGATCGACGAGAAGGTGACGTATCCGTTCGCGGAAGCCGCGATGAACAAGCTGCAGCCGCAGGACGAGCTGCTGAACGGCAAGGCGGCGATGGTATTCACCGGCACTTATTTAATTCGCTACATCAAGGACGAGCAAGCTTATCCGAATCGCAACTTCCAGGTGGCGTTCGCTCCCATCCCGCAATACGAAGCGGGAACTGACGTGAACTCGGGCGGCTTGGGCGATCACTTCCTGATCAATCCGAAGAGCGCGAACAAGGAAGCCGCAATGAAGTTCCTCTCGTGGTATTTGACGGAAGGAAACATGGACATGGTGGCGGGAGGCCGGATGCCTTCCAACAAGAAGGCGAACATGGACGAAGTCGCGTCTCTGCTGATCGGCGAATCCGAGAAGTACATCGACAAGCAGTCGCTGATCCAGGTGATGGCAGCCAATACGACGTTCAAGAAGTTTACGAAGACGCCGGGCCAATCGGAAATTCAGAAAGCGTTCAAAGAGGAAGCCGAAAAGTACTTCATGAACGCGCAGAGCATCGACCAGACGCTGGAAAACTTGAAGAAGCGCGCTGATAAAGCCATCGAGGGCGCAAAGTAAAACGATCGGAATCCCCGTTGCGTCCTCCAGGGCCGGAGCGGGGATTTTCATATTTGCAAGTCATCGGGAGCAAGGAGGAACTGAAAATATGACATCAATCGTCCATCATACGGATATTCTGGTTGCGGGAGGCGGCATGTCGGGCGTGGCAGCCGCGCTTGCAGCCGCGCGGAACGGAGCGAAGGTGATCCTGTGCCAGGATCGCCCCGTGCTGGGCGGCAACGCGTCTTCGGAGATTCGCATGCACATCGTAGGCGCCGCCCATTCCAAGAGAGGCAAGGCGTTGGAGACGGAAGCGCGCGAAGGGGGCATTCTGGAGGAAATATTGTTGGAGAACGCCGTGCGCAATCCGCAGCGCAGCGCTTCCATGTTCGACCTCATCCTGTACGAGAAATGCAGGGCGGAGTCGAACCTGTCGCTCATGCTGAATACGGCCCTCGTCGGCGTAACGATGGATGGCAACCGCATCGCATCGGCGAGGGCTGTACGGGAAAGCACGGAGCATGCTTTCGAGATCTGCGCGGATATCTACATCGATTGTACAGGCGACGGCCGACTCGGGAAAGAAGCCGGAGCGCTGTTCGTCACGGGACGGGAGTCATCCCGGCAATACGGCGAATCCCGCGCCGGAGATGATGCCGACGCTTACCGTCTTGGTTCCTCGCTGCTGTTCATGACGCGCGACATGGGTCGTCCAATGCCCTTCATCCCGCCCTCCTGGACGAAGCATTACACGGAGGAAGATTTGAAATACCGCGATCACGCTTCCTGGGGCTACGGCTACTGGTGGGTGGAATTCGGCGGACTCATGGATACGATTGCCGATAACGAGACGATACGCGACGAGTTGCTGGCGATCATGCTGGGCGTGTGGGACCACATCAAGAACAGCGGGCATCATCCGGAGTCCGGAAATTGGGCGCTGGACTGGTTCGGCTTCGTCCCCGGCAAGCGGGAATCGCGACGGTTCGTCGGCAGGCACATGCTGACGCAATCCGACCTGGAGGGGGCCGTTCACTTCGAAGACGTCATCGCTTACGGCGGCTGGCCGATGGATACGCATCCTCCGCAAGGCATCGAGGCGAAGGACACAGAGCCCTGCAGCCAGCCGCTGACGAATTACGTGTATGGCATTCCGCTCCGATCGTTGATTAGCGCCAATATCGGCAATCTGATGTTCGCCGGTCGCAATATTTCCGCGACGCATATCGCCTTCTCCAGTACGCGGGTCATGGCGACTTGCGCCGTCATGGGGCAAGGCGCGGGCACGTTCGCCGCCGCAGCCGTCAAGGCAGGGCTTCCGCTGGAGTCGGCGTGTCAGGATCGGGAGCTGATTCGCCGCGCGCAGTTGGAGCTGATTGATCAGGACGCCTATCTGCCGGGCATCGAGGCGGACGACAGCTTATCGAATCAAGCGGTCGTCAGGGCTTCGTCGGAGCAGCCTGAAGGGCCCGCATCGAACGTGATCGACGGCCATACCCGCGCCATGCACGGAACGAACGGCGCGAGGCCGGACCTGGCGGCGCCCGGCACCCACCGCTGGATGTCGCAGCCGGGAGACGAGACGCCGTGGATCGAGCTGGAGTGGGCGTCGCCTGTTCTCATTCGCGAGATCGCGATCGTTCTCGATACGGGCATGCACCGGAGATTGACCCTTACGCACGATGATCAGCTTCACCGGAAGATCGTGTGGGGGTCGCAGCCTGAGACGCTGAAGGATTTCAGGCTGCTCGTGAGCGACGCGGCATGTTCCGAGGAAAGTTATCGGGAAGTGATGGACGTGCGGGACAATTACTCGCGGCAGCTTCGGTGCCGGACCCGGCTGGAAGAGGTGCGCAAGCTCCGGCTGGAGGCGATCGCCACCAACGGGCTGGATCATGCCCGGGTTTTCGAGATCAGATGTCGATAGAAAGAGGGTGTCCCCAAAGTAAACTTCGGAACATCATCAGAAACCAAATGGAGATGCGTTACAAAATAAACCAAGGAGCAAAGCACCCTGTTGCCGCTTAGCTCCTTGGTTTTTATATATCTGCGAAGAAAGTCGAAGAAGTAAACAAAAGACAATAATAGTCGTCATAATGCAACGATCCGCATCGCCCATGTTACAGGTATAAGCGCTTGCCCGGCGAATTATTTAAGGATGATAAACAATCGCGGACGAAGGACGGTTGTTTCATGAGGACATTCGCTGCGCTTTCAAACTTGAAAATATTTCCCAAGCTGATCGTTTTGTTTTTGATTGCGATCGTTCCCTCGTTCATCGTCTCGTTTCAACTGTTCGGCATCGGGGCGGACAACGTACGCAATGAGATCTGGGGTTCGATGGAGACGCGGGTACAATTCAATATCGGTTCGCTCGAGTCGGAGATGGACCGTCTGATCCGGATGCACACGCAGTATCCATTGGACAACGACATTTCGAAGCTGAGCAGCATGACTTCCATCCTTCCTTATTACGATGTGATGCTGATGCAAAAACGCGTGCAAAACAAACTGTGGATTCTGGAAATGTCAAGCCTGTATGTCAAGCAAACCCTGCTGTATATACCTCAGCTTCGCAAAACCCTCCTGTCCATGACCGATCTCGACCCGATGACGGACTCCGAAGTAAAGCAATTGCAACAGTTGAAGCGAAATCAACATTCCCCGTTCGTCAACTGGCACGACAAGCTGCTGCTGAGCACGATCTACCCGGACCCGAACTACTATATGGTTTTTCCGCCACTCTACGTTCTGCAGTCGGAAATCGATCAGGCGAGCCTTCAGGATTTCCTGCGGCGCATGCTCGGCGAGAACGAAGGAGGTTCGCTGCTGTTCAACGACAGCCGGGACTGGATGCTGGCCGCAGGGGAATCCGCCGAGGGATTAAAAGACCGCATTATGGATTATACAAATCGTCAACCTGAGGACCAGCCGTCGGGCAGAGGCATCCTGGAATTCGATGACCATGCTTACTATATCGTGTACGAACGTTCCGAGCTGCTCAGCATGACGATGGCGCTCTATATGCCCGAAGAGAACGTGCTCGGCCCGCTGCGCAGCTACCGCACGTTGTTCCGCAACCTGTTCGGAGCGGCGCTGCTCGCGGTGGTCGTATTCTCCTACTGGATTTTCCGTTCGATCCACTCGCCGATTCGACGTATGGTGCAAGCGTTCCGCAAAGTCGAGAAAGGCGATTTGAGCTTGAACATTACGCACCGCAACCAAGATGAATTCCAATATTTGTACGGGCAATTCAATAAGATGGTCAGTCAGCTCAGGCAATCGGTTCAGGACGTCTATCATTCGCAAATTATGGCGCAGCAGTCGGAGCTGAAGCAGCTGCAATCGCAAATCAATCCGCATTTCCTGTACAACACCTACTACATGGTCCATCGCATGGCACGAATGCACGATATCGACAACGTGGAGCGGGCGACGCAATATTTGGGCGACTACTTCGTGTACATTACCCGCAATTCATCGAACGAAGCGACGCTTGGGCAGGAGTGGAACCATACGCTTGCTTATTTGGAAATTCAGCAAATGAGGTTTCAGAGCCGGATCGAAGCGACGATCGTGTGCCGAACCGCGCATCTGGACGACCTGTGCATCCCGCGGCTCATCTTTCAGCCTATTGTCGAGAACGCCTATCAGCACGGCTTGCAGTCCGTGACCGAGTGCGGCGCAATTGCTTTGTCGCTTATGGACAGCGAGGATGGCAAGTCTGTCATCTTCTCGGTAGAGAACAATGGAGCCGCGATGAGCGGAGATGATATCGACGCGCTGCAGCGCAAGCTGGAAGATTCGTCGTTCAGCGCATTGGAAAATACGGGACTGATCAACGTGAACAAGCGCATTCGTCTCAAATTCGGAGAGCCTTGGGGCGCGCGTGTGTCAGTCGGCGCTATGGGCGGCTTGAACGTTTCTTTGCATTTGCCTGTCGAATCGTCTGGAAACGGAGGGAATAACGATGCGTCGGATTTTGATCGTCGATGACGAGCTGTTTATTCTTAACGGGTTGACCGCGATGGTGAAGGAGGCGAACTTCGCCGAATCGGAGGTGTATAAAGCCGCATCCTCAAGCGAAGCGTTGAATTGGCTGCAAAGAACGACCATCGACGTCGTGCTGACCGATATTTGCATGCCCGGCATGGACGGTCTGGAGCTGCAAAGACGCATCCACAGACAGTGGCCCAGATGCAAAGTCATTTTTTTGACCGGTCACGACGACTTCGACTATGCCAGGGAAGCGATCCGTAACCGGGCTGCGGATTACATTCTGAAGACCGATGGAGATGAGCCCGTGTTGCGGGCGATCCGCAGAGCGCTCGAAGAGATCGAAGCCGAATTCGACAGGGAAGCGCAGTTCGTGCAGGCGCAGTCCCGCTTGCAAGCCGCGCTGCCATTTTTGCAGAACGAATTTTTGGCCGATATCCTGCAAGGAGAAAAAACAGTCGGCGGGCGGTTCAGAGAGCAGTTCGACGAACTGCGGCTCCCGCTTGCGTGCGACCGTCACGTGTGGCTGGCGATCGCCCGCGTGGATGATTGGAGCGACTACGGGGACGCCGACAAGGCGTTGCTGTTGTTTGCCGTGCAAAATGTCGCGCAAGACTATCTGGCGGACTCCGTCAACGCCAGGTCGTTCGTCTACGAGAAAGCCCGCATGGCCTGGATTATCCAACCCGCCGTGCAAGATGGGAGCGAAGACGGCGAATGGACGAACGTGTCGCGATTCATTCAGGGGGCGTTCGAAAGAATTCAGCAGTCATGCAAACAGTTGCTGCGGCTGAAGCTGTCGTTCGCCGTGACGCTCTCCTGCTGCGATTGGCCGCAAGTTGCCGCCAGGCATGAGGCGCTGAGACGGGCGCTGCGCAGAAGCTTCGGCCTCGGCCACGAGCTGCTCTTGACCGATGCGGACGAAGACGGACTGACGGAGACCTGGCTTCGCGAAGACGACGTCGAACGGGTCGGGAAAATCATTGCGGAATTGAGCGTGCTGATCGAGAGCGGGCAGAAGGATGAATTTCAACACAAGCTGGCGGAATTGTCGGCATCCGACGGTCCGGGCGGAGATGCGGAATGGAGGCTGATGGCAGCCTACCGGCTGATCTCGATGCTCATGACGGCACTCTCCAATGAAGGGCTGCTGAAGACGATGCTGGACTCTACGGCGATGGACAAACTGCTCAAGCTTGACACGCACACGAATTGGGAGCAGACGATCGCGCTCGTCTCGGAGGCTTGCGACGCGGTGTTCTCGCGCAAGGATTCGATGTCGCGGCAGTACGGCAAAAGCATGATTCACCGGATCAAACAATATATCGACACGAACTTGTCGGGAGACTTGTCGCTGGTCAGACTCGGCGAAGTCGTCTCGCTGAATCCGTCCTATCTGTCGCGGCTGTACAAGCAGGTCGCCGGGGAAAGCTTGTCCGATACGATCATGTCCGCGCGGCTGGCCGCCGCCAAGGAAGCACTCAAGAAGTCGGACGACAAGGTGCTGGATATCGCGGCCAAGGTAGGATTCGAGTCCGCAGCTTATTTCAATCGATTTTTCAAAAAAGCGATCGGGCTCACACCGCAAGAGTATCGCGAGCAGTCGCGAATGTAAAGTTGAATCGTCGGCGAACAGCACGCGCTGCTTGCGAAAAGTGGTAACGGGAAGGCAAGAATAGTCGAAATCGTCCAATTTCGCTCCTCCGGGCGTGCTCCTATACTAGTAATCAAGAAGAGAAATCTTCCACATTCATGCCAGGGGGGAACTACGTGAACAAGTCGAAATCCATTTCTTTGGGACTCGCGGCGGCGCTTATGCTCGTTACGGTCCTGTCCGGCTGCAATTCGAAAAACAGCGGCAACGAGGCTTCCAGCCCAAGCGCGTCGCAGTCGGCGACCGCCGGCGCATCGCAAACCGCCTCCGAATCCGCACCGGCAAGCCTTGCAGCCTCGCCGGCAGACCCGCTCGGCAAGTACGATCCGCCGATCGAAGTAACCGTCATTCGGCCGTACGACGAGAACGTGAAGTTCATTGAAGGCGAATCTGCGACGGACAACCTGTGGACGAAGCAATACGAAGAAGGACTCGGCATCAAAATCAAATTCGATTGGACGCTGCAAGGTCCTGTGGATCAATACTATCAAAAGCTCAACGTAGCGATCGCGAGCAATGACTTGGCCGACATCATGATCGTCAACAGCGGTCAATTGAAGCAACTGGCCGAAGCGGGGCAATTGGCCGATTTGACGGATATCTTCCAGAGCTATGGCTCCGACTTCACGAAAAAAATGTTTGCCGATGACGGCGGAGTAGCGCTCAGCTCCGCGACTTTCGGCGGCAAGCTGCTCGGGCTCCCGAGGCTCGGCTCGGACATCGATGAAGTGCCGCTGCTGTGGATTCGCAAGGATTGGCTCGCCAAGCTGAATCTCCCGGAACCGAAAACGATGGCGGATGTCGAGAGGATCGCCGAGGCGTTCGCGACGCAAGATCCGGATGGCAACAACAAAGCCGATACGTACGGACTGGGGTTGTCCAAAGACCTGAACGGCGGATTCCCGGGCTTCGAAGGCTTTCTTAACGGTTATCACGCTTATTACAGCACGTGGTTGAAGGACGCGTCCGGACAATTGGTGAACAGCAGCATCCAACCGGAGATGAAGACGGCGCTGGAGGCGCTGCAGAAGCTGTACGCCGCCAAAGCGATCGACAAGGAATTCGGAACGAAGGACGGCGGCAAAGTCGCGGAAGCGGTGACCGGCGGCAAGCTCGGCATGTATTACGGCGCCATGTGGACGCCGATCTGGCCGATCCAGGACGGCAAAATTCTCGATCCGACGATGGAATGGGAGCCCTACCTGATTCCTTCCGCAGACGGTCAGCCGGCAAAAGGCCAGGTGCCGTTCGACGTGCCGAGCAATCAATACTACGTGGTCAGAAAGGGTGCGGAACATCCTGAAGCGGCCCTTAAAATGATGAACTACTATTACGACGCCCATTACGTAAAAGGCGATAAGACGGACCCGAAGTACGACGGCATCGAAACGTTCAAATATGTCATTCTGGCCGGGGCGCCGATTACGGAAAACCTTGATGTATATCGCAAAGCGAAAAAGCTGTTGGAGGCCAAAGATATGGAAGGCTTGAAGACGGCGAAGGAAGGGCAATTGCCGATCATTGCCAAATATTTGGAGGGAGATCCGAATAGCTGGGGCTACTACAAAGTGTTCGGTCCGGGCGGCAGCTACAGTGTAATCGAACAAATGCTGGATCAGAGCCTGTTCATGCGCAGCGAGTATTTCGGGCCGCCGACGCCGACGATGGGCGAAAAGAACAGCACGCTCGACACGCTGGTCAAAGAAACGTTCACGAAAATCATTATGGGCGCGGCGACTATCGATGAATTCGAGAAGTTTGTGACAAATTGGAAGCAGCTTGGCGGAGACCAAATTACGAAGGAAGTCAACGAGTGGGCGGCTTCAAGATAAACCGATATCGATAAAAAGGAGAGGGAGAAGAACGATGCGGATCTTCTCTCTCTTCTGTTCCGAGGATGTGAATCAATATGCTGTCCAAAAAAGACATTCGTCAGTTGCCGCTGCATGTCATGCTGCTGCCCGGTCTTTTGCTGGTGCTGATCTATAGTTACGTTCCGTTTTTCGGTTTGTCTTTGGCCTTCGTCAAATTTTTGCCCGGACGCCCATTTTTCGATAACCCGTGGGTCGGGCTCACGCATTTTAATTATGTATGGTTGATGCCGAATTTTTTGCGCGTGCTGGGCAACACGTTTTACATCGCCTTCTGCAAAATCGTCGTCGGACAAATCGTGCCGATCGTAATTGCTCTATTGCTCAATGAGCTGCGCAAAGATTGGCTGAAGCGCGGCGTGCAGACGCTCATCTATTTGCCGCATTTTTTGTCCTGGATTATATTAGGGGGCATTCTGATCGACATTTTGTCGCCGTCGCAAGGGATTGTCAATCAAGTGCTCGGCATGCTCGGAATCGAGCCGATCTACTTCCTCGGGAGCAACAAATGGTTCCCGTTGACCATCGTCGCAACCGATGTATGGAAGGAATTCGGATTCAATACCATCGTGTATTTGGCGGCGCTCACTTCGATTAATCCGGCGCTGTACGAGGCGGCGCTGATCGATGGCGCCAATCGCTGGAAGCAGACGCTGAACGTTACGCTGCCCGGCATGCTGCCGATCATCGTGCTGCTGGCTACGCTCAGCCTCGGCAACGTACTGAACGCCGGGTTCGATCAAATTTTCAATCTGTACAGCCCTTTGGTCTATGAATCGGGAGACATCATCGATACGCTCGTCTATCGGACAGGACTCGAGCAGGCGCAATACAGCCTCGCGACGGCGATCGGGTTATTCAAGTCCGTCGTTTCGTTCGTCATGGTGTCCGTGTCTTACTTGCTGGCCTATCGATTTGCCAACTACCGAATTTTCTAGCAGAGGAGGGCTCGATCGTGCAAGCGAGCGTCAGCTACCGTATTTTCAATGTATGCAACATTATATTCCTGTCTTTATTGGCGCTGTTTTGCGTGCTGCCGCTGGTGCATGTGCTGGCCTTGTCGTTCAGCAACAACAGCTCGGCCGCCGCAGGGCTGGTCAAGCTGTGGCCGGTCGGATTCACGACTAACGCTTACGAATTCATTTTGCGGAAACCCGCGTTTTTGCAATCGATCATTGTAACGCTGCAGCGCGTAGGCTTGGGGACGCTCGTCAATATGCTGCTGACGCTGCTCGTTGCTTATCCGCTATCCAAGGAAGTGTCCGCTTTTCGGTTCAGGACGCTGTACGCCTGGATTTTTGTTTTCACAATTTTGTTCAACGGCGGACTCATCCCGTGGTATATGACGATCAAATGGACCGGCATTATGGATACCTTGTGGGCGCTCGTGCTGCCGGGAGCGGTGCCCGTATTCAATGTTATTTTGCTGCTTAATTTTTTTCGCGGCTTGCCGAGGGAGCTTGACGAGTCGGCTTCCATCGACGGCGGCGGACATTGGACGATATTATGGCGAATATACGTTCCGCTGTCTACCCCCGCGCTGGCCACCATTTCGCTGTTCACGATTGTCGGCCACTGGAACGCCTGGTTCGACGGGTTGATTCTGATGAAATTGCCGGAGCATTTTCCGTTGTCGACTTATATGCAGACGATTCTCGTCCGTATGGATTTGACCTCGATGTCGGGCAAAGATTTCGAAATATTGAAGGAAGTCTCGGACCGTACGGCCAAAGCTTCGCAGATCTTTCTCGGCGCGCTGCCGATCGTGATCGTTTATCCATTTTTGCAGCGTTATTTTGTGAAGGGGATCGTGCTGGGCAGCGTCAAAGGGTAAGTTCGGGAGAGCGGATCACGCGATGATGAAAGGGGGTGATGGCCCCGTCAAATGAGATGCGATTTCAGTCTGTCTGAAACACGGCATCCCCATTCTAATGTGGAAGGAATGAGAACAAAATGAATGAATGGCTTCATGCAAGGGGAAAAAGGTTGCGGAAGGCGGTCGTGACATCGATCATGATCGCGGTGCTATTGCCCGGTATCGTCGCTGTAGGGCCCGCCAAATCTTATGCCGCTCCAACGGTCTTCTACGCTTCGCCGACCGGCAGCGGGTCGGTGTGCTCGCTTGCTTCGCCCTGTTCCTTGACGGGCGTACAAGCCAAGGTCAGGTCTGTAAGCGCTTCGATGACGGACGATATTATCGTCAATCTGCTGGGCGGTACTTACGGCTTATCGCAAACGTTTGTGCTGTCGCCTTCGTTGGGCGATTCAGGCGCGAACGGCCACGATATTATCTACCAAGCAAACGGGTATGGCACGGGTTCGCAGGCTGTGCCGATTCTCAGCGGCGGACAAACGATCGCCGGTTGGACGCTGCATGACTCGGCGAAAAATATTTGGAAGGCGAACGTCGGCAGTTTGGATACCCGCCAGCTTTACGTCAATGGAGCAAGAGCTTTCCGTGCGCGCACGACGGGCGGCATACCCGGCACGGTGACCAAGACCGCGACGGGATATACGACAACCGACACGTCGCTGCAATCCTGGGCTAACCCTGCCGATATCGAGATGGTCTATCATGACGGCAACACCGTAGGGAACTGGCTGTGGGCGGAGCCGCGCTGCCCGGTTGCTTCCATAACGGGAAACGCAAGTTCAACGACCATTACGATGGCCCAGCCATGCTTTAATTTGATGGATTCTGCGCGGGGCGGCATTTCAAGCTTGCCGACCTGGATCGAGAACAATTACAAGGCGCTTGCCAAGGAAGGCCAATTTTATTTGGATCGCGCCGTCTCGGGGGCGCATGTGCTCTATTACAAGCCGAGAAGCGGGCAGAACATGGCTACCGCAACCGCGATCGCCCCGAAGCTCGAGGAGTTGGTCAGAGGCGACGGGACGCTTGCCAACCCGCTGCGCAATGTTCAGTTCAGAGGCTTAACGTTCGCCTATGCGACGTGGCTTGCGCCGAACTTGCCGCAAGGTTTTCCGGAAACGAGCTATAACAAGTATAACAACACGACCGGACCGGAATCCCAGATTGGCTCAGCCGTATTTATGTATGCCGTCCAGCAGTTGACGATGGAGGGCAACACGTTCCGGGCGCTTGGCGGCGCAGGCTTGAGCCTGGATGAAGGCAGCCGCAGCAACCTGGTTCTCGGCAACCAATTTTACGATATTTCGGGCAATGGCATTCAGATCGGCAACGTGAACAAGACGCAGCCGTCCGCCCAGGAGCTTGTCACTGACAACACCGTCAATAACAACTATATTCATGACATCGGCCGGGAATATCCGGGAGCTTACGGCATATGGAACGCCATTACAAAAAACTCGGTTGTCGAACACAATACGATCGCCCATCTGCCGCGCGGAGGCATCGCCGCCAACTATCAGTATTCTGCCCAGCCGCCGTCCGCGACGTCCGGCAACCGGTTCAATTACAACAAAATATACGACTACATGAACAATATCCGGGATGGCGGGGGCTTCGACACGAACGGCACGCACAATGGGGTCGGCGGCAACGATCCGAACAGCACGTTGATCGGCAACGTGTTTTATGACAATCACAATAACTACGGGCAAATTTACATGGATATTTGGGCCAGCGGTTACGACGTCAAGAACAACATCGCCTATTCTTCGGCCAGCCTGGACTACAACACGATCGATTTCATTCTTCAGCCGTGCTGCAACGCGATGCGATACAATTTCTTCGATCAGGACAATACGTTCAAATACCAGATGGCGACGGATATGGCGGTCGGCAACTTCATGCCGCTGCCGATCAGCGCCATGCCGGCTTCGATCCTGCAAAGGGCGGGGCTGGAACCGGCTTATCAATATATGCTGCCGGCGACCTCGCCGCCAGCCGATACCCAGGTGCCGAGCGCGCCGACTGGCATTGATGTGTACGCCGTAAATGGCGGCCCCAACATCTCGGTGAGATGGAATGCCTCTACCGACAACGTCGGGGTGACAGGATACGAGATCGCTTCAGGAAATTTGGTATTGGCGGCCACGACGGGGAGCGTCAGAAACACGATCATCGAAGGGCTCATGCCGGGGACCACGACCAGCATCGTTGTACGCGCGCGAGATGCCGCCGGCAATCTGTCCGCGCCCAGCGCCGTATTTCAGGTGAACCTTCCCGTCAGCGCAGACCTCGTCGGTCATTGGCCTTTCGAGAACACGGCGACCGATACTTCGGGGAGCTGGAACAACGGGAATGTTTCAGGGGCTGCCTGGACCGCAGGCAAAATCGGCGAAGCGCTCAGCTTCAACGGAACGAACAGCTCTGTCAATGTCGGCAATGCGCAAATCTTGAATCGCGAGCGGGAAAATTTCACGCTGACCGCCTGGTTCAAGAGCAGCTCGACCGGCATCCATCAGCGCATCTTGTCCAAAGGCTTTTGGGGCAACACAGCCGGCTATCTGCTATGGTACGAAGCCGGAGCTGTCGCTTTCGGCATCGGCGGGAACGGGCAGCAGCAGAACGCAACGCTGGCAACGACCGGCGGCGGCTTGGGCGACAACAACTGGCACCACGTCGCGGTTGTCGTAAACAGAAGTGCGCAAACGATTCAACTGTACGTGGACGGTACGGCGAGAAGCTTGACCAAGAGCAGCGGCTACTGCGGTACGGCCACCGGGACCACGACGCTGTCGATTGCCGGCTGCCCGTTCCTGGCGGCATCCAGCAACGACCCGTTCACGATCGGCAGCTACAACGGAGGATATGAATTTTTCTCCGGCGCCATCGACGATGTCCGCGTCTATGCCCGCGCGCTGTCCGCAGCGGATATCAAGGATGTCATGAGCCTCGTTCTGCGGTGGAAATTGGATGGAACGGCCGAGGAGAACAGGACGAACATCAATCCGGGCACCGTCAATAACGGGGCGACATGGATTCAGGGACGGGTCGGGCAGGCGGTCATTCTGAACGGGACCAACCAGTCCGTCAATCTGGGCTCGTCATCGATCATGAACACCGGGACGGGCAGCTTCAGCATCGGCGGATGGTTCCGCAGCAGCTCCGGCGGCATCCATCAGCGCATGATTTCCAAGGGGAATTGGGGCAACACGCCGGGCTATTTCCTGTGGTACGAGGGCGGAGCAGTCGCCTTCGGTCTCGGCGGCGGAACGCAGGCGAGCACGGCGCTGGCCACGACGACCGGCGGCTTCAATGACGGCAAGTGGCATCACGCGATGGCGGTGGTGAACCGTTCGGCGAACACCATTACGATCTACGTGGACGGCACGGCAAAAACATTGAGCGCAGCCGGCGGCTATTGCGGCTCGGCCAGCGGAAGCACGCTGAATATTGCGGGTTGCACGAGCTTGAACGGCTCCAGCGGCAATTCCCTCTATCTGGGCAGTCATGACGGCTCCTTCGAATTTTTCAATGGCGCGCTCGACGACATTCGCTTGTATAGCCGCGCCCTGACAAGCACTGAGGTCGCCGGAATTACCGCGGACGCGAACTTGCTCGGACAATGGAAGTTCGACGAAGCCCGCGGCAGCATCACGAACGACAGCTCGGACAATAGCGCGGCCGGCGGAATCATCGGAGAGCCGTCCTGGACGGCAGGCAAATTCGGCAGCGCAATGGATCTGGGCAGGTACAACAGCTATGTCTCGATGGGGCAAGCGGGAGCGCTCAGCGCCGGCACGGGCAGCTTTACCTTGACAACCTGGTTCAAGAGTACGTCCGGCGGCATTCATCAGCGCATGGTGACCAAAGGGAATTGGGGCAACAGCAACGGCTATTTCCTCTGGTACGATGCCGGGGCAGTCACGTTCAGCCTGGGCGGAGGCGGCGTTAAGGCCAATACGGCGTTAGTATCGACAGAGGGCGGGTTCGGCGACGGAGCATGGCACCATGCCGCCGCTGTGGTCGACCGCACGGCCGGAACTATCAAAATTTATGTGGACGGTACGGCCCGGGCGTTAAGCACGAGCAGCGGCTACTGCGGTTCCGTCAGCGGATCGACAGGAAATATCGCCGGATGCACGAGCTTGAATGGAACGACTTCCGATCCGTTTGCACTCGGTTCGTACAATGGTATTTTCGAGAAATTCGACGGGGCGCTTGACGATGTGCGCCTGTACAATCGCGCGCTGAACCAGACGGAGATCAACGCGGTTGCAGCGGGCAGTTAATCGGCAGCAGCGCAGACCGGGAATGAGCAGGTGACTGGAATGAAGGAACAAGCGATTGTGTTTTACGCCCGCAACGACGTCCGGCTGAGCGAAATTCAGGTGCAGGACCCTGAGGAGGACGAAGTCCAGGTGCGAACGACCGCATCGATGATCAGCACCGGCACGGAAAGATGGATACTGTCCGACCGATTCTCCCGGTCCGGAACCCCTTATCCTTGCGTGCCGGGTTATCAAAGAACGGGCATCGTCGAGAAGATCGGCCGAAACGTACGTCAAGTCCAAGTCGGCGAACGTGTCATCGCGACGAGCGGAATGAGCGTCGCGGGCACAACTGCCTATTGGGGCGGACATCTGTCGCTCGGCAACACCAAATGCGGAGAAATTTACCGTGTACCCGAGTATGTCGGCGACGACGAAGCCGCAGGCGTCGTCGTCGCTCAGGTCGGCTGCAACGCGGCCTCGCGACTCGATATACGGCAAGGAGACTGGGTCGTCGTCTATGGCGACGGCCTGATCGGACAATGCGCTTCGCAGGCGGCCAGGGCAAGAGGCGCGCGCACGATTCTGGTCGGCAGGCGGGCAGAGCGGCTGCGGATCGGCGGCGCGAGCAGCGCGGACTTCGTCGTCAACGCATCGGAAGGATTCGTCGTGGAGCGGGTCCGCGAGATAACGGGTTCGGCGCTCATAACGGCGGTACTCGATACACTGCAGAACGAAGAAGTGCAAAAATCTTATTTGCCGCTGCTGGAAACCGGCAAAGGACAGATCGTGTATTGCGGCCATTCGACAGACAAAGCATGGGCGGACATGACGGCGCTGCAAGCGCACGGATTGACTTGTCACTTCGTCTCGGACTGGACACGGGCGAGAATCGCAGCGACGCTGGCGCTGATGAACGCAGGTGCGATCAAGCTTGCGCCGCTCGTTACCCATCGGATGACGAGCGAAGAGGCGCCGCTGTTGTACAGGATGCTGCTGGAAAACAAAGAACCTTTTTTGGGCTTAATGATCGATTGGAGCGTGAAAGCATGAAGATTGTCATTACCGGGGCTTGCGGATTTATCGGGCGCAAGCTGATCGGGCAACTGGAGGAGCGCGGGCACGAGCTCGTGCTCATCGATCGGCAGCGTCCCGAAGAGGCGACGATCTTCGTTCCGGGAGGGCGCGTCAGCGCGCCTTTCCGAACGGAATGGCCGTTTCATAAGGCCGATATTATGGACGGGGAAGCTATGCAAGCCGTCATACGCGACGTGGACGCGGTCGTGCACCTGGCGGCTATACCTTCCGGATTGCCTGATATCGGGCGCGACACGTTCCATTTCAACGCCTGTGGAACGTACGGGTTGCTGGATGCCGCCAGATTGGCCGGCGTAGCCCGGTTTGTTACAGCATCGAGCATCAATGCGTTCGGCACTTTCTATTGGCGCATCCGGGAAACGCCAATTGTTTATACGCATTTGCCGCTCACGGAAGCATTCCGGCCCGAGCCCCAGGACCCGTACAGCCTGAGCAAGCTGGTCAATGAGCTCACTTGCGAAGCATTCTTCCGCGCATACGGCATCCGGACGGCCGCGCTTCGATTCGGCGGCGTATGGAGCGACGAGGTGTATAATCGCGCGATGACGAAAGGCTTGGAGCCAACGGAGGAATGGTCGGCTGACTTGTTCACTTGGGTGCACATTAATGATGTCGTCAAGGGGATCCGACAAGCGCTCGAGGTGCCGGATCTTCCGGGATTCGGCGCTTATACCTTGAATGCCTCCGATACGAATCGACCGGAGCCGACGATGGAACTGCTGTGCAGATTGCGTCCGGAATACTTGCCGCTTCTTGACCGGGAGATCGAAAGCAGGGGCGCGTTGATCTCTTCGGAGAAAGCGCACCTGATTTTCGGTTTCCATCCGGAATACCGGCTTGACGCGGCGTTGCACCGGTAGCAGCATGTCCATATCAACCGTCGAGGTGGCAAACGAGCATCCTGCATGCAGAAAGTATAAGTTTCAATTACACTCGACTGATATTGTGCGAATAACGGAACCGTTCTTTAAAGGACGGTGGAGCCGTTTTTCTTAGGCAGAAGTTCTCAGAAATTCACCGATTTTGATGAGTTCATTCCCTGTTTAAGCCGTTTGGGCTGCTCTACACTATTATTGAACAAACGCTTTCTTGCAAATGTGAAAGCGCGCTCAAACAGGTATTCAAGGAGGCGTTACACATGTTTAAGACCAATGGGAAAGGAAATGTAAGAACAAGAGTATGGAAGAGAATGATGATTTACGGGCTTACGTTCGGGCTGCTGATTGCCTGTCTGCCATTCGGCGCCGCCCCGTCGGCGCATGCGGCGGACGAATACGATTCGCTTAGGGGAATATGGAAGGAAATGATGACCGGCGGCACGGCGTACAATACGTCGGATCCGGACATCGCCGCGCAAATTTCCAGTATCGACTCCGATGCCCAGGCGAACTGGAATACGATGAATAAGTCAAGCTCGCGCACTTATTTGTGGAGCGATCTGACTTTCCAAGGAAGCAGTCATATAACAGCTTCCTACACACGCTTGAGATCGATGGCGCTCGCCTATGCGACGACGGGTTCGTCATTGCAGAACAATGCGGTATTGCTCGCCGATCTTAAAAGCGCGCTTGATTGGATGTATGCCAATATCTACAACGAAAACAAGAGCGAAACCGGAAGCTGGTGGGATTGGGAAATCGGGGCGCCGCTCAAGCTGAACGATACCGTTGTCCTGCTTTATGGACAATTGTCGTCCACGCAAATTACGAACTACATGAATGCGGTCGGGAAGTTTAAACCTACGGCAAACATGACCGGAGCCAATCGCATATGGGTCTGTACAGTCGACGCAGTGCGCGGCATCCTTATCAAAGACAGCGCTACCCTTGCCGGCGCGCGCGATCGCGTTAGCCCGGTGTTTAATTATGTCACGTCAAGAGACGGGTTTTACAGAGACGGCTCGTTTATCCAGCATTTCACGCAGGCGTATACCGGCGGCTACGGGGTCGCTCTGCTGTCGGACGTGGCCAAGCTGATGTATTTGCTCAACGGGTCCACGTGGGAGATTACCGATCCGGATAAGCGGAATGTGTATCAATGGGTATACGATTCATTCGAGCCGCTCGTCTACAAAGGCTCCATGATGGATATGGTGAGAGGCAGGAACATTTCACGCTACTATCAGGACGATCATGACGCGGGTCACACGGCCATACAAGCCATCTTGCGCATTTCCCGGTTTGCTCCTTCGGCGGATGCGGCAAGGATGAAAAGCATGGTCAAGTACTGGATTCAGAAGGATACGTTCCACAGCTTCATGGAAGGCCCCATCGAGATGATTGTTTTAGGGAAAGCGCTCTTGAGCGACAGTTCAGTCGCCCCGAGGGGAGAGTTGACAACCTTTCGACAATATGCCAACATGGATCGGACTGTTCATCTGCGCCCGGGATTCGGATTTGGGATCAGCGCGCATTCCTCCCGCATTTCCAACTACGAGGCGATCAATGGCGAGAATTTGAAAGGCTGGTACACGGGAGAAGGGATGACTTATCTCTACAACAACGATCTGGGTCAATTCAGCGACGGCTTCTGGCAGACAGTGAACGCCTATCGGCTGCCGGGTACGACTGTCCAAAAAAATACGACCGTAGGCATGGGTTTTACAAGCTCTAACGATTGGGTCGGAGGCTCGGAACTCGACGGAATCTATGGAACGACGGGCATGGAACTGCTTCGACACAGTTCCTTGACGATGCGGAAATCCTGGTTCATGTTCGATGATGAAGTGGTCGCTTTGGGAAGCGGAATATCGGGCACGAACGGCAAAGTGATCGAGACGATTATCGAAAATCGGAAGCTGAAAAACTCAGGCAATAATGTTCTGACCGTGAACGGCACAACCAAATCGTCATCGCTGGGATGGTCGCAAACGATGAGTAGCGTGTATTGGGCTCATCTGTCCGGCAATGTGACGGGCTCCGATATCGGCTATTATTTCCCAACACCCGCGAATGTGAATGGTTTGCGCGAAGCCCGGACGGGTGCGTGGAGCGATATTGACCGCAGAGCCGGCACGCCGCAGGATCCGATCACGAGAAATTACTTGACGTTATGGTTCGACCACGGCGCCAATCCGACGAATGACACCTACGCTTATGTGGTTCTGCCGAATAAAACGGCTGATCAGGTCAGAGATTACGCCATTACCCCGGATATTGCCGTGTTGGAAAACTCGACGGAAGCGCAAGCCGTGAGGGAAAATACGCTGAAGATCACGGGCGTCAACTTCTGGAACGATGCGGTCAAAACCGCAGGCGGCGTAACCAGCAATAAAAAAGCGTCCGTTATGGTCAAGGAGACAGATACGGAAATCGAAGTTTCGGTATCCGACCCGACGCATGCCAATACGGGCAGCATCAGCATCGAACTGAACCGTGACGCCCTCGGAACCTTTGCCGCAGATGCGGGAATTACAGTGACGCAGTTGTCGCCGACTATTAAATTCAACGTAAATGTTTCCGGAGCGCATGGGAAAACATTCAAAGCTTCGTTTGCAAAGAGACCTGTTCTGCTGTATGAAACGGAGAATCTGACGTTGGCAGAATCATCAGGCGATGCGCATACGGTGTTCAAAGATGACGTCCTGAGCGGCGGCAAAGGAACGAAGCTGGACGCTAACGCCGTAGGCGATTATGTGTCGTACAACGTGCAGTTGCCCGAGCCTGGCACGTATCGCGTGCTGATCGGAACGAAGAAATACAGCTCGCGGGGCAAGGCGCAATTAACGATTCAGGGAAGCGATAAGGGAACGCCCTTCGATTATTACAGTGCGAACCCCGAGTTTGTCGAAATCGATGCAGGCGAAAAGCAATTCAACACTGCAGGCACGAAAACCTTCAAGTTTACGATTACCGGCAAAAATGCCAACAGCAGCGACTACACGCTCGCTTTTGATTACATCAAGCTGGTGCGGATCGACGGCAACGTCTATAAAGAAGCGGAAGACTTGCCGGCGACCATCTCGTCGGGGGATAGCCGCGCCCCGTTCGACGACTTTCACCTGAGCGGCGGCAAGGGCGATAAGCTGACCGCGAACGCGGCGGGTGATTACATCAATTACAGCGTCTATGTTCCAAGAGCGGGAACCTACTATGTGTTTGTTGGAGCCAAGAAGCATGCATCGAGGGGGATTTTCCAGCTGTATGTCGACAACGCTCCCCAAGGGTCGCCTCAGGACAGTTACGCATTGAATGACGCCTACACCGATTATTATCTGGGTCAGATCACGTTCAGCAGTCTGGGCACAAAGTCGTTCAAGTTCGCGCTAACGGGCAAAAATGCCAACAGCACCGGGTATACGCTCGCACTGGATTATGTGAAGCTGGCTGCAAAGCCGTAACGGGAATATCGCGCAGGCCCGAACCTTTGGAATTATTCGGTTGCCGTAATCGTCTTCAAATCGAAGATGCGCGGATTTCTTTCGGCGGCACTTTATTCACCAATAAGGAGCACATAATGACACATATTTTTGAAGTACATGAACGCCAAGATTTATATAAACAAGCAGTACAATTTATATGGGAACAGTGGGGAGATCAGAGTAACTATAACTTTTATAAGGATTGTATTGACCATTCTTCTGCAAGCAATGATCTGCCAAAATTTTATATTGCCGTTCAAGGCGAACAAAGTATAATTGGATGTTACGCCTTATTAAGAAGCGACTTGAATAGTCGGCAAGATTTGTACCCTTGGTTTGCTTGCTTATTTGTCGCTGAAGAATGTAGAGGCAAGAAGGTTGGGGCTCTGTTGCAGAATAGTGCTATAGAACAAATAAAGAAAATGGGTTTTGATAATCTTTATTTGTGCACAGATTTAGAAGGATATTACGAAAGGTTTGATTGGAGTTTCCTGGATTATGGATACTTAATTAACGGGCATAAAACAAGGATATATAGAAGAACGATAAAGTAAAGGCATTTCTGGGGCGTCGCTTCGAGGCACGGTACTGCGTATTACAATGCATTCACGTGCCGGGGCTTACGTCCCTTGGTTGTCCGATGTATAATCGTAGAAGTAAGCTCAGACAACTAAGGCCGGGGCGCATCGTGAATGCGGGAACGTTATATGAAAGATGTGCAATTCCTAAATTAGGAGTAAACCTATGAAGAAGAAGAGTATCTATATCATAATTGTACTTTCAGTAATTTTAGTAATTATTAGCTTTAAATACATTGAAGTTCATAACCAAAAAATAAAACTTCAAGATTCAATTGACCTTACATTTAGGACTCAATTAGGTAATGTTTTAAGCAGTTTTAGTATGGAAGTCAACGATTACACATATCGATCAATTTTTTGCCTTAGTACAGGATCCAACTGATCAGAAAGCAACAGACAGAATAACACAGATTGTATCTGACACTTTTTTTAATAACTCCGCAGAATAATTGTGTAATCGAAGTCGAGGAAGGTACACCCTTCATATAACATCGCATTCACGCATCGCGAGGGACGTTAGATGAAATACCAGCCGCGAAAAAAATAAAACGATCGGGGCAACTGTATGATAGTTTCCAATGACAATACAAAGCTTGAACCAAAAACACATATTGAGGGAAGAACTATTTCATTTGATTTCCCGTCGATAAGAATTGGGATCGCAGAATACGAAGAAGGACCGACTGGCTGCACGGTATTTCATTTTCCCGACGAAGCAATGGCTGCAGTAGATGTTAGGGGAGGGTCGCCTTCTACATTTACTACGGACAATCATAACCTGTCTGCAGGAGAACGAAAACTGGATGCAGTATGTTTTACAGGTGGATCAGTTCATGGTCTGGAAGCAACAACCGGAGTAACTTCAGCGTTGTTGCGGCTTAATGGATACTCTACAAGTTGGATGCCAAAAGTTGTTGGAGCTACCATTTATGACTTTGTTGTCAGGGAAAATGCAATTTATCCTGATAAGCTATTGGGCTTGAGAGCTTTTGAAACAGCCAAGAGTAATGTTTTTCCGATAGGCAGACAAGGCGCTGGCCGATCTGCGATTGTAGGTAAAGGATTTCGTCAGTGGGAATATTCAGGACAAGGTGGAGCGTTCAAAGAAATTGGTAGGACAAAAATTGCAGCATTTACAGTAGTGAATGCCATGGGCGCAATTCATAATCGAGACGGGCAAGTTATCAGAGGTTTTGCAGATGCAAGTGGTAAAAGAGAATCAATTAAAACTCAATTAAATGATTTGGAATTGGGTTTTCAAATGCATGAAAATCAGAATACAACGCTCACCCTGGTCGTGACCAATCAAGTTTTGCCTTCCGTATATTTGAGACATTTATCCAAGCAAATTCATACCTCAATGGCGAGGGTAATATATCCATTTCATTCAATATATGATGGAGATGTTCTATTTTTTGTTTCAACAAATGAGGTTGAGAATCCGAATCTGGATCCGACACATTTAGGATTATATGCATCTGAAGTAGTGTGGGATGCAGTATTAAATTGCTTTTGATAGTAATTCAATGAATGCTGATACTTCATCTACGAATTGATATTGCGAATTCCCTCGACCTCATGGTCGAGTTTTTCCTAGGATATAGTCCAAAAATCATAAATGAGTGCATGTCATTTGGAATCAATAGCCCTTAAGCTTATTCTAGAGTTAACATTATTTAGGCTATATTGCGCATCCAATTGGAGTTGACAAGATGACGAGCGAATTTCGACTGCCAAGATCAATGCCGGAGGAACAAGGCGTATCTTCCAAAGCTGTCATTGAGTTTTTGGAAGAAATCCGCGAGAATGATTGGGAGGTTCACGGTTTCATGCTGCTTCGGCGCGGACACGTCGTTGCCGAAGGCTGGTGGGCACCATATCGAAGTGACATTCCACATGCAATGTATTCAATGGGCAAAAGCATTGTCTCTACGGCAATCGGCTTTGCCATTGCGGAGGGACTGGTCTCGTTAGACGATCGGATTGTTGATCTTTTTTCTGAAGAGAAGCCGGAGAAGGCGTCCGACAACTTGTTCGCAATGAAGGTCCGGCATTTGCTCACAATGGCGACAGGACATGCCGAGGCCGTCGCATTCTGGGAATGCGAAAGCGGCAACTGGGTGCGGTATTTCCTCGAATCGCCTGTTGAATACACACCCGGTACTCATTTCGTCTACAACACCTGTGCCACTTACATGTTATGCGCCATTCTGCAACGCGTCTCCGGTCAATCCATTGACCATTTTCTATTCGAGCGATTATTCGTTCCGCTGAATCTGTCCAAAGCAACGTGGGATGTTTGCCCGCGAGGAATCGTTTACGGTGATATGAGCTTGAGCCTTACAAATGAAGACATCGCGAAGCTGGGTCAGCTATATTTACAACGCGGCCAATGGAGAGGCAAACAACTGCTTCCCGCGAGGTGGGTTGATGAGGCTACTTCTTTTCAAGTTTCCAATGGAGACTTTGTAAACACCGACTGGGGGATAGGTTACGGCTACCTCTTTTGGCGATGCAGACATAATACGTACCGCGCGGACGGTGCTTTCGGTCAATTTTGCCTTGTGATGCCCGAACAAGATGCGGTACTTTCAGTTTTCTCAGGAACAGAACATAAGGACGATTTGTTAAGCTCTGTCTGGGAGACCTTGTTGCCCGGCATGTCGCAAGGAACGCTGCCCCCAGATGAACCTGCGGTTAAAGAACTGACCGGCATGTTGAACGATCTTCGAATCGATGCACGCTTTGACGCGAGGACAGATTCCTCGATCGAGCAGTACATCCAAGGTCGAACCTATGTGCTGGAGCCGAACCGCGAACATTTAGAAGCCGTAGCCTTCCGATTCGAGAATAGTGAAGTAGAGTTATTCTTTCATAATAATTTTGGGAAACAGGTTTTAAAGTTAGGGCGCGGCTGTTGGCAGATAAGCGGTCTGCGCATTTCTGAACCGTTCAAAGGGACGGATATGAAAGTCGCAGGAAATTTCAGATGGAGGAACGACACTACGTTGGAGATTCATCTGGTTTTTGTGGAGACTTCATTCAGGCATATGTTCATTTGTCATATTGAAGAGGGGAAGCTTGAACTCGAACTTTCCTCGAATCTTTATTGGGATTGGCTGCCGAAGGACGTTATTACGATTCGAGGGCATTTTTCCTCCGAGACAAATTCTCCATAATTAGGAAGTGCGATTGCTCCTCATATGCGATTTTGTACCGATTCGGCAGAATGGAGTCCCACAAACTCAACTGCTCATCACGAGGTTCGAACATTTCCTTCACCTCTAGGAAGGATTCCCGAGGCTCTGTGTTGAACTCCTATGACTAAGGAATTCGTCCCTCAGGAGCGGCAAATTGTTATCTCGACAGTAACAATTTCCACATTGAGGGCATGTATTCCTCTTTCGTTTGGCGAATTTACGTGACTTTTTCAGAGGCAGCTAACTAAGCTGCATGTTTAAGGAGGCACAAGCAATGACAAGCGTTCTCGTAGTTGAAGATGACGCGCATATGTTGGAAATGATTTTAATTGTTTTGAGCCACGAAGGATATCGTGTCCGGGGAGCGGTCAACGGCAAGGAAGCGCTCGTAGAAATGGAAAGCTCTCCTGCAGACTTGGTTGTGCTTGATGTCATGATGCCTGTCATGGACGGATGGGATTTGTGCCAGGAGCTGCGGCTGTTGAACCCCGAACTGCCGATTATTATGATTACGGCCAAGCACGAGACGAGTCAGAAGGTGAAGGGCTTCGGCCTGGGCGCAGATGATTACCTGGTCAAGCCTTTCGACCCGGAAGAGCTGGTGGTCCGAATCAAAGCGGTGCTGCGCCGGTACCGGATTACGGCCGACAAGATGGTTAAATTGGGCAGCATCAAGCTGGATCGGCTTCGGGGTACCATTTCGGACGGCAGCGTGAATTGGAATTTGCCGCTTAAGGAATTCGAGCTATTATATCAGCTTGCAAGCTATCCCGGCCAAATTTTTATGCGAGACCAGTTAATCGAAGCGGTGTGGGGCTTCGACCACGAAGGGGACGAGCGGACGGTCGATGTTCATATCAAGCGACTGCGGGAGAGATTTGTCGCCTATACACACCTTTTTCGCATTGTGACGGTTCGCGGTCTCGGATACCGGTTAGAGACGGAAAGCTATGATTAAGAGCTTATATTTAAAAATTGTATTGCTTTTTTTCGTTGCCGTGGCGATAGGTCTCGGAGGAGCCATTCCGATAACCGTTTATTTGTTTAAAGATCAGGTCACGCAATTCATCCAACAGGAATACGCGGTGCGAAACGGGCTGATATCCGATGTTTTTGCCCGATTGGAGCCAGCCGAACGCGACTCTTTTCTGAGACAGTTGTCTGAACAGCAGAAGGTAAGCCTATGGGTATACGATCGGAATGGGCTTCGCTACGCTTATGGACAGGCAAGCAAGCCCAACCTTGCAGACGAGGAAATCCGCCGCGTTCGGAACGGTGCCGAAGTTGTGAAGCGCACGTCTTTTATTCCTCTACCGACGAGCCTGTACATGGGTTTCCCTTTACAAGCTGGGGATGAACAGTTGGCACTCGTAATCCATCCGGAAGGTAGCCATACTTCTCAGTTGTTTATGATTTTGGGTGTTTTGATTGCGATTGTGATTGCGATCGCCAACACCAAGTTCATCCTGTTTACCAGCGTAGTGGTCAAGCCCTTAAAAGCATTGACCGCCGCAACCAGGAAAATTTCCAAAGGAGATTATAACATCCGTCTTCAGACGAAGAACAAGGATGATTTGGGCGTCTTGTCGGAGCAATTTCAGCAAATGGCCAATGAAATGAGCCAAGTGGAAAAGATGCGCCAGGAGTTTGTTTCCAACGTGTCCCACGAACTTCAAACACCGCTGGCGTCCATCTCGGGCTTTGTCTCCATCTTGCAAAAGGGCGGTCTCGATGAAGCCGAGCAACGGCGCTGTCTGAACATCATTCGGCACGAAAGCATGCGGCTGTCCCGACTCAGCGAGAATATGCTCCGACTGGCCACGATGGATTCGAACCATCTTTCCTTCCATCCGTCGCTCGTTCGGCTCGACAGTCAATTGCGCCGTATTGTCGTAGCCGCGGAACCGCAATGGGCGCCCAAGCGCATAAATATTCATCTTGAGCTTCCAAAAACGGCGATTCATGCGGACGAAGACCTGCTAAGCCAGGTATGGCTCAATATTTTCAGCAACAGTATCAAATTTACACCCGAGGACGGCGACATCTCCATTGCGCTTCAGGCCGGAAATGGTGAAATCGGGGTTGTTATACGGGATACCGGAATCGGTATGTCGGAGGAGGACCGCAAACGCGTCTTCGAACGCTTCTTTATGGCCGATAAATCGCACAACCGCGAAGCCGGGGGAAGCGGGCTTGGACTCTCAATCGTAAAGCGCGTTGTCGAATTGCATAGCGGCCGGGTGGAGATAGACAGCGCTGCAGGTAAAGGGACGGCGGTAACCGTCTTTCTGCCAACCGTATAGCCAGTCAAACAATCGAAAACTCGAACGAGTAAAAGGTGAACGAATCCGTTCGCCTTTTTACATTTTACCCCAATTGATTCATGTTACGTTCATATAGGATGCGTAGCATCGGTTGCGAGAGGAGGCCTTGATCCACGTAATCCACCGGAATTGCCGGAACATCCCTATCATTTTATTTCAAAGGAGTTGCCTTCAATGAGAGAAGAATCTTGTATCGTACAAACCTCCCTTGGCTCACTGCAAGGGATTCGAAGCAATGATGTCATTCAGTTTCGCGGCGTCCCCTATACCGAGGCTCCGGAGGGAGAGTTTCGATTTTCGCGGGCACGCCCTGTTGCTGCTTGGACCGGAGTTCGGGACGCAGGCAGTCATGGCTTGATTGCCCCGCAACCGCCTTCTCCGTTGCGTCAAGCCATCGGGGAAGCTTCAGAGCCGCCTCAAGGGGAAGATTGCCTGTCGCTCACAATTTCAACCCCTGCCGTCGATCGGGAAAAACGCCCCGTTGTCGTGTGGGTGCATGGCGGACATTATATGACCGGCGCCGGGTCGCTGGACTGGTACGATGGAGCGGAGCTCTCCAAGGAAGGAAAGCTGGTTACCGTAGGTGTCAATTACCGGCTCGGCGCTTTTGGCTACTTGCACTATCCGGGAGTTAGCGATGGAACAATGGGGATTTCCGATATCCTCGCAGCTCTGGAATGGGCTCAAGATCATATTGTGCAATTTGGCGGAGATCCTGATCGGGTCACAATTATGGGGCAATCTGCGGGAGCCCATGCCATTATGTGCCTATTGGCGATGAGAAAGGCACGAGGTCTTTTCCAAAGAGCGATTCTGCAGAGTGCGCCCGCAAGCCTTGCTCCGTTATCGGAAGCAAAAGCATTGGAAAATGGCAGCCGGCTGCTGGAGATCCTGAATGTGAATCAGAGGGATCCGCAAGCCATTACCGCTCAGTTGAATGCTTTGTCGACTACCCAAATCTTACAAGCATCGGGGAAACTGGCTCAGGAAATTGCACGTTTTGGTCAAATTGTTCTTCCATTTATGCCTGTTGTTGATTCTCTTTCCACGGCGGATCGTTTTATTGAGATGACGGCAACAGGTGCCGGCGAAGCAGGCATCGACCTCATTATGGGTACCAACAGGGAAGAAGCAAATATTATTTTGGGAAACATCAAGTCCCTCGACCCGGCTGTCGTCAACGAGCGTTTTGTCGCTTTGACCGGGGAGGAAGGAGCGATTGATCGATACCGCTGGCGGCGGCCAGGCGGCTCGACGATCGATCTGGTCTCTGACTTGACTACTGACTATACGTTCCTGCTTCCCACTCTAAAGCTAGCAGAATCAGTTCACAAAGCCGGATCGCGTACTTGGGTATATCAATTTGATTGGGCGCCGCTCGGCTCCCCGTTTAAAGCTTGCCATGGCATAGAATTGCCATTTATATTCGGAAATTTCGAGGCGTACAAGGATGTGCCGATATTGCATGGAGCAGATCCGGAGGTTGCAGTTGGTTTAACTGCCGCTATTCGACGTGCCTGGATTGGATTTATTCAAACAGGCAATCCCGGCGTTGCCATCCCATGGCCGGCTTATGAGCCGGTTCAGAGACAAACGATGCGATATGCTTCTATTATCGGCGCTGCAGGCGACTTGGCTGGGATAAATCACCGCTATCAGATATGAAGAATAAAACAGGGATTTCGAGATTGCTGGATATCGCCGGAGAAAAGCGCGGACTTATGATTCTCTCCGGCCTGTTATCCTCGCTTAGCGCAGTGTGCATGCTGGTGCCATACGCTTCCGTCTTTTTCATTCTGAAGGAGCTATTGGAGCACGCAGCATCGCCGTCTTTGGCGGATGGAGCGAGGATGATCCGCCTTGGCATGCTCGCTCTAATTGGCCTGGCAGCAGGCTTGGTCACGATATATGCGGGAGGAATGATTGCTCATATCGCCGCTTTCCGTATTCTTTACGGTCTCAGGGTCAAGCTTGCCGACCATATCGGCAAGCTTCCGCTTGGCTGGCTGAACGGCAGGTCGACGGGGGCCGTCAAGATTACGCTTGAACAAAACGTGGAGAAAGTGGAAACGTTCATCGCCCATCATTTGCCCGATCTCATCCATGCTGCCGTGACCACGGTCCTGATGCTCGCTGTGATGTTTACGCTGAATGTTTGGTTGGCGCTTGCGTGCTTCGTGCCGATCGTCATCGCTTTTGCGGTTCAGATCGCGCTGATCAGCGGGCCTGCGACAAGAGAAAACCTCAAGCTCTGCCATGATTCGCTGGAACGGATGAACGCTTCTGCCGTCCAGTATGTGCGGGGGATGCCGGCTGTCAAGGTGTTCGGGCAAACCGTGAAGTCGTTTCGCCAGTTTTATCAGGACATGCTTCGCTACCGTGATTACGGCGTGAAATTAACGGATCAGTTTCAACAGGGATCCTTGATTTTCAAGGTGATACTAGGCTCGCTAGCCGCGTTTGTTCTGCCTGTCGGCGTGTTCTTATTGAGCCGCGATCCGGGCAGCGTCGCCTTCGCCTCCGTGCTGCTGTTCTTCCTGGTTATGGCGCCGGGGGTATCCGCCCCGATGTTCAAAATCATGTTTCTGGCCGAGACGCTCAGGGATATTGACGAGGGCGCCGAGCGCATCGACCGTATATTGGCGGAAGAAGTTGTGCCGGAGCCCGCACAACCGAAGCGGCCGAATTCATTCGATGTTTCATTCGACGGTGTCTTTTTTTCTTACGGAACAGAGCTTGCGGATACCAATGTGCTTGCGGATATTTCTTTTACCGCCCGCCAAGGGGAAGTGACGGCGCTCGTCGGCCCGTCCGGAGCGGGCAAATCGACCATTGCCAATCTGGTGCCTCGTTTCTGGCATGTAAACACGGGCGCGATCCGCATTGGCGGTGTGGATATCCGTGACATCCCGACCCCGGATCTGATGAACACGGTTGCCTTTGTGTTTCAGGAATCGTTTTTGTTTTACGATACCGTCTACAACAATATTGCGGTCGGACGGCCGGACGCGTCGCCGGAAGAAGTGCATGCCGCGGCGAAAGCGGCGCAGTGTCATGCGTTCATCGACGAGACACTTCCGTTTGGGTATGACACGCTGATAGGAGAAGGAGGCGTCTATTTATCAGGCGGGGAAGAGCAGCGAATCTCTGTGGCCAGAGCGATTTTGAAGAACGCTCCCATCCTCGTGCTCGATGAAGCGACGGCGTTTGCCGATCCGGAGAATGAGCATGAGATGCAGTTGGCTTTGAAAGCATTGATGAACAAGAAGACGGTCATTGTCATCGCTCATCGCCTGTCCACTATTCAGGATGCAGAGCAAATTCTCGTGATGGATAGCGGGAAGATCGTCGAGCGGGGAAGTCATGAAGATCTCCTCTCGGCTAACGGCTTATATGAACGTATGTGGCGTTCCTATCGTCATGCGGCACAATGGCATCTGGGGAAGCGAGGAGAGGCGGACAATGAACATGAGCATGCTGCGCAACATTACGGCGAATAATCCGCGTTCGCTCGTCAAGCCTGTTATTTACACGACTGTGGCCAATCTGGCGGGCATCATCCCTTTTGCGCTGTTGGTGGAAGCGGCGAGATTGATCTTTAATCCGTTTATTCATCCCGATATGCCGCTCGATGCGGCACGGCTCTGGTGGGTGTGCGGCGCTCTGGCGGTCTCGCTCGTGCTCTTGTTCGTTTGCGAAATTCCCGCCTATCGTACCCAATATCGCGATGCATACAGCGCGGCGGCGGACGGACGATCGCGGCTGGCCGAGCATTTGCGCAAGCTGTCGCTAGGGTACCTGAACAAGCACGATCCGGGCGATATGGCCAATCGAATGGTGGGCGATTTCGCGATGCTGGAACACGGCATCTCCCATTTGGTGCCGCAGATGATCGGGGCTGCCGTCATGCCGGTTGTCGCCTTGATTGGCCTGTCCTTCCTCGACTGGCGTCTGGCGCTTTCCCTGTTCGCGGCGCTGCCGGTCGCTATCCTGCTGGTATTCTTGACGTCGGGCTTCCAACGCAAACTCGGTTCGCAGCATATACGGGCCAAGATGAATGCCTCCAGCCGGCTGCAAGAATATTTGAACGGCATCCGGGTGATCAAGGCTTATAACTTGACCGGAGAACGCTTTGTCCGGCTTGAACGGTCATTCAAGGATTTGATGCGGCAGAGCGTCCGTCTCGAAGGGACGATAGGGCCGATTGTGCTGAGCGCGATTGCCTGTGTTCGTGCTGGTCTTACCCTGATGGTCATGACTGGCGTTCATCTGCTGATAGGCGGAAGTCTGGATGTTATCCTATTTGTGGCATTCTTGATCGTCGGAACCCGAATTTTCGATCCGCTGACGACAGCACTCGCCGGTTATGCGGAGTTCCGTTATCTGGAGCAGGCGGGCGAACGCATCGTGCAGCTTTTGCGAGAGCCGGTTATGCCGGGAGAGCGGCAGCCCCCTGCAGCTCATGATATCGCATTGAAGCAGGTTACGTTTGGTTATCGGGATCAACCGATCTTGCGAGATGTGAGCGTAAGCATGCCGGCAGGCTCCTTCACCGCATTGGTCGGCCCTTCGGGCAGCGGCAAAAGCACCCTTCTTCGGCTCATTGCCCGGTTTTACGACCCGGTTAAGGGACAGGTAACGATGGCCGGTGAGGATGTTCGTGCCATGGACCCGGAAGCGTTGCTCGGCAAGATCTCTATGGTGTTTCAGGATGTGTACCTCTTTCAGGATACGATTGCAGGCAATATCCGGTTCGGACGAAGCGACGCAACGCGCGAGGAAATCGAGGAAGCAGCGCGTCTTGCTTGTTGTCACGACTTTATCCTGAAGCTGCCCAACGGTTACGACACGATGGTGGGCGAAGGCGGAAGCACGTTGTCGGGCGGTGAAAAACAGCGAACTTCCATTGCCAGGGCGATATTGAAAAACGCGCCTGTCGTTCTGCTCGATGAAGCGACAGCTTCGCTCGATCCTGAGAACGAAGCGGAGATTCAGCAAGCGATCGATCGGTTGGTGCAAGGCCGAACCCTCGTCGTAGTCGCCCACCGGCTCAAGACGGTGCAGCATGCAGACCGGATTGTTGTACTGGATCATGGGAGGATCGTGGAGCAAGGCTGCCATGACGAATTGCTCTTGTCTAGCGGCCTGTATGCCCGGTTATGGCGAAGGCAGCACGGTGCGGGCGAGTAGGGGATGACTCTGATTGCCGAACGGATTTGTTGCGTTGTTCAACCAACGGGATCAGCGGCAGCGAGGAGCTGCCGCTGCAGGTCGGCAGTACCCTAGCTCTTGGAACGTTGGCGTTTGCGGAAAGCAGCCACGCTCTCACGATGAGCGCATGCCTCGGAACAGTAACGCTTGGATTTATTTTTGGAGGTATCGATAAAGGCTCTCTGACAGGAGGATGAGGCACAAACTCCGAATCTCTCCATTCCGTACTCAATTAGTACAAAGGCGAGCCCCATTGCAGTCGTCGTAGCCAGCCAATGAGCGCATCCGTCCTCCACCGATTCAAAATGCATATGGTAGGGCTTATGGTGCCAGCTTATTCTTGGCGTCGCCCCGCTAATGCGCAGCTGCTCGTTCAAGAGCTCCGCTATATCCTGCGACTTCTGTTCCCTCGCCAGCTCGAACACCGTGCGCAAAGATTTTCTGAGAGATTGGACAGTCTCAACATCCTCTGAAAGAACATGCCATGATTGCACGGTTCTCCGATGAACATCAATTACGGCATCTACATCAAATTCTCCATTCGTCTCTGATACCACATTCAGGACATGCTTCTCGCTCTCGACAAGAAATTGCCTCAATTGTTCAGGCGTCGACAAGCTATCCGTTCCCGTGACGGGGCAGAGCGTGTTAATAAGGTCAACCGCAAGATGCACGGATAATGATTCATAATAGGTAAAATTCATTTGACATGTCACCGCCATCTTCCTATAATCGTTACATGCAATGTTATTTTAGCATGTTACACTTCGATTTGAAAGCGGATGATGGAGGAATGGGGATGTCGGCGATCGATAAGGCGGAGAAGGCTGCGGTGAGAAAATGGTGGGCGCTCGTCGCCGTATGTCTCGGATTGTTCATGGCTTTGCTGGATGTTACGATTGTGAATGTCGCTTTGCCGGCTATACAAAGCGATCTTCAAACGGATTTCTCCGGGTTGGAATGGGTACTCAACGCTTATACCCTGGTATTTGCCGTGGCGCTGGTTACAACGAGCCGGTTGGGCGATATATTCGGGCGGAAGACGCTATTTCTGTTGGGAATAGCTGTATTTACAATCGGATCGCTGTTATGCGGGTTGTCCGGCGATATTGCGATGCTGAATTTGTCCAGAGGCATTCAAGGTCTGGGTGCGTCTGCCATGACGCCGTTATCGCTGGCGATAATCTCAGCGACATTCAGTGGGAAGCAGCGCGGAATCGCAATCGGAATATGGGGCGGCGTAAGCGGATTGGCTACGGGGATCGGCCCGGTAATCGGCGGTGTTTTGGTCAAGCATATTGGGTGGGAATCGATCTTCTATGTGAATATTCCCGTCGGAATCGTGGCCATTCTACTTTCGTTATGGGCGATCAAGCAGTCCAAGGACGAGTCGGCGGCTCGCCGAATCGACCTGTTCGGGTTCATCGCATTCACCGTCTTCATGTTCTGTCTTATCTATGGGTTGATACAGATCAACCAGGAAGGCAACGACTGGACCTCTCCGCAGGTGTGGCGGCTGCTTGGCATTTCCGTGTTTGCTCTCTTCGTATTCATCGTAGGTGAATTGCGATTAAAGCACCCGATGGTCGATCCTCGCTTGTTCAAGATTCCGAGCTTTACCGGTTCCGCGATTGCCGCCTTTTGTCTGAGTGCGGGGATGTATGCGTTGCTATTCAATCTCAGCATTTACCTGCAAAGCTTTCTCGGTCTGGATGCGCTGGAGACAGGCGTCAAGCTCATCGCGTTTACTGCAATGGCTCTGCTGTTCGGGCCGCTGTCCGGCGCATTGATGGGGAATATAAGCCCGAAATGGCTCGTCGTTGTATCTATGATGCTGCTGACGATCGGGGTTTATGCCATGTCCTTCCTATCGCATGATAATGATCCCGCGAAATGGATCGTTCTGTTGCCCGGATTTATTATTGCCGGAATTGGCAGTGGATTAATTAACCCTCCTATCTCCAATATGGCGGTTGGAACGGTGCCCGTGCAACGAGCGGGTATGGCATCCGGCATGAGCAATGTGGCTCGACAGATGGGCAGCGCCTTCGGAATTGCCCTCTATGGGGCCGTACTGTCCAGCCGATTCACATCGCTTGTTACGGACAGCATCCGGTCATTGCAAGACGAACAACTGGCCGAATCGGCGAAGGAGCAAGCGATTCAGGCGATCGGGTCGGCAGGTCCGATTGCAGGCAGCAACGGGCTGGCGGGCATGGAGCATGCCGCCATATTCCAGAACGATCCCATGTTTGACACCTACCGTGAGATAGCCCGCGCATCCTTCGTGGACGGAACGATCGATATTATCAAGATCGCCTCTGCGATTCTGGCAATTGGCGCCGTACTATGTCTTGTCCTGATTCGCAAGAAGGATTTGCGGCATTAACAAAAACCAAGTGCGGGTGGAATGAGAATGAGAATGAGAACGATAGCAACAATCTTGTGCGGTCTGTTCATCTTCCCCTTGTTCCTTTCGGCGCAGGGTGCTGGAAATAGGCAAGTGGAGCAAGCTGAAACTTCAGTCTTCTCCGAACTGGATACGTATATTGCCCGCGAAATGAAACGACAGCGTCTTCCGGGGCTGTCTCTCGGGATTGTCCAGGGGGATCGCATTCTTTACCTTAAGGGGTACGGTCAAGCCGATGCATCGGGTCGTCCTGTGACGCCTGAAACTCCTTTCGGAATCGGTTCGATCGGCAAGTCGGTTACAGCAACGGCCGTTCTGCAGCTTGCCGAAGCAGGTAAAATCGACTTGGACGCACCTATACAGCGCTATATCCCCGCTCAGTATAAGGGGGCGGAGTTCATTACCGTACGACAGTTGCTCAATCAAACGAGCGGGTTCACCCAAATCTCGACTTTCAGCAACACGTTATCAAGCGTTAACGATCAAGAGCAAGACGCGATAGAGAAAAACGCACTGTCGTATGCGGACAAGTTTTTAAAGAAAGCCAATCAAGCCGAGCAACCCTTCAGGTATTCGAACGCAAACTATGTGCTGCTTGGCTATATTGTGCAACAAGTGTCCGGCCAGTCCTATGGCGACTATGTGAAGGAACATATTTTCAGCCCTCTGTCGATGCAGGACAGCTACGTTACACTCGATGAAGCAGCCGAACATGGACTGGCTACGCCGTATCGTCGGATATTCGGATATAACGTTGCCTATGATGGCCCCTATATTTTCATTCCGGGGGATGCGCCGGCGGGATACCTCTATGCCAGTGCGAAGGATATGAGCCATTACTTGATTGCCCAAATAAACGGTGGCGTATTTGAAGATAATTCCGTACTCTCATCGGAAGGCATTCATCTTATGCAGACCGAACCTGTTCCGGGAACGTACGCCATGGGTTGGATGAACGGTCGCATTAACGATTTGCCGGTTATCGGTCAGCCGGGCGGCTCGGTCGGTTTCCAAGCCCAAACCTATATTGTTCCGGAACAACAACTGGGCGTTATCGTGTTCGCTAACGTACTTGATATGATCGATGCCACTTGGCCCAACAAAACACACGTCATTACGACTACCCACATCGCCTCAGGGGTCATAAACATACTGAATGAACAACCGATTGGAAGCTCGGGCCTAAGCATGGCGCAGAAATACTGGATCGTAAATGGCCTGTTATTCCTACTCAGCGCATGGTTATTATATACGACCGCGAGAACTGCGAAGCTCTGCCTTGGGCCGCGGAATCCTGTCAATTCCGGCCATATTAGAGTATCTATCAAAGTGATAGCAAGAATTGTTCTGAATTTTGCAGGTCTGTTTATTGTCCTTATGTTGAGTATGACTCAAGTTGTTCCGGTATGGCATATTGCAACAATCTATCAGCCGGACGTAATCCTTTGGCTGAAGATAATGACTGTACTTACGGCACTGAAGGGAAGCATGATAATTATTCGGTTAGTTCGGTCGATGTGGCATGAATAGCATTTGGGATCGAATTGACTTTTCCCTGTTGCTCGCCCGATCCGATATCATGAAACGAAGTGGTGCTCAACTAAAACAATCTACTGGGGGAAGAGATACATGAGAATATTTGTCGCGGGGGCTACAGGTATGGTCGGGCGTTTACTGCTTCCTAAATTAGTACATGGAGGTCATGATGTTATTGGAATGACCCATAGAGAAGAAAACAAGGCTGTTATCGAGAAAACTGGTGCACATGCCGTAATCGCAGATGCTTTCGATCGGACAAAGATATTTTCAGCAATTGGTGAAACACAGCCGGAAGTAGTGATCCATCAGCTCACTTCATTGAGCAATCGAAACTTCTCGGAAAACTCCAGAATTCGAATAGAAGGAACCCAAAATATAGTCGACGCTTCGCGGGCAGCTGGTGTAAAACAAATCATTGCACAGAGTATTTCATGGGCTTATGAGCCCGGCGAGAGAGCTGCTTCTGAGGATGTTCCCTTGGATGTAAATGCTCCAGAGCCTCGTAAAAGATTGATTGATAGCATAACTTCATTAGAAAGAACAGTGTCTGAAATATCGAACCATGTTATTTTGCGGTACGGAATGTTCTACGGACAAGGTACGTGGTACGCCCATAAGGGATTCATGGCAGAGGAAATTCTCCATAGGCGTGTGCCGGCGACCGAGGGAGTCATTTCCTTCCTTCATGTGGAGGATGCAGCCCATGCTGCTCTGCTAGCCTTGAACTGGCCATCGGGTCCGGTTAACGTCGTGGACGACGAACCGGCTAAAGGGGTGGATTGGCTTCCCGTCTATGCGAAAGCGTTAGGAGCTCCCGCACCGGATGTACAACCAGGCAGACACACATGGGAGCGAGGGGCATCTAATGCCAAGGCTCGGCTGGATTACGGCTGGAAGCCATTGTACCCGACGTGGAGGACAGGATTTGCCCAGAGTCTGGCATTTCATCAATAAGTGTAATAATATGGGGATCATAGCACTCTTACGTTATTGGTTCCGTCATTCATAAGGTCGCCCCGATGAAGAAGAATATCTTCAGGCGACACCCCTGCGAACCTAACCGCGTCGCGGTCGCCCCGTTGGGGGCTTAAGGTTCTCGAGTTCGTGAATGCGGGAACGTTATATGAAACCGCCAAAAACCTTAACGAAAGATGGGACATTGAAGATGAAAACTATATCAAGATTAATACAAGAAGATGAATTAGAAGACCTATTAGTTTTATATAAACATCTTCAACCCAACGATCCCGAATTAATAAGAAACCAAGATTTGTATTCGCACTGGAAAGAAATAATGAAAGACCAGAATATGAATATCATTGTGGTAAAACATAAGGGAGTTATTGTATCTTCATGTGTGCTGGTTATTATTAAGAATTTAACAAGGAACGCAAGACCATATGCTTTAATAGAAAATGTAGTAACTCACCAGGATTACAGAAGAAATGGATTTGGACGAATGGTGATAGATAAAGCAATAAAGATAGCAGAAGATCGTAATTGTTATAAGATCATGTTAATGACCGGATCAAAACGAGAAGAAGTACATAAATTTTATGAAAGTTTAGGATTCATTAAGGGAAAGAAAACAGGATTTATAATCAATTATAATGAATGATTTTTGAAATTAGATTCGAAGAAGTTGGCGGCATCATATAACAATGCATTCACGCGGCGGGCCTTACGGCCCTTGGTCGTCAGAGGCATTTCGAGGGAGCGGATTCAGGCGATAATCCTGCGAACCTAACCGCGTCACAGCCGCCCCGTTGGGGCTTAAGGTTCTCGGGTTCGTGAATGCGGGAGAGTTAAGCGAAACCAATGGTAAATCAATTAAAACCAAAAGTCCAATTAGTACCTGGGGGAGTCAAAATGAAAGAATTAGTTTATACCAATTATTTTTGGCAGGACGATGATATTCGTTTGCGTGCTATTGAACCCGAAGACTGGGAAGGGCATTATTATAACCGATTTGATACGCCAGCTCGGCGTTTATTAGAATGTGCAGTTGAATTACCACCGACAGTAACCGAGGCGAAGAATTTTACAGAGAAATTCTCCGATTTCTCTCCTGGAACTGGACGAATAATGTTTACAATAGAAAATCTAAATGGTGAGAATATAGGCGGAATTAACTTAAATAGCATTGATGAAAGGAATGGCACTTTCAGCATTGGAATTCAAATCGATAGGGATCATCGTGGTAAAGGATACGGTACTAAAGCTACAAGAATTCTCCTAAGATATGCATTCTTAGAACGACGTCTTAATAAGTTTAATGACTATGTGCTAGAAGGAAACGAAGCTTCAGCAGCTATGATGAGAAAACTCGGATGCATTCAAGAAGGAGTGCGCCGAGAAGTCATATATACAAATGGGAAATATCACGATCTCATCCTTTTTGGACTAACAAAGGAAGAGTTTATAGAGATCGAAAGAAAAGATATGTAAGTAGTTCGAAGATGCCGTTGGCATCGCCTAACACCCTATTCACGCATCGCAGCCTGACGGCTGCTCGGTCGCCGAGAGGCATTTCGCGGGAGTTTTTTCAGGCGACAACCCTGCGAACCTAAACGCGTCGCGGCCGGCTCCTCCGGAGCCTTAAGGTTCTCGGGTTCGTGAATGCGGGAACGTTATCGGACTAAACATTGAATTGGGGGAGATTTCATGGAAGAGATTAAAGATATTCTTGCGAAGAAGTTCCAGGAGATCGAGAAAAGAATTAAGTTAGTGATAGATCAATTAAGTGATGACGAATTAATTTGGAGACCGAATGAGTCAAGCAATAGCATTGCAAGTCTTATCATTCACATCGAAGGCAATATAGGCGAACGTATAAGTAAGGGGATTAACAAGAGAGATTATATTAGACATAGGGATGAAGAATTTGAACCAACCTCAAAAAAGAAGCCTGAGTTAATCGAAATATTGGAGAAATCATTTTGTGAATTAATAGAAACGATAAAAGGAATGACTGAGAGCTTAATATTTCAGACTCAAATAGTTAGAAATAAAGAAAGAACAAACCTGGATGTACTGTTGCAGTGTGCCACACACTTTTCAGAACATTTAGGCCAGATTTTATATATAGGGAAAATGATAAAGAATCATGATTATATATCGACATCCATCCCAAAGAAGAAATAATAAGAGCTTCAACATATTCGAAGAAGGCAAGAACATCCGATAACATCGCATTCACGCGGGCGGCGGGCCTTACGGCCCTTGGTCGTCAGAGGCATTTCGAGGGAGCTAATTCAGGCGACAACCCTGCGAACCTAACCGCGTTGCGGCCGGCTCCTCCGGAGCCTTAAGGTTCTCGGGTTCGTGAATTCGGGAACGTTAGGCGAAATCCATGAAATGATGAAAGGAACAAAAGACTAGTGCTTAAATTCCTATCCTTTATTTTTGAAATTTTAAGAATAGTAATATTATTGGCATTAATATTGCTTGTATTAGGTTGGACTGAACGTTACATATATCAGTTGATTTTTGGTGAACCAATTTATCATTCACTTATGACTATTGGCAATTTTATTATATATTTTATTGTTTATCGTAATTATCTCCAATTCAAAGGGTGGTATAAATCAATTAAAAACAAGAAATTAAATAGATTTACAACAAATTGTTTATTGATTGTTGCAATTACTTTGATTCTAATTTCACCATCGTTCAGAATCTGATTAGTATGTTTTCTTAAAATCTTTGTTCACAGAAGAACATATAAACCTTATTTCCAATCCCTGCACAACCGAATCAGCAATCATATATATGGAAGGTGATGAATCATAATTGGAAAAGATGAAATTCTTGATTACCTTGAAAAAAGATTAAATGAATTGAAAAGTAGGAAAAACATATTAAGTTATGTCCGAATTAAAAACAAAGGAAGAATTGAAGAAATTGAAAATATTATTTATAAAATCAACTCAGGAAACTTAAAGGATGAATCAGATTTAACGGTATTCCGAAAGAAGTCCCCTTCCTCTTCAGGGAGGGGATGAATATCGGCCAGGCATCGCCTGGATGATCTGTGGTTCTATCTCTTTGCTTTTACGAACGTTTGTTTGGTATAATATTATTGAAACATGCATCGAAAATCAAGGGGAGGAGTAGGGGCTCTGATGATTCGATGTGTCAAAACAGCGTTTCGCGCTTCCAAGGCCGACTTGGACAGACTGTTTGCTTGCAATCGGATTTCAGCGGAAATATGGAACCGATGTTTGTCCATTGCCAAGGAATATTCCTTGCTGCACGACGGGAAGTGGATGGGCCGATCCGCGTTGCAAGCCGCCCTCAAGCATCAATTTCCCTTGCACTCGCAATCCGTACAAGCGGTCTGCCACAAGTACCTCTTCGCCAGAGACAGCGCCAGGGCCGCCAGACGCCAAGGCCTGCACGCCCGATAC
>Ga0206106_100330_pt1 | contig 50087 bp, 37 predicted proteins | sample 1B1ome_FD_148677 | JGI IMG/M metagenome (GOLD analysis project Ga0206106, IMG submission 148677) | Enriched microbial communities from leaf-cutter ant dump, University of Wisconsin, Madison, United States - 1B110A | ecosystem: Environmental > Terrestrial > Nest > Insects nest > Nest dump | place... | reverse complement strand
GGGTGAACACGTCTCTGCTGCGCGATGGCCAGACAACCACGATGCACTATGACGGCATCGGCCGCCTGACATCCACAACGGGGGCGATCGCTCAGAGCTTTAGCTATGACAATTTTGGGCAGACCAAGACCCATACGCAGAACGGCTTCACCGAGACCTATATCTATGACACGGCGGGTCTGCTGCTGAGTGACGCTCAACCGGCGGGTACAGTCACCTACACCTATGACGCCTATGGCAAGCGCAACCGGATGACCTACCCGGATGGCTTCTACGTCACTTACGGCTATTGGGCTGACGATAGCGGCTGGTTTGTCCGGGATAATGCCAGTCTCTATATCCTGCGTCACGAGTTCGATAACTATGGCCGCCTGAAGGCCAAAAGGCTGGGCAATGGTAGCCCCTATCCCGTCCAGTTGACTCCTGGTTATGATGCCAGGTCGCGGATGACGAGTCTGACGACCAATCTGAGCACAACGGCGGCGACCACGGCTTATGATGTGACATCGACGTTCGGGTATACCGAGGCGGATCAGATCGATACGCGGGCGATCAGCAATGCCAATTACGAGATGCCGACACCGGCGATCGGGACCACCAGCTATACAATCAATGGGCTGAATCAGATCAATACCAAGACGTCGGGGACGCCTGCGAGCTTTGATTACGATCTGCGCGGCAACCTGAAGTCTGACGGCAGTACCACCACCTACACCTACAATAACAATAATCTTCTGACGAAAGCGACCGATGGTACGGTCACGACTAACCTGACCTATGATGCGGAGAACCGGCTCTACAGGCTGGTGAAGACATCGCTGCCGGCCACCCGCTTCCTCTATGACGGGCAGGATTTGATCGCGGAATACAACGACGCCGGTACGCTTCTGCGGCGGTATGTGCATGGCTTCAGTGTCGATGAACCGGTTGTCGCCTATTATGGCACGGGTACCACGGATGCTTACCGGCATTATCTGGTGCAGGACGAACGCGGCTCGGTCATCGCCGTCACCAACCATACGGGGGATATAACGACCGCCGATACCAATACCGGTACAAACGCCTATGATGCTTACGGCCTGCCCGACGCCGGCAATGTGGGGCGCTTCCAATATACCGGCCAGACGTGGCTGCCGGAGTTGCAGCTCTATTACTACAAGGCGCGGATGTATTCACCGAGCCTGGGACGGTTCCTGCAAACCGATCTGATTCGCTATGGTGATGGTATGAATATGTACAACTACGTCCATAGTGATCCGATTAACGGAAGCGATCCAAGTGGTCTGTGTGATCCCGGAAGAGCATCGGGTGTAATCGTTATTTGTGGTGAGCGGAATCCGTTTTCGGCATGGCATTACCTTCAAGATAGGGGTGGGGAGTGTGGTATTTTGGGGGGCGCGAACTGCGGACCGCAAAATATGATTCCTCCTTCTTATACTCACACCGACGTGCCTTCGTCGGAGGAAACGCCAGTAATTTTAATTAAAGGAGCAAAAACACATAAATATTCTTTGACTCGCGAAACCCTTTGCTCAGCCGCTGATGCTTTCGAAATACTAAAAGAGCCAGGAATGAGTGCGCCTGGAGCGCCGCGCGCAAAAGAAGGCTTTACACCTTACATAAATTTGTCGGGTAACAATCCCATTTCTCAATACGTAAATTCTTCAACAGGCACCATTATCAATACGACTTTACCAGGTCACACATTTTACCCGGGTACGGTAAACATCCAAGTTTCCCCCTTAACGAATGAAACTTCTGTTATCTCTATAGTTGGTACCGGCGAGGGTAATAATCCAATATTAAACGATGCGGTCGGTGTTGCTTTTTTTGGATTGGTGGTAGATGCTATAAGTAAAGAATGTATGGCTAGGAGCGGGATTTCTCCAAACGGTTATTAATCAAACTGTACGGGTGCTAAAATGGGTAGAAAATTCTCTATCGTTATATTAATTTCGATATCTATGATAACAGCACTGTGGGGCTGTGCTCAAGGCAAACGCCCTTTTGAGATAGTACAAATATGCTTGAATGACGAGCAGGGTATATCGGTCCTGAAACAAGAATTAAGGCTCATTGCCAATTCAGAGAAAATGGAATTTATTGATAATAGTGCTGAGACTGAGAAAGATTTGAAGGCTGTTTCCAGCCCAAACAACGACAAAGTAATGGAAGGTCCGATCATCAACGTAGGGGTATTACGCGAGGATGGGGTTGGGTTAATCGCAGGGAATGTAGGGTTGCCTGGCTATCAAGCCGCTATTGGTTTTTCAGAAGGCGAAAATCCAGTTTACGCGCGCGCTTTTGCTCGGAAGGTTGTCAAGCAACTAGCTCAGCATTGGCAAATAATTTTCGTTTCTCCAGAGAAAGGTGCGCAGCCATTGAAAAATTGCCGATGAGTCTTCGACATTGCCCCTTGAACTTATCCAATCTTGAGTTCGCTCTGGCGGTTGGTTTTTCCGTTTTGGATACTGGTGGGAGCGTCGGTGACCGGCTCAAAAATCGGCACAAATTGACTGGTGTTCGCGGCTTTAATCTCGCAATCGTTAACTTCCCGCTATCGACCCAATATCCGTTAGCGCGGTCAATACCCCGCCCATGATCAGGCCTATCATGGCGCCGAGGACCATGATCAGCAGGGGGCCGAGTAGCCGCGACAGGCGTGTGATTTTCTGCAGGGCGTCGGCTTCTTCGCGTTCACCGGCGCGGGCCAGCATTTGGCCTAAAGCACCTGACGTTTCGCCGACCTCCGCCAGCTTGATGATCGGCCGGGGCAAGCCTTTGACGCTTCGCAGACCTTCGCTGACCAGCCGCCCCTGACGCACGGCCACGGCCACGGTTTCGAGGCGTTCGCGGGCGACTTCATTGCCGACGCTGCGCTGACAAAGCCGCAGGCCCTCGGCCAGACCCGCGCCACGGGTCAACATGTCGCCCAGCGACCGGGCATAGCCACCATAGACCAGCGCGGCGGCGATCGAACCCAGCGGGCCATCGATAAGCCATCCGGCGATCCAGCGCTTCAGACCGCCGTATAAATAACCAAGAACAAGAGCAGCCATCGCTGCGATCAGTCCAGCCAGCAGATATAACCAGGATGCCTGAAGCACTTGACTCAGCCACACGATCACCCGGAAATAAATCGGCATCTCATGTTCGCTCTCCCTGAGCAGCGGCGCGATCGCCGGAACCACGACCAGCAGGATCACCAGAATGGCGGCGATGGCGGTGACGAACACAAAGGCGGGATAGCTCAGGGCCTCAAACAATTGCTGGCGGATCTTGCGGCGCGTGGCGATAACGCTGGCCGCCGCTTCCAGGCCCGAAGGCAGGTCACCACGGACTTCGCCGGCGGCGATCAGGGCGCTGAGATGCGTATCCGCTGTCGTGAACAAGGGGGACAGGCTGAGTTCCACGCTGGCGCCACCGAGGATTTTCTGTGTCACGGCTTTCAGTTCCGGCCGATCATCCGCCAGGACATTGAGAGCGGTGCGGATATCGGCGCCGGCGCGCAACAAAATCGCCAGCGATCCCAACAGGGCTTCCACCTCCGCTTCACCCATGCGTCTGGCGCGCGGCAGAAAGCGGGCCAGACCGGTGGGTTTGGCATTGGCTTGTGTCAGCTTCAGGGAAAACGGTGACAGGTTTTCGCCACGTAGCCGGGCGAAGGCCTCGGCCTCGTTGTTGGCGGTCAAATGGCCATTGCGGGTTTTGCCATCGGCACCCATGGCCTTGTAGGAAAAGACCGGCACTACTGGTCCTCCGCGACGGCCAGGACTTCATCGAGGGTCGTTTCACCCAGGGCAATCTGGCGCAGGCCTTCCTCGGCCATGGTCAGATTACCGATGTCGCGGCCATAGGTTTTCAACTGATCGAGATTGGCGCCGGCGCCCAGGAGCGCCAGCAGGGGATCGTCCGCCCAGAAGCCTTCCGCCAGGGCCAGCCGGCCGCGAAAGCCCAGCCCCCGGCAACGGGGACACCCCACCGCCTTATAGGTTGTTCCAGGCGCGTCAGTGCCAAATTTCCGGGCAAAGGCGATCAGGGATTCGGAGGACGGCTCGGTTGTCTTGCAATGGCCGCACAGACGCCGCACCAGACGCTGGGCCATGCTGCCCTTGAGCGAAGCCGCCAACTGATAGGGTTCAATGCCCATATCCAGCAGACGAGGGGCCACGGCCAGGGCCGTATTGGCGTGAACGGAAGCCAGCACCAGATGCCCGGTCATGGCGGCTTGCACGGCCACGGCAGCGGTTTCGCGGTCGCGGATTTCACCGACCAGAATGACATCGGGGTCATGGCGCAAAAAGGCGCGCAGGCAGGTGGCGAAGTCCAATCCGATCTGGGGGTGAACCTGGGTTTGCGAGACATGTTCGAAATGCCGTTCGACAGGATCTTCCACGCTCAGAATTTTCTTGCCGGAGCCTTTGAAGGCATCGAGCAGGGCGTAAAGGGTTGTTGTCTTGCCGGAACCGGTGGGGCCTGTCACCAGGAACAAGCCATGCGGCGTATGCAGCGCCTGGCGCAACAACGCGTCGATATGTGTGGGTAAAGCCAGCGAAGCCAGATTCTGTGGGGCCGTTGTCCGATCCAGCAGACGCAAGACCGCCGATTCCCCGAAAACCGTGGGCGCGGTGGCGACGCGGACATCGATCGCCCGGCCGGCATTGACGAAAGAGGCACGGCCATCCTGGGGCAAACGGCGTTCGCCGACATTGAGATTGGACAGCACCTTGATGCGGGAGACGCATGGCCCGACAACATCGGCTGGCGCTGTACGGTAATCGACCAGATGACCATCGATGCGCAGGCGCACCAGCAGGTCATGCCGCCTTGGCTCGAAATGAATATCCGAGGCGCCGCGTTCCACGGCGGCGGCGAAAGCCTGCGATACCAACTCGACCGCCAGGCCTTCGGCTGAACTGTCCTCCACCAGCGCCATGTCGCGTTCCAGCCGGCGCTCGTCGATTTCAGCGGAGACAGGCGAGGTGATATCGCCATCGAACGCCGCCCGGAAATCCGCCAGGCGCGCTACCCGCAATTCAATTTCATAACCGGTGGCGAAACGCAGACCGTCAAGCATGTCCTGATTGAACGGATCGCAAGCGGCGACAATGAGGGCGTCGTCGGTTAGGCGCAATGGAACGACACGCACCTTGCGCAGAAATTCATGGCCTATACCGATATCAGCGCCATCGATGCGGGCGGGTTCGTGTTCAGGGTTCCACAGAGACTGGCCACTAACTTCGGCATAAGCCTGGGCCATATCATCGTCGGAGAGCTGGCCCAGTTGATTGAGGACAGCCTCGATGGTTTGTGCCGATCGTCCGGCGACGGCGCGCGCCCGGTCAACGGCCTCGGCGCCGACACGGCGGGACTGGACCAGAAAATCGATCACGGCCTCGCGCGACATCACAAACCTCCAAGGGTGAACCAGGGGCGAATACATAGCCCGATGATCAGGGCGCCGGCAATAAGGGCTGGCCCGAAGGCAATCAGGCCAGGCCGCGCAGGGGATAACCAGACCTGAAGCAGGCCAAGCACACTGCCCAATGCCAATGCCAGACATATATCCGGCCCAAGCCACAAGCTTAGGGCAGCGATCAGCTTGATATCACCCCCTCCCAGCATGGTCCGCCCATGAGTGCGTTTCATGCCTTCCGCCAGCCCGGTCAAAGCCAGTCCGATAATGACTGTGATGATCAGGTTGACGGTGAGGTCATGTGACAACCAACCCAGCAGCAGACAAAAGACCGTGGCCACTGCCACACCGATATTAGGCAAGGTCAAAGTCTTGAGATCGACCAAGGCTAAGACATACAGCGTGATCGCCAGCGCGCCCTCGACGGCGGACAAGGGCCAGTCCAGCAACAGCAGAATGGCGCCGAGCAGCAAGCCACCGCCGAGTTCTGCGATCGGATGAAAGCGGTCGATCGAGCCATTGCAATAACGGCAACGGCCACCCAGCATCATAAAGCCGACAAGGGGGAGGGTTTCGGCATAGGAAAGGACTTGTCGGCATTGATCGCAGCTTGAGCGGCCACTGAACGCTTGCTCACCTCTGGCGCGTCTTATGGCCCATGTGGCCCCGAAAGACGAGATCACCATACCCAACACAAACCCCACTGCTCCCCAACCCGGTTGCATGGCTATCTTACAGTCACGGAAATGTCCTGGTCGACGCCTTTGCCGCCGGCCTTGCCGTCGGCGCCAAGCGATGTCAGCGTCGCCTGGTCATTGCTGTCGAGCTTATAGACCAGCTTGCGGTTCCAGGGGTCGTTGATGCCTTTGCCGGATTTGAGATAGGGACCGGTCCAGCCGGCAATGCCGGGATCTTCGACAAGGGCAGTCAGTCCCTCGGCTTCGGTCGGGAACCGTCCGGTATCCTCACGAAACATGGTCAGGGTTGCCGCCGTTGAATCGAGTTGCAACGAAGCAGTCTTCGCCTTCGCCCGACCGAGTTGCGACAGGATGGTTGGCGTGATGACTGCGGCGATCAACGTGATGATCAGGATCACAACCAGCATTTCGGTGAGCGTATAGCCAGCGTTGTTGCTGCTTCTTTTGGCTGTGTCAGACATTTGCCCCCCCCTTAAATTTGTTTGCCATCATATTCTAAAACGGCAATCCGCTACTGCGAGGTGCAATCGTGCACAGCTTAAAAGAAGTGAAGCATTCAATTAGGTGGTTTTAACGACTTTGGTTCGATTGCCCGCGGCATCATATGTGTAAGTCACTTTCGCGCCATCCGGGTAATTCACTTCTATAAGCCGGCCTTGGGAATCGTACTTGTAGGTTGTATCACCAGCAAACGCCTGTCCTGCACCCAACAAGACGAGAATTGCGGTGACTGCAATAATGATTTTCATAAGAACCCCTTAAAATACAGTCTGATGGCCACTGAAATTGAATGGCGTACTTGTAGCTATCGTTGGTTAGAACACTTCGGTTTTTGCTTTTTGGCAAGAAGAATTTTTCAAATAATTTCCCGAATACACGCAATGAGTTATGCGAAATTCAACTTTTGGGACACAAAATGCACTTGTGAGGTGCAAAAAAACGTGTTCACTCTACGGTAATTTGATGCAGAGGGGGATCGGTCGAGAACCGATTTTATGAAAGTGACGAGGAAGCAGCTTCTCAATTCCGCACCCGCCAACATTATAGGCCTGGTTGTATTCGGCATATGTCTGTCGACGAGTACGTTGGCAGCTGTTCCGACAGCCGTTACACCACCAACAACTGTACATGTAGATTTGAATGGCATTGAATATTTTACGTTAAAGCCTGTCGTTGCGATGCCAAGCGTCTCAATTGGTTCGTCTTCGAGCGGTATTGCTAAGACGGGAGGATCATTATCCTTCAATTACGCTGATAACTTTTATGGGACTTTGAATACCTCCATTGTGGGCAGTAGCAGTTACATTACAGTTACAATTGGTGATTTTTCAGAGAAGTTCTTAAATACAAGCGGAGTCTACTCGCCGACGTCCGGAGGAGTTGATACGTTTGCCTGCTCAGGTAGTGTGTGCACGTTTACTTTAAAGGACGGCACCCGGGCGATTTATGATAATACCCTGAGATCCAATAACGGGATGTCTGCCAACGCCGGTGCTTTGACGGCGATTAACAAGCCAGATGGCGAGATCATTCAATTGACCTATCGCTTTTCATCGCAGGTCGATGGAGGCGTATTATATGCTACCCTTACGCCAAAAGCAGTTTCCAGTTCACTTGGCTGGATGCTCAAGTATCAGCTTCAAAACCTAACCGACCCGTTGAGCATTAATCCCGTGCGCATTGATGCGCTTAATACTTCGGTCGACTATTGTGATCCAACGGCCGAAGGATGCACGGCGACGACCCAGCCGTGGGTTCGTGTGGACCAAACAAATGGCACCGGGATAGGTGCCATTAATGTTGTCAACACGAATGCCTTGGGAGATGATTTTAAGCTCTCCGCTAATATGCGGGCAAACAAGGTGCTGAGTGTGACAACGGACACTGGTGTGTCTAAAGTGATGACCTATGATACGGCTGGTCCGGTAGATGGTCGGATCAAGACTGTGACGATAGGTTCATCGGTTTGGAACTACGGATTTGTCGACAGTGGTAATATCAGGACTATTACGGTTACGAACCCGGACAGCTCCACGCATGTTGTTGTCTTAGACAAAGTGTTGACACAGTTGGTTTCGGATACCGACGAGTTGGGTCGCAAGACGAGCTATACCTACGATACGAACGGACGTTTGTCGCGGGTAGTCAATCCTGACGCGACTTATTCGGGCATGACTGTGACGGGTGGGTATACGGAATATGCCTATGACAGCCGTGGCAATATCACGACGACAACGGTCGTGCCGCGGACGGGATCCAGCTTGGCCAACCTCGTGGCTACGGCGGTTTATCCCACCAGTTGCAGCAATGTAAAGACCTGTAACAAGCCCACTTCGGTGACAGATCCGAATGGCGTCACCACGACCTATACCTACGACGCCAACAGCGGCAATGTGGCGACTGTGACCAAGCCGGCCGTGGGCGGTGTGGCGTCGCAGGTGCGCTATACCTATGCCCAGCAGACGCCCTATGTGAAGAATAGCTCGGGTACGCTGGTGGCCTCGACACCGGTGTGGCGCCTGACCGAGACATCGAGCTGCATGAGCGGGTCGGCGCCGGCTTGTATCGGTACGGCCGATGAGGTGAAGACGGTTATCACCTATGGCACGAATAACGTCCAGCCGCTGACGGTCACGCGTAAACTTGGCAACAATACCCTGGCTCAGACCACGACCTATACCTACGACAATTTCGGCAATATCACCTCGGTGGATGGTCCCATTTCGGGCAGTTATGACACCACCTATTATTTCTATGACGCGGTCAGGCGGAAAATCGGTGAAATCGGTCCTGATCCCGATGGGACCGGTTCCTTGCAGCGTAGGGCTTTCCGCACGACCCATAACGGCGATGGGCAGGTTACGGCAGTCGAGACGGGAACGGTTACGGGAACGACGCTGACCGCGCTGAACGCGATGGCCGTGCTGGATAAGTCCACGACCGAGTTCAGCACGACAACCGGCCTGCCGACAGCCGCCAAATATTTCATCGGCACCAGCACCACGCCTAGTCAGGTGTCGCAGACAAGCTACGACAACATGCTGCGCGTCAGTTGCACGGCTCAGCGCCTGAATCCGTCGGTATTTGCCTCTCTGCCAGCGGGTGCCTGCACATTGGGAACAACTGGCACCGACGGGCCTGACAAGATCACCAAGTATACCTATGATCTGACCGGCGCCCTGCTTAAACAAACGAGCGGTTACGCCACGACAGCGCCGATAGACGACATCGTCAACACCTACAATGCCAGCAGCGGCACCTTGGCGATCTCGGCGGACGGCAAGGGCAACAAGACGGCCTTTACTTACGACAATCTTAATCGCCTGACGAAGACCTGCTTCCCGACGGCCGCCACCGGCAGCGTGCCCAATACGGGCGACTGTGAAACGATCGCCTATTCCGGCTCAAGACAGCTCTCCCTAACTTTGCGGACCGGTCAGACGGCGACCTACGCCTATGATGCGGCTGGCCGCGTCAGCGGCAAGACGGGAACAATTACCGAGGGCTTCACCTACAATAATTTCGGCCAAGTGAAGACGCACACCAATAATGGCCTGACGGAAACCTATATCTGGAATGCCATGGGGCAATTGCTTTCGGATGCACAGTCCATGGGAACGGTCAGTTACGAATATGACGCCTATGGCCGTCGCAGCAAGCTGATCTACCCCTCGTCGGGCGGTATACCGTTCTATGTCCGCTACAGCTATTACAATGACGGCAACGTGCTGACAGAAGGCGTGTCGTATAACAATGCCACGCCGGTCACTCAGGTGACCCTGCCAATCGACAACTACGGTCGGCGGATACGGACATGGCTCGGCGCCAGTCCCTATCCGGTTCAGACGGTTTATGGCATGACCGGATACCGGACGGACTCGATTGCCAACAATGTCAGCGGTACGGTCAACGACAACACTATGACCTATACCTATTCCGCTGCCAATGCGATCACCAAGCGCAACAATAACAACACGGCCTTCGACTATGTCGTGCCGGCTGCCTTGACCACCAACTATACCTTGAACGGTCTGAACCGTATTACGGCGGCGGGGTCAGCGTCCCCGGTCTATGACAATCGCGGCAATATGACGTCCGACGGTGCCGTAACCTATGGCTATAACCTGAATAACATGCTGACCAGCATGACGAGCGGCGTCACCCTGAGTTACGATGCTGAGAACCGTCTGCTCAGCGTAGCGAACGCGACCACGACGACCAAGTTCCTGTATGATGGTGTAAACCCGATCGCGGAATATAACGCATCGGGTGTGTTGCAGCGTCGCTATGTGCATGGCCCGGCAACTGATGAGCCGCTGTTGTGGTACGAAGGCGCGACCGATACGAACCTGCGTTACATGACGTCGGATATCCAGGGATCCATTGTCGGTGTGACTGACAGCACCGGCGCCTCATTGGCTAACAACAGCTATGATGAATATGGCTTGCCTGCGGCCGGCAATCTGGGGCGGTTCCAGTACACTGGTCAGATGTACCTGCCTGAGGTGGGACTCTATTATTACAAGGCTCGTATGTACGCCCCAAGCCTGGGCCGCTTTATGCAGACCGATCCCATAGGCTATGGCGACGGCATGAACGTCTACAGCTACGTCCACAATGATCCCATCAACGGCAGTGACCCGTCCGGCCTGTTCGACTATAATCTCAGCGGACTGACGATGCAGTATACCAGCTTGTCTTTGTCGAGCCTCTCACCCATGAACTTTGGCCCTGATTTCTATAATGATTGTGATCTTAGCTGTCGTCGTTGGACAGACCCCGATGGGATGGGGGGAAGCCATCTCAGGGATTTGTGGTCAAGCTTTGATGAAAGTGGAGGAGATCAGCCAACAGAGGTAACTGTTTTAGGTAAGAAAAAAGACAAAGGTGGGAGCGGTGCATCGGCGCGTCGCCATGTATTTTGGGCAGGAATGGCTTTTGTAGGGTCATCATTATGGTGCACAGGTGGTATCTTAGTGACCACGGGGGCAATAGTAATCGCACCCGGAACAGCTGGGAGTTCGTTACTAGTTGCCGCTACTTCCACTGAAGCGACTGTAGCTGTCTGCACAACGGCAATTGGGGCCGGTATAAATCTTTACAACGTCTATATGGATGAATCTGGACAGTAAAAATGAAAAATAATAGCAACAATTTTATGTCTATAATGCATATTATCATTTCTGCGATTATTTATTATCTATTTAATAGCGAAGATTCGTTCTTATCTATAAAAAGTAAATTTGTATTTGAGGGGGTGATATTTATTTTATTCTTGTCTCAAGTATATTTTTTTCTTAACCATTATAAAGTTAGAATGTCAGATAAGATTTTTTCAATTATTTTAATTTCTGTTTGCGGTGCGAGTATATATTTATATGCTTGGAAGGCTGTGGATATGTTGCCGATTGTAGTAATAAGCAATATATCCATATCGATAAATAGGCTGTGGATTACCTATAGGCACAGGGATTAATGTTCGGCGGGAAATCCCACTTGTACATTTTCCTGCCCGAAAGCCATCAGATATGGCCCGCATTGCGCCAGGGCTGTAATGGCCTGGCTTTCGGAGCGCAGCATCTGGTCGGTGATGCGCTGCGATGGGGCACGGCGAATGACCGGGGGCTTGGCCAGATTGCCCATCGGCGAAAAGCTCACTTCAAGCGTGACAGGCAGGGTATTTTTGTCGGCGATGCGGTTCCAGCACGGGGCAATGGCTTTCCATAGATCGTTGGGCGTCGGATTGGACTGGTCGCTGACCTTTACATGCGCCTCGGTACTGGTTTTGGCCGCGGCGGCTGGTTGGGCCGGTGACTGGGTTTGAGGCTGAAACGGATTTTCGCCCAGGGCCTCGCTGATTGGTTTTGGTGCGGGCGTCGATGCTTTCATCGCCCAATCGGATGGCGGGCTATCGATATCGGCCATTTGCATGAAACCGGACATCTGTGGTGTCTGCGGCGCGGGCGACTGGTAAGCCTGCGCCATGGCTTCGGCGCTGTCGTGCAACCCGACCAGATCCAGTTCGATGCCCTCCACCTCGGCTTGGCCATCACCTTTCAGGGTTTTGTCCGCCAGTGTCGAGGCGCTCGAAATCGCCAGGGCGCAGAACAGCAAGACGTGCAAGACCACAGAAGCTGTGACGGCAACGCTCTTCTTGTGTTTCGTGATGAATCTGCCAGCCCCGTTCATGGTGACAGCATATAACGAGAGATTGCCGTGTGGGAAGCGATCTGATAGTTTTATCGCGGGTTATAAGCCGTATTTCAGGCGGATGGGGTGGGGTGAGACAATCACGGTCAGAGAATAGTGAAGCCGGCTTTGTGCTAGTCGATACCCTGACGGCGGTCACGGTAATTTCGCTGGTGCTGGCCGTTTGTCTGGTCACTGTGAAAGTCGCGGGCGCCAGTGCGCGCAATGCCCAGACCTCCACCGAAGCGCGCCTGCTCCTGACAAGCCTGATGGGGACAACGCCCCGATTGCCGGGCGTCTATCACGGCATTCAGGGCGACATGGCCTATCAGGTAAACGTCACCGAGACCGAGCTTAATGATGTGCGCCTCTGCCGCCTGGACGCCGCGGTGACACCGCGTAAAAAGGGCCGCATCTATCATCTGACCGGTACGCGCTGGTGCGCGAGGGCGCCGGCATGAATCTGAGGGACGAGCGTGGGTTTACCCTGGCCGAGATGCTGGTGTCTCTGGTGATCTTCAGCCTGTCCATGGCCATTATCTGGCAGGGCGCCGGTCTAGTCAGCCGGCTGAACAGTCGCATCAATGCGCATAAAGCCGAGATGGCCCGGATCCAAGTCATTGTCGCCGACGTGAATGCACGGTTGTCACCTTTGCAGCCCATCACTGACGGCCAATTGACGGGACGCGCGACCCATATGGAATTCCAGTGCGAGCCGAAGGCGCCATCGGAAAACTGCGCCTATAACGCCCCCTTAGGACATTTTGTCTATATCAGCGATGGGGCACGATATTCCGACTGGCCACCGGTAAAGGTGACAGCTTCGGATGAGCCGGTTCGCCTGGCGGCCGTGGCGCTGGAAAATGACCGAGGGAAAAGCCTGGCTGTAATTAAATTTCCGGTTGAACATGCTGCCGATTGCCAGTTTGATATGATTTCTCGTACCTGCCGCTCGGAAAGCGCGATTTCGGAAACCACGCCATGAACGATTTCGCCATTCCGGAGCTTTCCGACCGAAGAAGCGCCAAGCCCTTTACCCGCACCCTCAACACCCCACCGGGCTGGCCCTGGGATCAGGCCCGGATCGCCATGCTGGAAGCGCGTCATACCTCGCCCGTTTCCGGCGGCGACATTGCGATCGTTATGCGCCGCCTGCAACCTTGGCGGTTTGGGGAAAGCGGGCGTTTCGTCGCCATCTATGTTCGTGACCAGGATATCCAGGAAGGCCTCAAGCTCGATCTCGATGTGGGCGGCAAGAGGGTTTCCGTCGATATGCCTTCGCCGCGGCAAAAGGCCGAACAGTCGCGTGATCGCCTGTGGAATCTGGGCTTGATCGGTCTGATCGCCTGTTGCCTGGTGGGTCTGGGCACGGTGACCCTGCAGCGGCGTACAGCCGAGGCCGAACGCCTGACGGCACTCGAAACCCAGGTGACACGCAAGGTGCGGGATGCCGAAGGTGTCGCTCGCGCCAGGGCCGATGCTGAAGCCCTTGCCGACCTCAATTTGAATAACCGAACCGTTGACAATGCCCTGCGGGATTTGAAGACGATCAGCCTGCAGCGCGATCCCGCCGTCCGCCTCGGGGCCTTCTACTGGAACAAAGGATATTGGGCGATCGAAGTTCATGGCGATGGCCCGCCGGTAAAGGATGCGACCATTCCTTTGCAAAGATCGACCAAGCCAGTGCGCAAAGGCGTCTGGCTGTGGGTTTCCGCTGTGGAGGATGGGGCGCGATGATCTATGATCGTAAACCCGCGCAATCCGCGTTTTCAATTGCGGATATGCCGAAGTCCGTGTTCGTCGTTGCTATCGTCATCCTGCTGGCCATGCTGGGGATGTGGAGCCTGTCACGGCCGTCAGGCGCCAAGGCGCGCCTGACGGCGCTCGAACAGCAGGCGAATCAGATCCGGGCGGCAAATAAGGTGAGAGGGGACCTGACAACCTATCCATTAGGGAGTGTGTGCAGCGGTGCCCTGGACGAGGGATTCCGCAACCAATTGAACACCGCTCTGGCCGGCAGTGGCCTGAAGGTCAGCGCGCTCGACATTAGCGATCGCGGCCGCACCGGCGATATCCGGCCGCTGCACGCCTACAGCCTGACCCTGAAAGCCAGCGGCACCTATGAACAGGCGGTCGGCGCCATGGAACGTCTGGCGCAGAGCCGCCCGCGCGTGTTTCTCGATTCTCTAAGCCTGCGCAATCAAACCGAGTCCGTGGACCTGAACGTGGAGGGGCGGGTATTCTGCCGATGGAAAAAACAAGACTGATCCTTGGCATCGGCGCTCTGACGGCCAGCCTGGCATTTGCCGTGTTGAGCCTGCTTGATCCGACCCATGCCGATACGAAGCAACTGGACCATATTGCCAGTGTCGCCCAATCGGCGCCGCGCCTGGCCAGCCTGACAAAGCCGTCGTCATTCCGTTCGGATATGGATGGGCTGGTTCAGGCGCCGATATTCGTCATGACGACGGGTATCGGTGCTTATACGGAAAAGACTTTCCAGTTGTTCGGCGTTTCCATCTCCGGGGACCGCAAGGCGGCGCTCGTCGCCATCGATGGCGCGGCGCCGATGTGGATACGCACGGGCCAGTTGAACGGCGATATTCAGTTGCTGGATGTCAGTGCCGGCAGCGCGCGCTTCGACACACCAGTGGGGGAGCGCACGGTTAATTTGAGTGATGCCCCGCCGGCGGCAACAACGCCGGCAGCAGCGGGCGGATGAGGGGATTTATGAAGTTCAAACCGGCCGCTATGGCCCTGTGTCTGGCATGTCTGCCAATGAGCGCCATGCCTGTCTTGGCGGCACCCGCAAGTAATGCCGCGCGCACCTATACGTTTGGGTTCAAAGATGCCGAAATCTCGCAGGTGGCCGAGGAAATCCTCGGCAACAGCCTGGGTGTTGCCTATCGCGTCGAGCCTGGTGTCACGGGCAAGATGACTTTTTCGATCGAGCAGCGTCTGACCAAGGCGCAACTGCTCGTCGCCTTCGAGGCCGCGCTTAGTCAATACGATGTCGTCCTGACGCAGGAGAACGATACGGTCGTTCTGAAGTCCCGCAAGTCCGCCAGCATCGGCGGCCAGATCACGACAGGCACGTCGCGGGCCAGCGGCATCGGTTTTCAGATCAGGGCGGTGCCCATCAATTACGGTTCGGCGACGGAAATCGCCAAGGCCCTGGGCACGGTCGCCAAAGCGGATATCGTGCTTTACTCCTCCGACAAGATGGGATTGATCCTGTTGGGCGGCCGCGCAGAGGAACTGGACAATGCGATGGCAACCATCGCCCTGTTCGACCAGAGCACACTGAGTGACGCGCGGATACGGTTCTATTCGTTGAACAATGCCACAGCGCCAACTGTCACCGAGGAACTCAACAATCTATTGAAAGCCTCTGGCACGTCCTCGGCGACGCTGGCTCCGATGAAGCGCCTGAACGGTATTTTCGTCTTTTCGCAATCCTCCCAGGTTTTGGACCGTATTGGCGAATGGGTGCAGAGACTGGATGTCCCGTCCCAAGACCCGTCGATCAAATCATGGGTCTATCATCCACGGGGTGCATCTGCTGAAAACCTGGCCAGGACGCTGAACGGTCTTGTCGGCAATGGCGTCGATACCAGCCAGCCCTCTGCCGCTCCGATCACCAATGCTGCGGCGGGTTCTGGAGGAGCGGGCGCAATAGCGCCGATGGCCAGTTCGGCTGGAGGCAGCTTCGGCGGCGACCAGAATGTTCGGATCATGGCGGACAAGGATACCAATTCGTTGATTATCTACGCACCGGAAGCCGTAAGAGTCCGGTTGCAGGAGGTATTGAGTGAGATCGACCGCGAACCGATGCAGATATTCATCGAAGCGTCGATCTTGGAAGTCTCACTTACTAAGGATCTGGATTATGGTGTCGACTGGTCAAAGATCGCTTCGCATGGGGATCTGACAGTCAGCAATTATACGACCAAGAACACCAGTTTTTCGCCTATCGCGCCGGGCTTTTCAATCAACTATGTCGGCACGGATATCTCCGCCGCGATTAATGCCCTGAGTTCGCAGTCCAAGGTCAGGATCGTTTCTGCGCCGAAGATCAGCACGATCGAGAACTCGCCGGCAGTCTTGCAGGTGGGTGACCAGGTGCCGGTCGTCATCCAGTCCGCGCAATCAACAAGCACAAGTGATGCCCCGGTTATCAATTCGGTTGATTACCGCGATACCGGCGTGATGCTGAAGGTGACGCCGCGGGTGACCGGTGACAACCGCATCCTGCTCGATGTCAGCCAGGAAGTCAGTTCCGTGGTGAAGACGGTCACCTCAGGTATCGATTCTCCGACCATCAATCAACGCAAGATCGAAAGCAAGCTGATCGTGCCTGAAGGTACGGTCGTGGCGCTGGGTGGACTGATCAGTTCCAGCGATGCTGTGAGCGACAATGGTATTCCCGGTCTGAAAAACATCCCGATCATCGGCGCGGCGTTTAAGGGACAAACTCACTCCCGCAGCAATACCGAGCTTGTCATCCTGCTGAAGGCAAAGATCCTGCGCGATGCCGATGATTATGCCGCAGTATCGGCCAATTTCGGAGCTGACCTGCGCGATTTGATGCAGCAGGGCTATCTCAATCCGCCGGCTTCAGCAGTCGTGCCCGGGAATTTACCGACGTCTCAATAATTTTAGCCGCTGAAACATTAGATAGGAGCGGAATATGAATGTAAAAGCCAAACTCAGCGCCTTACTGACCGCCTTGGGTCCAACCGCACGGTTGAGATTTATGGGTTAAACGCTGATTGTTCCCGTCAATTATATCCATATCCGGTAATGGGACTATCGGACGTATGCAATTGAATAAAATATGCCGTATTCATGGCAAGGAGGATGGCTACGCCACCGTTACCGCCATCATCCTATGTGCGGCAATCTCGATTATGTGTGCCGGAATTTTGGGCATCACCCTGACTCAAAAGCGTCAAGCGGACCGGCAGTTGCTTCAAATTCAGCAGTCTGAGGCCATCAATACCGCTGTCCTGGAATTTTCTACGGCATTGATCCGGGCACAAGGGGATGCCACTCTCTTAGAAAAGAAGGTCGTTTCCTGGCCAGGCGGGCGCCTGACAGTCAATCTGCGAGCCGAATATGAAGGACGTAAATGGCCACTTGCCAGGATCGATGAGCTTGATGAGACGGTTCTGTCGAAATACACGACAGTTTCCAAACAAGCCCTTATGGACAAGGCATTATCCCAAACGGACGATGCAATTCCACGGGAGGATTGTTTGCGCAGCTTGCTTTCACATTACGGGAATACGGATCCGAAGAAGGCGTTCCCTCAAGGCGTGGGACTTATCGCCAGTGCCGGCGGACATGATGGACAAGTATGGCGAATCAGGGCTTCGACAGCCAACCTGGTGGAAGAACGTTACGTGCGTTTCACCGGTGATAGCGCGCACCTTTACGCTCGCATAAATCAGGAAGATGTTGCGAAAGCAAAGATGCCCGATTGCCGCGCCATGAAGGTGTTGCCTTAAGGTCAGAGTGCCGACAAACAGTATGCAGCCGAAAACATGCCGTCCGCGCTTGCACCGCCAGCTTAGACAGAATTGGTGCCTTTATCGCCGTTGCATCTAACAATACATCTTTTTGTCGTGTCGCGCGAGGATTTAGTCGTGCTCAAAGACATCAATGGAGGGATGGCATGAGAGTTGTCCGTCGTCAGCGTGAATGGGCCAGATTTGCGTTGTTGAGTTAAGGAGGGTTTGACCCCCATCGTAGCTGATCAAGGAGCGAAGATGCTCACTGGCAAGATACCGAAACCAATGTACGGCGACGGGTGCATAACTAACGCCCCCGGATGCAGCGGGTCGGGCGCGGGTGCCCATCAAGATGAGTCTAATTTAATTTTTAAATTTGCAAACATCGTGTTACATTAGACCGACATATGTAACTGGATGTTTCCAATGCCCGCCGTTCATACCCCTTCGTTGGCCGTTCGGAAGACGCTAATCTCCCTCGGTCATAACATCAAAGAAGCCAGACTTCGCCGGAATCTGCCGGCCGAGGTGGTGGCCGAGCGCGCCTTTACGACCCGGCCAACCTTGAAGCGTATCGAGGAAGGGGACTACGGTGTCGGTATCGGTATCTATGCCTCTGTTTTACAAGCATTGGGACTTCTTGACCACCTCAGTCAGATTGGTTCGATAGCTTCTGACACGCTGGGTCAACAATTGGCTAGTGAAGCCCTCCCTAAGCGCGCCTCGACTCGGAGGTCGCGCTGATCATGCCTGATATTGAGGTTCACATAGACTTTGCCGCCGGGAGCCACCGTGTCGGGACGCTTCACTTGGTCGAGGGCCGGCGAGGGCAGGGCGTCAGCTTCGAATACGATATTGACTGGCGCCACGCCGACTTCGGTTTTTCGCTTGAACCCGCTTTGCAACTCGGTCCCAATCGGTTCTTCCCGCAACCGGATAGAGCTATTTTCGGATCGCTGGGTGATTCAGCACCAGACACGTGGGGGCGAAGTCTGATGCAGAAAGCGGAGCGGCGGCGCGCCAGGGCACAGGACAGGGCACCGCGAACGCTTCAGGAAACGGACTATTTGCTTGGGGTCACCGATGTAGCGCGTTTGGGCGCCATGCGATTTCGCTGGCCAGGGAACGATGAGTTCCAGGCTCCGCTGCAAGCGGGCGTGCCAGGTTTTATTCGCTTGGGCGATTTGCTGGCTGCAACCGAACGCACCTTGCGAGATGAAGAAACGGACGAAGATCTGCTGATGATTTTCGCGCCCGGCTCGTCGCTTGGTGGCGCACGTCCAAAGGCGTCCGTCATAGACCAGCATGGCGCGCTATCGATAGCCAAATTTCCGAAGGAGACGGATAGTTACCGAATCGAACTTTGGGAGAGCGTGGCCCTTATTCTGGCGAGGAACTCTGGAATAAGAACGCCCGATCATCAACTTGCCCATGTCGATGGCCGGCCGATAATGATTTCCAGGCGCTTCGATAGGGTCGGCGATGTCAGAGTACCTTTTCTGTCGGCATTGTCGATGCTTGAACTGACGGACGGAACGCGGTCGAGCTATCCTGAACTCGTTGATGTTTTAGCGCGCAATGGGGCTAACGCACGGGAAGATGCACACGAACTCTATCGGCGAATGGTGCTGAACATTCTGATCTCCAATGTAGATGACCACTTACGCAACCACGGCTTTCTGTGGAGCGGCGGTCGAGGGTGGACTTTGTCGCCCGCATACGACCTAAATCCCGTACCGACCGATCTGAAGGCGCGCGTCTTGACGACAGCTATAGATGGAGAGGACGGGACCTGTGACATCGATCTTGCCCTTGATGTGTCGGCCTATTTCAATTTAAAGCCTGCCGAGGCACGCGCGATAATAAGAGCTGTCGCAGACGCTGTGAGTCTTTGGCAAGACGTAGCCTCCCGGCAAGGGGCGACGGCCAAGGAAATTGAGCGCATGTCGAGTGCCTTCGAACACCAGGATCTGCAAAAGGGCCTTCGCTTCTAGTCACCTGAATCTGAAGTTCGGCTCATTGTTTTTTGGCAGAACCGTTTGACGGCGGCCAAAATGTCATCGGCCGCCTTCTTGCTCAAAGGGCCGACAAGGTTTTCGGAAATGACGCCGGCAATGTGCGGCAAAAATGGAGACCAGATTTATCGCCTGACGAATGCCGGCGCCACTATATCCGTCGTCCAATACAGTCATTTGGTCGGCACCGCAGTCCGAGAAACAGTCCGGACATTTGTTGTAGGCCCTGGTCGCAGTCGCAAGTTCTGCCTCATCGATGGCCAGGCAACCTATCGCATCCTGAAGGCTTACGACCTGTTACCCTAAACTCTATACGCTGTCCTCTGAGAGAATTGTGACCTGGCGCAAGCGTATGAAGTACCTGCGCGACCTGGGGATGATCGCCACGAAAGCCGGTCCGACGGGTGATTTTCACTATGTCCTATTGCTGAACCCCAACACGGGTTTGGAAGCGATGTGGACGCGCGGAATGGTCCAGGATGTCGTGTATTCGCGGTTCTTGGATCGTATCACCGAAGTCGGCGCCTATGGCGAGCTTGAAGCTATCCGTGCCTACTGGGCCGCACAACGTGCGCAGGCCGAGGCCGCCGCGACCGCTCAGACGGCGGCTGACACTCCGCCCGCGGCCGCTGGTGCGGGAGCGGAGGCCCCGTAATGAGATGGAAAGCCTTTGAACTCGATGGCTTGGTCTACGACCTGAGCCATCTGGACGGGTTCGCCTATGATTTGATCGTGCCGGCCCAGGAGGGGAAGCCGGAACAAGCCTACCGGCTGAACGTGACCTTCTCAATCCATTGCTTCACCCGAGAAGCGCAAGCGGGGGAGGTAATCGCTGCGCCGTTGGCCTATAGTGACAGCCGTGAGACCCGAATCTTCGATGTTGGTCGTTATGAGCAATCGAAGCGGCTTCGCGCCATCGTCGAGACCTTGGGGGAGCGTAAATGCCACCATGATACTCACGGCAATTACTATGTTTTCGAGGTCGAAGATGAACAGGGTGTAAAGCGCTACTACTCGGTCTTTTTCACTGTGTCGAAAGCCGGCAAAAAGGCTGGGCTTAATCTCTATGTGACGACAGCGCATATGCGGGCGCAGCCGCCTTATGCCAAAAACGTCAAGCCGGTGCGGTTTCGCGTCATTGTGCATAATGTCTGGACGGGCAAAGGGCTGAAGCCCGCCCCCTGAGCAGCAAAAAGGCCCCGTTTCCGGAGCCTTTTTAAGTCTGAATCGGACGCTTCTTGGATATTCCACACTTGGGTGTGAACCCGTTGCCGGGCGAGCTGTTGCCTAAGGTCCGTCTCCGCAACGACGCATATATGCGCCATTTCCTGCAAAATGTCAAGAAATCTCTGGGATTTCGCATCCCTGAAACGCGCCATCCCGCGCACACTGCACATAGTGTAAGATTAGATCGCTCGGAATCAAGCTGTCATCAATTGCGCCGCTTGGCGCACCCTTAACCGGTTTTAGAAGTTCGAGCGAACTGGCATAGAAAGCGGGTACGGTGTGCGCGCTGATACGCCGGCGATGATAGCGAGGATGGAGTGACTGTGTGCCGCTCTAGGTGAGTAGGCCGCGGGGATTTCACCCACGGCCTCTCTCAGAACCGGACGTGATACTCTCGCATCATTCGGCTCCCATCAGGCGAACGCATAGGCTCCGACCGGGGTACGATCCCAATGTACGAACAGGCGACGGTTCTTGCTGGCAATGAAGGTCAGCAGCCGGCTCGCCTTGATTTTTCGCCGTCTGTAACGCTTATATTTGCGCATGACCCACGCCACGAGCTGGGCGTTAATGTAACGCCAGAAGGTGTGGAGTGCCGATGACGTATACCGCCCATAATAGTTCAACCACCCCATGAGGAGGGGATTGAGCATCTTGGCGATGTCGGTCAGGTCGGTGTAGGTTCGCCTGCGTAAATTCAGCGCTCGAACCGCCTGCCGCATCGACCTCAAGGCCGCAATGCTCACCTTGGGAAGAAACCCGACAAACACTTTGTTTTGTTTTGGGTTTATGGCCAGTATTGGGCGAAACGTGTAACCGAGGAAGTCAAACTTCGTGTTCGGATACAGGCCTTTGCGGTTGCTGTCTTTGCAGTAAGCGATCTTGGTCTTGTCGGGATGCATTTCGAGCCGACATACCGCCAGACGTGCCTGTAGCGCCGCCTTAATGGCAAGTGCTTCAGCTTCCGTTCGGCAGTGTATCAGACCGTCATCTGCATACCGAGCCCACGGCAGGTGAGGGTACTCACGCGTCATCCAGACGTCGAACGCATAGTGCAAAAAGAGATTTGCCAGCACGGGGCTGATGACCCCGCCTTGCGGTGTTCCGCGTGTTCTTTCAACGAGCGTTCCGTCAGCAAGTTGCATCGGCGCCGTCAACCAGCGTTCGATGTAGAGCAAAACCCAGTCGCATGTGACGTGCTTTCGCACAGCGCGCATGAGCAAGGTGTGGTCGATATTGTCAAACAGACCCCGGATATCGAACTCCAAAACCCAGTCATATTTCCAGCAACGCTCGCGCGTCACGCCTATAGCATCCAGCGCCGATTTGTTCGGTCTGTAGCCATAGGAGTCTGGCAAGAAGATAGGTTCTACAGCGCGTTCCACGATCGTTTTGGCAACCATCTGCGCCACACGATCCGCCACCGTAGGCACGCCAAGGATGCGTTCTCCGCCAGTCTTTTTGGGAATGGGGACGGCACGCACCGGCGGTGGAAAGTAGCTGCCTGAACTCATTCGGTTCCAGATCCGATAAAGGTTATCCTTCAGGTTCTGGGTGAACTGTTCGAGCGTCTGACGATCCACGCCAGCGGCGCCTGCATTAGCCTTGACGGCCTTATAGGCGTCGTAGACTGACATCTTATTGATGTCATAAGCCTTTGGTTTTGTTGAAGTCATCGGGTCCTCCTGTTGCCAGTTGTCCGGCATATTCAACACCTGATCCAGACCCTTCGCTCCAGCGCCATTACAGCGCCTTCGTCGCTACTACGATCCGGTCCGTCCCAGTGCTCCACATCGGTACTCTGGCCTTGCGGCTACAACCACTTGAGCGTCTCCCTTAACATTGGAGCGACTGGTTCCTACAGTTCCGCCTAAGCGCCTGTGTCAGCTTCACGCCGCCTTTACGCCGGTTGCCATCCACCCAATAACCAGATCACCCGGTGGACCGATCCCAGGGAGGGAAATTACCCCTGGTTTTGACAACAAATATCGTTTCGACGCGTCGTCGTACGGTTTGCTTTCGCTCGTCTCTCTGACACATACCAGCACGGGTTATCCCGCACATTTAGCCCCAACGCTCACGACCATGACTTTTGATCACAGCCGCTTGGGGTGGTTTGACACCTGCGTCTGGACGCCGATGCCGGTGGGCCGACCACCATCGCTAAAGCAGCTTTACACGTGATAGTCAGGTCATTACGCTTCCTTTCACGCGCTTTCTGTAGCACACATTTCCCATAATATTTATTATGCGTCGAAATGCTGTAGCCGCAAAATGCAAATGTCAGTGCCACGCAAATTAGACGTGTCAGTCTCCTCTGGTCGGATTTGGCCATGTGGAGGCAGAAGCCATGCGGGTACTGACTATGAGCGATGCAGAGCTGGACAAGCTGGAGATCATACGCGACGTCGATCTTGAACGTATGCCGGCGCGTGCCGCGGCTGTCGTGCTTGGGATAAGCGAGCGACAGGTTTGGCGATTGTTGAAGCGCTACAGACTGCAAGGCGCCGGCGGTTTGATTTCACTGAAGCGCGGCCAGCCCAGCAATCGCAAGACGCCATACAATGTCCGCGTTGCTGTCATGGCTGTTGTCAGGTCCAACTACGCAGATTTTGGGCCCACATTTGCAGCTGAGAAGTTACATGAACTGCACGATCTGAGCGTGTCGCGTGAGACGCTGCGGGCCTGGATGATCGAGGATGGCCTTTGGCAGACACGCAAGAAGCGCCGCGGCCGTGTCCATCAGCCGCGATATCGTCGTGACTGCGTCGGCGAGCTAATCCAGATCGACGGCTCAGATCACCGGTGGTTCGAGGCCCGCGGGCCGAAGTGCACCCTGCTCGTCTTCATCGACGACGCCACCAGCCGCTTGATGCATCTGCAGTTCGTCCAGACGGAATCGACCTTCGCTTATTACAAGGCGACCCGCACCTACCTGGAGACCTTTGGCAAGCCGATCGCCTTCTACAGCGACAAGCACGCGGTCTTCCGCGTCAACAAGCCTGGTGGCGCCAATACGGACGGCCTAACGCAGTTTGGCCGCGCTCTAAGCGATCTGAACATTGAGATCATCTGCGCCAATTCCAGCCAGGCCAAGGGCCGTGTTGAGCGCGCCAACAGGTCGCTTCAGGACCGTCTGGTCAAGGAACTGAGGCTTGCCGGCATCTGCACGATGGCTGACGGCAACGCTTTCCTGCCAGGCTTTATGGCCGACTACAACGCTCGTTTCGCCAAACTTCCCGCCAATCCAAAGGACCTGCACAGAGCCATGACAGACCGCGACAATCTCGACGACACCTTCACCTGGCGTGTGGAACGCACATTGTCCCAGGCACTGACACTGCAGTATGACAAGGTGCTGTTTATCCTGGAGCCAACCGAGGCCGCGCAATCAGCCATCGGCAAGCGCGTCACCGTCTACGACTACCCCGACGGCCGGTTATTGATCCGCTACGCAGAAAAGAACCTGCCCTATCGTACCTTCGACAAAATCCGGCAGGTCAAAGAAACCAACGTCGTCGAGAACAAACGGCTTGGCAGCCTGCTCGACCTGATCAAGCAGAGCCAGGAAGCCAATCCACTCCCTACTCGCACGGATAAGGCGCCCAGACGCAAGGATCAATCTGGCCATATGTTCAACGTCGGCTAGACGGGCGGGTCGGCGCTGCGCTAGCTTGAAAAGCTGCGCGCCTCCCCCGCCCGACTGACATCTTTATTTTGCTAAAACTGCGACATTTCTAATCGGCCTAGACAATTGATGTAGCCGGGTGGACTCTATTTTGAAGCGCGAATGATCCATAAAATCAAACTCTTCCAGAGAGACCATTATGGGCCATTCTTACACTCATCTGACCAAGGACGAACGTCAAACCATCTACAAGCTGCTCGATCGCAAAATTCCGTTGACGCAAATCGCTCGTATGCTTGGGCGCCATCATTCGACGCTTTATCGCGAAATTCGGCGTAACTATTTCCACGACCGAGAATATCCGCAGTGGTCTGGCTGGTTCCCATGGAACGCGGCCGAGAGCGCGCGCAAGCGGCGTTTCAAACACCGCAAGCTGGAGCGCGATCGCGAGTTGCGTCGCCATATCATCGAGAAGCTTGAATTGCACTGGTCGCCTGAACAGATCGCCGGCCGGCTTAAGCTTTGCCCTATGGACAAATCCAGGTTTGGCCATGTTTGTTCAGAGACAATTTATCGCTTCATCTATGACCGTAGTACCCGCGAGATGGCGCTTTACACCCTGCTCGCCCGGCGTCGCAGAGCTCGACGCGGGCTACGCGGACGTAAGCCAAGAGGCTCGCATATCCCATTGTATTGTAACATAAAACATAGGCCTGAAGAAATAGCTAACCGCGAGACATTTGGACACTGGGAAGCAGATTTGGTCATCTTCCGGCGTGACTTTGGAAAGGCGAACATCACCAGCCTGATCGAGCGCAAAAGCCGCTACCAGGTCATCATCCGGAATCAGAATCGCAACTCATCAGGTGTGCTGGGCGCCATCCAGGAGCAACTGCGCCCTCTCCCATCTAAGGGCCGCCAATCCATCACCTTTGACCGTGGTAGCGAGTTCATGGCCTGGAAGACGCTCCACCAGTCGCTGGGCATTAGAAGCTACTTTTGCGACACAGCTTCGCCCTACCAGAAAGGCTCCGTCGAGAACGCCAACGGTAGGCTTCGGCGGTATCTTCCGCTTGAGACTAACCTTCAGGCGCTGGAGCAAGACACACTGTCCACTATCGCTCTGCGGATGAACAATACGCCCCGCCAATGCCTTGGCTATCGAACGCCGGGCGAAGTCTTCAACGCCGAGCTGGCCCAGATCGGGTCAGCCTGCTAAAAAGCAACCGGACTTCGCACTTCGATTAGAACTCACCCCGCAAAATGCAAATGTCAGTGCCACGCAAATTAGACGTGTCAGTCTCCCCTGTACGTCCCCAGAGGGGACCTTGCTCACCACAGCAGCACATGATCGTCAGCCAGATTCCATACCCCGCAACAGGTGCTCACGGCGCCATTTCCGACAAAGGCCGTGGACCGACAAACGGACATTACTGACATGGCAGGATTGGTGTTGTGGTGCCTGTAATTCCCATCCCGCCATAGACATATGGTCTGACTTTAAGGGTGTTGGGGAACTCTGGGGGGAAGCGTGGCGCCACTTGCGAAGCAGATCTACTGAGTCGGTTACAAAATTTCTCTTTGCGATTATCTGCGAATCAAGATTCAGGATCAAAGAAATTAACGAGCTGATCTTCGCATAAATTATTCTTACACAACAGAATGCCATACTTTATTCTTTGTATATAAGAATTATTTCCTTTCGGCTCGCTGTTATATTTTATGTGTATGCCACATTTATCAATATAATTAATTGCGACATCAATTACATCTTCTCTTTCAATTTTATGATGAGACACTTTGGGTAGCGACGTATCAGGATATACGCAATTCTTATCTTCAACAATTACAAGCGGCCCATTTGCCATATATAGACGATCTTGCAAGTGCCAAATTCTTTGAGAGCCATTATCATCCATGCTGATTTTTCCATCAAAATTAGTAATGCACCAAGATTGCAATCTAATTTCGCAGGAAATTTTTGGTGCAGCTGGCACTGATTCCGAAGCCATAGCTGTAAGGCTTGAATTCAAAAGTCCAATTGTAAGTATCTCGGCAATCATTGGCATGTGCTCTCAAAGGCATTCATCGTGCAAATTTCTTGGGTGTTTTGAGGAGAATTCGCGGCTTTATCAATTTCATCCATCGTTTGTTGGTTGGCCGGCCCACCTAGGTCTCTCATAATAGAGTTGTTAGAGTTTGGTGCGTCTTGAGTAAGGGTAGTTCTCCCGTCCGCCGCAACACCGCCCTGATATTCATCACCAGCTCCAAGCGCATGACCTAACTCATGACCAATCGTTGCAGGCCCCGATGCATTGGGAGCGATTTGGACATCACGGCCCTCGATTTTATCTATGTGAGACCTATCCGCACCATTAGGGCTCGTGTCATCCAAGTTCGAATTAGGATTCAACTGAACGGCATCTTGGTCATTTCCAGGAGTAAAGGCAACGGTAATATTTGTTCCGCTGGATGTCCTGCCGTTATAATTTTGAGCTTGAGCTGAAATATCTGAATCGCTGAACTGAGTGCCATTGTTCTGGAACGTCTGCACGATCACTACCTGGCCGTTTGGATATAGATAAACAGTCGCTTGGCCATTGGGGTCCGCTGCATTGATTGGATCACCTTTAACATAAGCGTACAGATCGAGAGCGTCTTTTGATCCGATGGGATCAGTTTGTAAGAAACGTCCAAACACCGGGTCATAGACGCGGGCCTTGTAATAATAGAGGCTGGCTTCCGGCAGGACGGTCTGCCCGGTATAGCGAAAGCGGGAGCCTGAAAAGCTCAAGTTGTTGTTGATGTCCAGCGGCTCGCCATAGGTGCCGTACTTGTAGATATCCGTATTGGCCACGGTGCCCGTGCTGTCGGCCAGCGCGATGATCGAGCCGTGATAATCGCCATAGAGATACTTGGCATTGGAGGCGCCAACGGCCGAGCCTGTAAACTGTACCCACGGCTGGTCGATCCCCAGTGTGTGCATGTAGCGCCGCTGGATGGCGCCCAAACCATTATATTCAGCCACCAGGTTGGTGGCGTCATAAAGGAAGCGCGTCACCGTGCCGTTAACCGTGGCCTGCACAAGGCGCCCAATCGGGTCGTACACATAGCTGGCGCTGGCCGGACCCGACAGGGCGGTCAGGTGATTGTCGATGTCGTAGGTGAAGTGGCGGTTGCTGTCATTGGTCAGGTTGCCGCTGCAATCATAGCCGGCATTGGCCGCCGAACAGGTCGCCGCCAGGGCGGCGATGGCCGCATCTTGGTTCAGGCCATTGAAGGTATGGTTTTCCGTTGCCGACTGCTGTTCGCGGTAGTCGAAGTCCGTATTGGTCGTCGACACGCTCACTATGCCGCCCGCCGGGTTGAAGCTGAAGCCCCAGGTGACATTGCGGCTGGTGGTGGCGAAGCTGTGACCAAAGCTCGTTACACGGTCGGCATTGTCATAACCGATGGCGCTGTTGGCGCTGTTGGCCCGTGTTATCATCGCCGGACGGTCGAACGCGTCATAGCCGACACCATAACCGACCGTCGATCCGGAGATGCCCGTCCAACTCAACTGGTTGCCGGCATTGTATTGATAGATCTGCTGCTTGCCATCCTGGAAGGTCATGAGGGTGCGCAGGGAGGCCCGGTCGTACTGGTAACTCAGAGCCTGGCCGTACATGTCCGTCGTCGTCAGCACCCGCCCGATGGCATCGTAGACGTAGGATACCGTGCCGCTGCTGTTGGCGAACTGCGCCCGGATCAGGCGCCCCATCAGATCGTAGGCAGAAACGACATTCAGGCCGGCGTTGTCCGAACGCGTCTTCAGCACCTGCTGGTTTATGGCATCGTACTGGTAGGTGTAGGTCTGGCCGTTGCGGCGGCGGTAATTCGTGCGATTATTGTTCTTGTCGTACTGGTAGCTCTCGTAATCGGCCGGGTTCGAAGCCCCCGCCCCCGTCGTCAGGCTGGGATAATAGGTATAGGCCAGGCGGTCCAGACCATCGTAGACATAGTTGGTCAGATTGCCATTGGCATCCGTCTCGGCGATCTTGTTGCCATTGGCGGAATAGCCATAGCGCGCGTAAAACTGCTCATTGGCGGAGCCGACCGCCCGCTTGGTATAATCGACCTGGCCGTCGCCATTGTAATGCGTCGTCGTGATCCGGTCGTTACCATAGCTCCCCGCCGTCCCCAAGGCGCAGGCATTGGTTGCCGTCGTCGCCAGATTCATCCGCACAACCGAACAGACCGGGCGATCGTCCGCATCGTAGGCAGTTTGCGTCAGAGCCAACTTACCTCCCGAACCGCTTGTTGTCAGTTCCTGCGTCTTGTTCCCCATTGCATCGAGAGTGCTGATCTTGATCGATTTTATGGTGAAATTAGACCAATTCGCAGGCGCGACGGTTTCCGCCTGCCAGGCCGCCAGGAACCCTGTCTCAATTTTGATGACATTGTCGTCTGCGTCATAGGTGTAGCGCACCGCCGGAAAGCCGATCGCCCCACTGCCGTCCGGATCGGGACTGATAATGCCCGCGATACGGCGCAGGGAATCAAAGCGATAACCAGTGGTGTAGGCCGAAGCAGAGGTTTGGGCCAAGGAGGCCGTCGCCGGCAAGACCAGTAATGAAACTGCCAACCCAAGACCCGCGAGAAGTTTGCGAAACCGGCTCATGGACACACCGCCAGTCCGGCCTTAGGGTCGGTCTTGTAGACTAGGTTGCCAAGGGCGTCGTACTTCAGACAGGTTCGAAGATTTAGGCCGCCACTATCGACCACAACCGTCTGGAGGACGTAGTGGTTCGCCGTGTCATAGCCGTAGGTCGTTGTCGTCGAATGCGTACCGTCGATCTTGTCGGTCTTGCCAGTCAGGAAGGATATCCCATTAAGCGTCGTGTAACTGGCATCGGTCTGCGGCCGGATATTGCTGCTGTCGTTGGCGGAGAATATCGCCGGCTTCAATACCCGGGTCAGATTGCCGGTGGTCGCGTTCCAGGTGTAGTTTGTGGTTTTATTGAGCGCATCGGTCTCGGAAGCCACCTTGTCGCAGACGACGCTGTTTGCACATGGGAATACCGTCGGCCCCTCGACATAGGTCGCATAGCTCACGATATCCTGGGCCGTATCGCAGGCCTGTCCCGCGCGCGTCTTGCTGATCTTGCAGGTGCGGAGGGGATTGCCGCGAACATCGTAGGTCTGCTCGATCGCGTTCCCTTCGGGCAGGACGGTGCGCAACGGCCGCGACATATTGTCGAAGACCTTGGTCGTGACGTTGCCCAGCGGTGTCCGGCTATAGATTTCCCCATTCTTGTCGTCGAACACGCTAAGCGACACATTGCCTACGCCATCGACCGTTTCGGTCCGCTTCCACAGTTCTGAACCGAAGATGCCCCCGGGGAAATAAGTCGTCACATGACCGTTGCGATCCGTGACCGTCGCTGCCCGGAACAGATCGTCATAGGCGATGCTCTGGTAAGGGTGAGTCGCGTCCTTGGGCGTAAACCAGCGGCGAAGTTGAAAGTTGTTACGAACGATCTGCGCTGGATCCGGTGAATCCGTCCCGGCCGTATATTCATAACGGGTAATCCTGCCGGCAGGGTCTGTTACACTAAAGCTGCCCGTACCGGTATTGAAAGTCGCGCTTCTTCCGGTCTCGTCCGAGACGGACGTAAGCCTGTATGATTTATTTGAGACCCCGCCAGGCGGATAAGCCAGATAGTCCTGAAAGGTGTCATAGGATGGGCCGCAGCCCATAGCCGTATATTGCCTATCCCCATTGTTTGTGTACGTGAAGTGCAGGGTGTGGCCGAGGTTATTGCTCACACTTGACAGCAAAAGCCCATACTGCCCAGTGTACTGAAAATTCGGTGTGTCTGACGCACAAGTAGGGCCGGTCGAGAGCGTTTGACCTGCGTAATTGAATTGGAGTTTCACCCCGTTCGGGAAACTCCAGGTGTCTGCAGCATAATATTTTACCGAAGAGTTGCCAACGACGGGACCGGATGGCTGGCCAGTGTTCCAGTTGATCGTCACCTGGTCATAGCGATAGGGTAGAAAAGTAATAACCTCACCATTCGCCGAGGTATAGGTGTTGATGCCCCCGCCAGAATTGATCGGCAGGTCAACCAGTTTCGCGGTCGGGCTTTGCGGCGCAAACCATTTCCCGTCGAATGTCCTGTGGAAAACGATGGAATCGGCACCGACACGGACGATCGAAGTGTTGAAGCTGCCATCGCTACTGCCAAAGGTCCGGTCGATATTATAGAGCGCATAAAGGGACCCGAGTTTAGCCGGCAAGGTCGATGACACGCCGAGATCCTTGATAATTTGCAGGTTGGCGATCATCTCGCTGGCGAGATAGGCATCCTCCGAACCCAGTGCGTAGGACAGGTCGATCGTATTGATGTCCATGACCTGATAATTATGCGTCCAGCCACCCCCCAGCCGATCATGATATTCGGCATCCGGGCCGGATCCAACGGTGGCCGTGGCGATATTTGTCGTGGCTCCGCCCGCGTTTTCGTAATAATAGGTCGAAGTCTGGCGTGTGTATTCCCCGTTGGCTGGCGTAAAGGTACGAATAAACGGCAGGCTGTACGGGAAATCGCCGGCGCCGGTAACGATATCGGGCGCGGCCTTCACCTTGACTTCGCCCGAACTTGGCGCGACCGACAAGGACTTGCGCCGCAACGCCGCCTCATCACGAATGTCCGCTGATTTAAGCGACGTCGTCAAAGCGTCGCCAATTGATGCGCCACCTTTGACATATTCCCACATTGTCAAGGCGCGCTGGTTCGAGCTGTTATAAAATAACTCACTCTGAGATCCCTCGACAATCAGGGTTGAGAAGCCCTGGTTCGCCACATCCTGCAGCGCCAACTGCCGCCAGCATCCGGGCGCATACATTGCGTTCCCATTTCCATCGAGATAATTGATGCAATAATAGCCGTAGCTTTTGGATCCATCGGTATTGGTTACTTCCCTTTGGGTGGGAAGCCCCGCCAGGTAGCCGGCCATCTGCGTCGGCGCAATATCATAGATTCTCGGAAAGCGGCCGCCGATCACACTTCCAAATCCGCCGAAAAAAGCCCTTGCGCCCGACACACCCTCGGCCCCGTCGATGGCGTTGGCCCTGGCTTCTGCTTCGGCCAGGATCAGCGATTGCATATCAAAGCCGGATTGACGATCCTGAGCCAGGCCACTCTGCGGAGCAACACTCAGGCTTTCCTGCAGCGACATGAAAGATAAACCGGATTGGCGACCTCCGTAAACAATACCCACATCATGATGTCGCGTCGTCACCGTCTTTGCGACCCCATCAACCAGATGATCAGCCATGGTCCGCATGGTCTCGAAAGTTGCCGCAACCGTCGCTTGTTCCTGGTAGTTGCAATTCCGATATGCCGGGTTACTGGCGGACTCATAGATCCCACACATCTCGCCACTTTGCGGCGTTACCGCCGCGTGATCCGACATCTGCTTCGCAGCCCCCGATCCACCCTGACCAAATTCGTGGACTATAGTGAACGTGGTATTCGACAGATAATTTTGTTCAGGAAAATCGTCCGGATGCATATGCTCCGCTGGATTGTTGTACTGCGGCGTCACCCCATAGCCGCCCTCAAAATAAAGAGCGTTCGAGTCGGTAGGTCGATAAAACCCCGTCTCGTCGGACGGCGGGTCAACCGGCTTGAAGTTGGCGACCTCGTCGGCATAGGCGCCACTATTGGCGGCGTAGGGGTGGTCGACATATATTTGGGCATAGGGCGATGCCACACCGCTGCATGCCTCGGCAGCCGTGTAGGATAACGAGGAAGTGGCACTGTCATCCACACTGTAAAAGGGCGAGCCTGAGTATAACTTCTTGTAGACCAGAGCACGGCCCGCGATCTCGTCGGCGTAGAATGAGCCACAGGTCGTACCGATATAGGCATTCAGCTTTGTGCGGAATTGGTCGGGAATAGCGGTCCAGACGGTGCGTTGATTATAGGCGAGAGGCGCCACAGCAGCCGTTTGAGGATTGAGCTTGCGTCCACCTAAGGTGTCCCAGACATTGGCTGCCACGCCCTGCCCATTGATGTTCTGGGTCAGGATGTAGTTGGCAAGGTTTAATTTCAATGTCTTATTGGCGGCGTAAGCACTGGCGGGATCGAAGTTGTCGATATAGGGTATGCCGCCCGATGTCGTACCTTGAGTGGTACCCGACATGACAGCGCTACTAACCGTACTTCCGCACGTCGAGGACGTCTGGGTGCCACAGCCCATGGCCGCCGGCAGGTCGATCCCTGTCCGCAAGGTATAGACCTTGTAAGACGGGTCATAGGCAACGCCGTTTACCATAACCCAGATATGCGACATCACAATATTACCGGATAGCGCCCCAGAAAGCGACGCACAGCCAGATGCGCCGGCAACTGTCGCCGGTATGCCCCCGTCGGCCAGCAGTTGGCATGCGGAATGGGCGTCGACGCTAAAGGTCTGGTTGCCATCGTTCAGATTTTTGACCAGTCCCGTCCAGGCGCCGAATTGCGCCGGTGTCACCGTCGCCTCACCTACCCCATAGGTGGCCGTGACACCACCTTGCGCCAAAAGGTCGACCATGAGTTCCGCCTGGTCGTAGGGCGTACCAGACTGGTCGATCAGGGCCCCTCGTCCGCCTTTCGACAATCCATAGCGAAATTCGGTATTAATGTTGTTGCGCACATAATCAAAGACGTTTTGCGTGAACGCCGTCGCCTCGGAGGGATTGGATACGTTCCTTTTACCGAGCAATGTCCGCGCCAGGGCCTTGATTTCAGGAGAAGCCGAATTAGAGAGCGAAATGCCGGTCGTATGGGTCGTTACCCCGCCATAAAAGGACCAGGCCGCGCTCGGCGAAACGACGTCAGCCGCAACAAGTTTGGTGACGGGCGGCGCGATATTCTCGCTCTTCGCCCGGCTTAAACTGCTGGCGAAAGTCAGGGAGGGAAGCACAAGCATGAGTCCGGCAAGCGCGGATATGACGGCCAGAATCCAGCGGCGTTTCCAACCAAAGGTCAGCATTCTCTTTCCCCTATTCATAGCCCTACCCTTGCGTCCCGGTAATCGTGCCGTTGTTGGTGACGGTGACCGTTTTACCGTTCTTACGGATGGCGTATCCTGCGCTTCCTCCGGCACTGCCGCCTGAGACACCCGCCGCTCCGTTAGCGCCCTTGCCGCCACCAGCGCCACCCGTTTCGAGATAACCGCCACCGCCGTTAGAGCCGCCACCCGCGCCACCTGCGCCACCGCCTGAGGTCGTCCCCACGGCGCCGGGCGAACCATCACCCTGAATGGGCGTGGAACCGCTCATCCCACCACTACCAGCGGGACCGTTCGGGAAACCGCCACCACCACCGCCGCCGCCATTGCTCACCTGACCGCCCGGCGTGGAGGTTGTAAAGTAACGACCGCCGCCGCCACCGCCACCGCCGCCGATGATGGTCCCTCCGGAATTGACCGTGATCGTAATCGGACTCTGGACCGAAACAGCGTCACCACCGCTGCCCCCCGAAGTGCTGCTGCCACTCACGGCACCACCATGCCCCCCGGTGCCACCGCCGCCAAAGACATTCCCTTTGACGGTCAGCGCAACAGTTACACCCGTCGGCCAGGTGCCGGTCGTAATCGCCGCACCGCCGCCCGGTGATCCCATTATCGTCGTACCCGCCGGGACCTCGAAGTGGTATTGGACGCCACTAATACCCGTATAGCCCGCATTGTTGGCCAGTGTCCGCAGGTTCGAGGCTGACGTTACAATGATCGTCGGATTTGCCTGGACGATGACACTTACCGTGGCCGTTCCACTGGAGCCGCCGGGCCCCGTTGCCTTGAATGTAAAGCTATCTGAGCCTGAATAGCCTGCGGCCGGCGTATATTTGGCGGTCGTGCCGGTGATTGTGGCCGTCCCATGCGAAGGCCCTGAGGGGATGGTCATTGAGGTATAAACGCCAGTCGGCGCCAGATTGACCGTGCCCGCGACGCCATAGGCCGTCGTCAGGGTTTTGTTGCTGACAACCGGTGCCGCCGGCTTGCCCACGGTAACACTGACCGTGGCGTTGCTACTGGTGCCGCCCGGTCCGGTCGCGTTAAATTTAAAGCTGTCAGCGCCGTAATACCCGCTCGTCGGCGTGTAGGTGGCATTAGCGCCATTGAGCGCCACTGTTCCATGCGTAGGCGCCGACGGGATGGCCATGGAGGTATAGACGCCGGTCGGTGCCAGATTGACCGTACCTGCGGTATTGTATGCCGTCGTCAGAGTCTTGTTGCCAACAACCGGAGGCGCCGGCATCGATACGGTGATGCTGGCCGTGGCGTTACCACTGGTGCCGCCCGGTCCCGTTGCATTGAACGTAAAACTATCATGGCCGTAATACCCGCTCGTCGGCGTATAGGTAGCGATTCCTCCGCTAATCGAAGCCGTCCCGTGCGTCGGAGCCGCAGGAATCGCCATGGAGGTGTAGACGCCGCTGGGCGCAAGGTTGACCGTACCCGCGGTATTGTAGGGTGTCGTCAGGCTCTTGTTATTGACTACGGGGCGCGCCGGTGTGGCAACCGTGACGTGGACCGTGGCCGGTGAACTGGTGCCGCCCGGTCCCGTCGCGGTGAACGTAAAGGTATCGGCGCCGTAGTATCCGCTTGTCGGCGTATAGGTTGCGGTTGTTCCGCTGATCGTGGCCGCCCCGTGCGTAGGCGCCGACGGAATGGCCAGGGTAGTGTATACACCGGTCGGCGCCAGATTTATGGTACCGGCGGTATTGTAGCCCACCGACAAGGTCTTATTGGTAACGACGGGAACGTCCGGCGCCGCAACAGATATCGTCACGGTTGCCGGGCTGCTGTTCCCTCCCGGCCCCGTCGCGCGATACGTAAAGGTGTCCGAACCCACATAACCAGCGGTCGGTGTATAGGTTGCGGTCGCGCCGGAAACAGACGCGGTCCCGTGGCTGGCGGCCGTAACCACTGCGGTTGAATTGTAAACCCCATTGATCGTCAGGGAAGTTGAGCTGGCCGTGTTATAGGATGTATTGATCGATGCACCCGCTACCGTGGGCGGCGGCGGCGTACCTACCGTAACGGTCACGGTCGAGGACGCCGTCCCGCCCCGACCATCGGAAATCGTATATGTGAAGCTGTCGGAGCCGTAATAACCTGAATTGGGCGTATAGCTTACCGATGTCCCTGTGAACGCTGTCGCCCCATGCGCAGCAGTTCCGACCGCAATGATTGCCAGGCTGTCGCCATCGGCATCGGTATCATTGCCGCGGGGATTCAGGCTGACCTTTGTAACATAAGCAGTCGAGGCGCTGTCAGTATTGGCAATCGGATTGTGGTTGTTGTTGAAATGTACGACCTGCGTCCGGTTGCCCGCAGCGTCATAAGTATAGTTGACGGTGCTGTTGTTCGAATAGGTGACTGACCTAACGCGGCCGAGTTCGTCATAGGTATAGGATGAGGCGCCCGTCGTTCCCGCCCAGGCTGCAGGCACTACCAGTACATTGATGGCTGCCGCCGCGATCAATGCCGAAGTTGAGATGATGTCGCCCAGCCCCTTGCGCGCGCGTACCCGCGCCTTGCACATGCGCATGTGCAATCCCCCCATCCATGAATTTAGACGCTACCCACCCAACGCGACTTTTCGCTTACCGGCAAATGACTACTTATTAAAAATAATCGCGTCAAGCGATATGAAATATCTCTTTTATAAACTATAGCGAAAGTGCTGTTTTTTACGTGAATTTTTTCCGCGATAGGCAGCTCTGCCGCATTTGTGTTCAAGCTCACCAGAGCAATATCAGCAACTTGAGACATCGGCCATCTGAACGGCACACCTCGTGGTGAAGGCGGCTGATTTGAGCATTTCGAGGGAAACGTCGTTGCGGGAATATCCGGCTGAATAACGGTTGGGAAAAGTAATCTGCCATGACGGCCTCCTGGGTTGTTACACCCATCCCCCACCCTCCCCTTTTCCTTTGCCACTGCGTCAGAGAATCCGGATATGGCACTCGCGACCATCCGCGCCGCAACGCCCCTGTCTTACGGCCGGAGCGCCCTGATTTACTCCGCCGGCGATCTATGATAATTATGCTTCTAAGGAGACTAATTATTATATCCGTCATGTCCCGTACCTTTACCCCCGCCGAAGCAGCGGCCGTCGCCGGCGTGGACGTCAAAGCGGTCCAAAACGCGATCGACAAGCGGATTGTCATCGCCCATTCGCGTCCAGGCGCCATCCGATCGAAGCGGACCCTCACCGACCTGTCGGTCTTGAAGGTCAAGATTTGGAAAGAGATGGGCGGCGCGCTCACGCCGGAACGCCGGCTGGCCCTCTTCGCGGAGATCGAGCGTCAACCCAGAGCGAAAACGGTCAAAGCCGGGGAATATCTGATCGTGGATGTCGGCGCCGCGCGGAAAGACATAGAGAAAGGCGTGCGGGATCTGGCGCTCGCGGAAGCCGAGATCACGACCAGCAAGGCCGTTCTGGGTGGCGAACCGGTTTTCAAGGGCACCCGGATACCCGTCCGCCTGGTCGCCGCCATGTTGCATGACGGCGCGTCCGAAGCTGAAATCCTGGAGGGGTATCCGAAGCTGGACGGCCGCCACCTCCCGATGGCGCGGGTGTGGTCCGCCGCCCATCCAGCCGTCGGACGGCCTAAGACTCTTGCGGATAAGGGCGGAACTATCCGCTCCAAGGTCGTGCTCAAGACATCGTCGAAACCCTCGGCGTGAAATTTCTTATCGACGAATGCCTGCACACCAGCTTGGTCGGCGTGGCGCAGGCGGCCGGTCATCAGTGCGATCACGTAAACTGGTTGGGCCTTAGCGGCACGACCGATTGGGATCTGATGCCGAGGATCGTCGCGGGCGACTACACCTTTGTCACGAACAACGCGGCCGATTTTCGGCGGATGTATGGTCAGGAAGGCCTGCATGCGGGCCTTGTCATCATCGTTCCGCAAGTCCCGCCGGCACGCCAGCGCGGACTGTTCAACGATCTTTTGGCCCATCTCGGCGCCGAAGGGCAGCTCGTGAATGAAGTCATCGAGATCGTTCTCGAAGGCGACAAGGTTCAAATGATCAGTTACAATCTCCCCCCAGGCGATGAATGAAGGAGGGGCCGGCGTGGCTTTGCGCGTGTGACGTCCCACCTGTGCAGGGAGGTTTCGACTTCCCGTCGCAAAAAGACATGCAGGCGACGATAATCTAGCCGCCTCGCAACCAATGGGCTGCGGTCGAAAAACCGGAGCGCTGCTTCTGCTGCGCTATAGGTGAATTTATAAGAAAACTCCTGGAGTTTGATCTCCAAGAGTAAGCATGGCAGTTATTTTTTCGCGTTCAAAGCTCTTTTACGTAGTTCAGAATGTCGAACAAAGACCTCTACAAGTTCGCTTAAAAGATCGGTTTTATCATCGGAAAATGTGGCTTCAATTTCGGCTGGAATTGGGAGCGCAGGTCCGTAAAATTCGTGAGCGGAATCGTTGCCGAAATCAAAAATGGCTTTCTTCTGATCGTCTGGAATTGGGAGGTTATTCACCATCAACATGGAGAGCGACATGGCAACGAACGAGTTTCTTGCTGACGCTTGTGCGAAATAATGTGTGAGGTCCTTAGCGTCAGTTTGGATCAATTCCGAGATATATTTGGTGGGTGTTAGCCCCCTCTCGTCACATCGTTTTATGAGCAAATCATGGATGTCATTAGGAATTCTAAGCGTAAATTGTTTAGAAGATTTTCGGATATAGGCCATGTTGAAAAATCCTGAAAATTCCCCGTAGCGGGGATGGTACTGCAAATGCAATTCCAACTATATAATTGAAATTTATGAAATGGCCAAAATGGCAGTGTAAATGCACTGCCAGATTAAAAAATGCCGAAACCCTTACAGTATAAGGATTTCAAGTTCGTCCGGCTCAAAGCGGAAGCTGTGCGTAACGTGTGCCACCTTCTTAGGTGTTTTTCTCACCACTATCGATGATATTTTGTTTTATCCTTGATACGGGTTTTGCGCGCTTGCGCGCCTGAATTCAGTTCGCTGGCAATCTTCTCAGAGGGCGGTAGTTCTTTCGGAAATACCCCACACATATCTGCAACCATCATGCGCACATCATGATGACGACGCGGCTGGTTTTCGCTAACGTCCTGGAGGACAAGACCGACCTTGAGCGGGAAAACAAATGGCTGAAGGCGCAAGAGTTGCCGACGACCGACGAGCAGTTGAAGGTTGCGCGGCGAGTGGGAAGAGGCGACCAATCTTGCCCTGGCGCGGCGAGGAACGCCGAGCTGATCAGCGTGGAAAAGAAAGTGTTCGATCGGCCGGCACGGGGTTTACCACCGCGCGCGAAGCCTGGGAGGCTGAGGGGCACACCCTCGCGTCCTGGGGAAAGATGGGGACTGCCCAACTCGGCTCCTGCGACGTGCTGGTGATTAATGAGGCCGGGGTACCGGGCAAATGACCATTTCAAAGATAGAAAGCGGATTCCCGGCAACAAAGGCGGAAACCCTCGTCACCCTTATGGCAGCGCTCGAACTGGAGCTATGGCCGTACAGAGTGGACGCAGAAAACTGGGACGCCTTCCTAAACAACAGCCTGGTCGGGTAACTGGAAAGGCCCCTGCCCTTCGCTATTTCGCTATGCCTGCCGCTCAGGACGTAGGCCTATCACGGTGAAGCCGTCACTGCTGTCTTCGACAACCTGTTGCCGGATAATGAGGTCATCACACCCCGGCCGGAGATCAGTGGCACGTCTGTCAGCGAAATGGAGATAAAGAGGTTGTGGGCCAATCTAGACCGCGCAGCGCTCAGGATCGATAAGGATCACGCCTTCCGCACCTTGGTGGCCGGCGCACAGGAAAAACCGCCCCACTTGTCATGATCGGCAATGTCAGCACCACACCGCCGCCGCCCACATGTCCGCAGATTCCACCATTGAGGTTCATAACAGCGTCAACGCAGCCATCAAAATACGTCTGCAACATTTGCAAACCACTTGAGCCACCCTTTCCTCTTCATTCAAATCCAAACACCTCCCGACCTTGTTAGAGAGAGTTATAAATTAAGTTAAAAGGTTAAGCGCGGCGAGGTGGTTAAATTTGGCAATGGTTTCAGTGGTTTGCTGTATTTCTTCGTTCTTGATGTGCCGATGTTTTGTTCCTGAAGGATCAAGACGGCGTTCCCGAAATGACTGGGGATTGTTCCTGATGTATCGGCGAACGTTCCCGATGTGTCGAAGAACCGGGGCGAGAGGAGATAAATTGAATCAGTTTTCGCTTTTCCGACTCGAAACTCCTTCAAAATGATTCGTTGACAGTGGGAGTTATTGGTCGGCAAAAAATATGCCTGTCATTTCGGGAACGCCCTGCCCTGTTCCGCCTGTAATCAGCCGTTATAGATATTGAGCTGGTGGCGGTTCTTTTCATGATAGCGCTTCACGAAGCCGATAAAGGCGCTCTGATAACGCTCTGGCTGGCGGTCCGGCTGCTGGTTGAGCCAGGTGCGGAAATCGGCGTGCAGAGCATGGAAGTCCCAACCGCGACAGGTCTTGCGCAGATGCTCAAGCGTCTCTTCGGTGATATAGTTTCCCGGTTCGGCAGCTTTCACAGCAGCGGGTTTGGGGACAGCGGTTTTTGGCGTGGCGGCCTTTGCTGGCGTCAGGCTGAGGGCGGCGGGTTCGGCCCTCATCTGCCGGCGGACCATATGCAGCAACGGCTCGCGCGAGCTGGCCGCCTCGGTCAGTTTGATATCAAAGCCCGGCAGGTCATTGCGCCGCACGATGGCGGCCATTTCAAACTTGAAGCGGCGGTATTGCCCCTCGGCGCCGGATTTTTCAAACAGGGTCGGCAGGGCGATGGCGAAGCCCTCCTCCCCTGCCCCGCCGGCATGTTTGCGTGCGACCTTATAAAGCCAGCGCTCACGCCCGCCGGTCATGTCGAAATAAGCCCGGTCGATCGACAGCACGCCGCCGGCCATTAGGACGCCCTCGTAAAACCAGCTCGACAGAGAAATGCTCAGGCCGCGCGAACGCTCGGTCTTTTCGTCGATCAACTGGCTCCAGTTATCCAGCCACGAGAAGGTGGCTTCGCGGCGCTGCTCGGCGCGGATATTGGTCTTGACCGTGGTTGATTGCAGGCGGTCGAGCGCCTGTCCGAGCAACTCATAGGAGCGGCCGGAAATGGGCCGGCCGATCGAGCGCAGCAGATCGTAGGGCATGATTTTCAGCGTGCGTGGAATATCATTGAGCCGGCGCTGCTTCATATCATTGAGCATACTGGCGCAGTAGATGAGTATGTCCGCGTCCCAGATGGTGGCCATACCATAGTCCGGATTGGCGGAGACGTGGACCCAGGTCTTACCATCGGGGGAGGTGTAGTCGATCGGTTTGAGACGCTTGGATTTGGCCAGGCTGAAGAACGGCCGCTCCATGACCTCGCGCTGATCGCGCAGGCTGAGGTCGGCAAGATAGGGCAGGAAGAGGTCAATCTGCTCCGGTTTTTCAGCAAGGCTCATGGCGATCTCTGGGTGATCTCAGGTGGGTGAGCGCAAAAGTTTCCGGCCGGAAACCTGCGCCAGAGATGACAGCCTATGCCGATTCTGGAACAGGAGTCGCGGACGACTAGACCGAAAGTTTCCGGCCGGAAACTTTGCAATCTTTTAACGACGAACGCCTCGGCCCTGCTCATCCAGGGCTTTCAAAGCGGCGCGGAACAGGTCAGTCAGTTCGCTATCCGAAGCGCCCGAACCGGAATGCAGCCGCACGGAAACGCCATTGCGGTTGGACGACAAGACGCTGAGCGCCGTGCGGCCATTGGCGGCGGGCAGACTGAGCAGGGCGGTCGCTTCGTTCTCCGCCTCGCCCGCGTTCATCAGGCGCTTCACCACTTCGGCGGCGGGCAGGGGCGGGCGGCTATCCGCCCGTAAGGCCGCTTGTTCGGCCTGGAGGCCTTGCGAGGCCTGACGAATGGCGGCGAACCTTTGCGGATCGGCAGTGCGCAGGGTCTGGATTTTCTGGGCGAGCGGGTAGCAGACCGTGAGCTGGATATCGGCGGGCGAGGCGAAGGCGGCGACGGCCCAGTCGGGCAGGGCGCCGACGCACAGCATCTTGGACAGCCACCCCTTGGAAAGGCGCAGGCGTTCGGCCATGCGCACCTGCTTGCCGCCATAATGCGCTTCAAGCGCGTGTAGATAGGTGTGGGCGCGCTCGAAATCCGATACATCCTTGCGGGCGCGGTTTTCTATATCCGAAATGCGGAAAGCGGCTTCGTCGTCGAGCACATGCACCTGCGCCAGGAACAGCATGTCGGGGTAGCTGTTGGCGCGCAACCAGGAAATCGCCCAATGGCGGCGTGACCCGGCAATAACCTCATAATCATGCGCCGGATCGCCGGAGACGCGGCGCACGATGGCCGGCACCTTCTGTCCGCCCTCGGCCAGTATGGCGTCGATCAGATCGCGGCAGGCGGCTTCATTGAGGGATGCCTGATGGCGGGCATTACCGTCCCAGATGCGCACCCGCGCCGGATCGAGCCGCAATTGCGTGATCTGGCTAACCTCACCGGTGGCGACACGCGCCAGGGCCGATTCACGCGCCAGAAGGGTCGTGCTGGTCAGTATCGAACTGGCTGGGGTCGGCCCGGATTTGGGGGCAGGGGTGTCTGGAGCGGAAATAGGGGAGGGGGCGGCCTCTCCCAGCAGCGATGACAGGTAATCGGCCTGACGTTTTGACATGGAAAACCTCCTTAACCGGCCATTTCAAGGGGGACGGCGCGTTCAGTATCGCCCCGGCCCCAGCGATGGCGGATAAGTTGTTCGATCTGGCCCATGGCCTCGTCGATATTGGTCCGGCAGCGCTTGTGCGTCTTGGGGGTGCCGATGGGCTTTTCCAGTTCATAAACGGTCATCATGCGCAGGGCGGCATGGCTGATTTCGGCCGATTCCAGAATGGGAACGGGCAGCAGGGCGGGGCCAAACGCCTGCTCCATGATGCGCTGGAGCATGGAATGGCTGGGGTCGTTGGCGTTGAACTTGGAACAGATCAGGCGGCAGAAGTCGTATTCCACCTGGATGCCGGCTTCCTGAAGCTGTCCGATCACCTGGCTCATCATCGACAGGAACTGCACGGTTGAGCAGAAATCAGGCGTGGTCGCCGCCAGAGGGACGAGAAGGGCGTTGGCGGCCTGCATGACGGCCAGTGAGATCGTGCCCAGCGCGGGCGGCGGATCGAGCAGAACCACATCGTAATTCTGCGCCAGATCGGCCAGTCCCTGCCGTAGCTTGCGAAAACGAGAGGCGAGGGTGCTGGCGCCATTAGTGCCGGCGGCGGCCAGTTCGTATTCGACATCGAACATTTGCAGGTTGGACGGGATGAGATCGACATTCGGCCAAATCGTCGATTTGACGGCATAGTGCAGGTCGTCCTGGGTCGGCTCGATCGACAGGTAAGGATAAAGCGTTTCCTCACGCCGGATGGCGAAGTGGGGATTGAAGCCGAACAGGGTGGTGGTGGTGGCCTGGCTGTCGCAATCGACCACCAGCACACGGTAACCCTTTACGGCCAGATAATGGGCCAGGTGGGTGGTGACGGTGGATTTACCGACGCCGCCCTTGAAATTCTGCACGGTGATGATAGCCGGCGGGTCTTGGGGAGCGCGGGCCGGTGAGGCGCCCAGAACCTGTCGCATATTCAGCAGGGCAGGGATGTCGTAGCCGAGACGACGGCCCGAATCGCTTTCGGGCGGTGAGGGGAGGCGGCCATCCTGTTCGGCCATGCGGATGCGGTTGGTCGAACAGCCGAGTAGTTCCGCGGCCTCCGCTATGCCGAGACGGACATTCAGCGCCTTGACAGCGCCCGGCAAAAAGGCGGTTCTACGCAGCCGCTCAACCATTTGCTCGCCAGCGGCGGCCAGTTGCCCGATGCGCTCGGCCTCGGCAGAAGGATGCACCGGCAGGGCCGTTGTTTGATTTTCATTCATATGGCGCTCCAGCGAGTGAATTGAACGTTTATTTAATGTCAAATATCATTATTCATTCAATGCGGCTATATGGTAAATAATTTATGAATCCGAATGGCGGTGTCAAATAGCAGGCAGCGCGCTCACCTTCCCCACCTCGCCCGCGCGCTTTTGGTATCGCTTCCGACGCAAACCGATGGTGACCGGAAAGCCTTACATGGTAGGCCATAGAGGGTAGTTTTGAGAAGTCGGGCCGTGACGCAATATGACGCACCTGAAGGCGGTTGGGGCTGTTTTTTCCGAAGTTTCGACAGATCAACCGATTGCGCTTGGCCGGGATGATGGCCGTACCGCCTCGTTGCTCCATATCCTGGCAAATGAAATCAGCGTCATAGTCCTTGTCGGCAAGCAGCACCTGGGGGTCAGTCTGTCGCACTGACGTGGAAATGGATCTTGGTCGTAAGACTACCTTTTGAGCAACCAAGACCCTGACACGGAGACCCCTTTTAGCGCCGGCTGAACAATGGTGCGCCCGGATAACTAATTTCGAGTCACCACGAGAATGGCTCTGCCTTCATTGCCATCGGAATCCGCGACTAGGAATTCCGTCCGGCTGTTCAGGCCCGGTTCGGCCGTGATTGTGACGCCTGTCAAGGGCGTGACCAAATGCAAGGACGTATCAGTTGTCGAATGACAGCGCTTTACGAGGGCTTCGGTTGGAACTGTGAAACTGAAGGTTACGTCGTTTGGCACATCGGTGATTGAGATCGACAGGTCTTCGCAGACCACTATGCCTTCTTCTTGGGCGAAACTCGACGGTCCCGGCAATAAGAGCGCTGCAAACAAAATGCAGATTGAAACGGGTTTCATATCAGTCGCCTCAAAAAGATGAGCAGATTACGCCACTGTGCCGGTGACGGCGCCGTTATTGGTAACAGTCACCGTTTTGCCATTCTTGCGGACCGCGTAACCCGCGGCGCCACCGGCGCCACCCGTTCCCGTCCCGGTCGTGCCGCTTGAACCGGCCGCGCCCGCCCCGCCGCCTGTTCCTCCCGGTGGTCCACTGGCGCCGCCAGATCCCCCACCGGAAGTTGTCCCGGCGCTACCGGCTGCCGCTGCATCCCCGGCGCTGCCGCTGGAACCCGCGCCGCCGGCGCCATTCGGGAAACCACCGCCACCACCATCTCCACCAATTGAGCTACCAGTAAATGATTGACCGCCGCCGCCGCCACCGCCACCGCCGCCGCCCTTTAAGGAACCAGAGGCATTCACGGTAATAGTCAGCGGCGCCTGTGCGTAGACTGCATCGCCCCCGGCGCCGCCGGGATAACCATTGCCGTTATTGGCTCCCATGTTACAGCCATTGCCTCCTGTACCGCCGCCGCCGTAGACGTTGCCAGAAACAATCAGGGTTAAGACGGCATCGCTTGGCCATGTGCCGGTATCCACGCCTTTGCCACCGCCAGCAGCACCGGTGATTGTGACGCCGGATGCGACGACGAACTGGTAGTTCGCGCCTGCGCCGCCGGTATATCCCGCGTTGTTGGCGAGTGTCCTCAAATTTGAGGCGGCGGTCACGTTTATGACGGTTGGACCAGATGAGGAACTGGAGGAAGAACTGCTGGTTGTGGCCTCCTGAACACGGTTGTCGGCCTTGTCATAGGAATAACTGGTTTGTCGGCTGCCGGGCGTAGTGACCCGCACCAGACGCCCCAGGTCATCGTATTTATAGGTGGTCGTTCCGGAAATGGACCGCGAAGCCACGGCTGCAATACCGGAAACCGTTGCTATAGCAACCGTTCCGCCAATGAGCTTGCGCCGCGAAGGACGGGAGTTGTCCCCGTTTTTTTGCATGATTTTACCCCGCCCTGCATTCTTTTTGCAGCGACAGCATCGGGTGACAATTCAACGAATGCAAGAAAAATATTTTCAATTTATTTTTCCGATATTCGTCAATAGGTTGATTTGGTTTCAATGGTGAAATCAAAAACAACGGTATCTGAGGGCCTTGCGCAGAAACGCGACCTGTGTTCCGCTGCCTCCAAATAACCAAGCTTTGGGGGCAGGGATGATCGTTTTTGAACGTGCGCGGGCATGGGGTATTGGCCTGGCTGCGGCAGTCGCAACGATTCTTACCATAGGCTCTACACCGTCACTAGCGCAATCCAGCGCAGGGCTTTTGCCTCCCACGGTTAGCGCACGCGATCGGAATGGCGTCGACCTGATTTCGGGAAATTTCGTCGGATCTGTGCCAGGCATCTCGATTGGCAGTAACGGTAGTGGCCTGTCTCGGACGGTTTCAGGATACAACCTTCCATGGGGGGATAACTTCACAGCGGTTCTGAATACCGGTACGGATGCCACTGGATCATTTGTACTGGTAAGTACCGGTACGAGTAGCGAAAAATTTTACGGTTCAGGCCACGCGACTACATCCGCGACGCCCGTAGTGTACACACCCGAAGTCGTTGGAAATACGTTCGTCTGTGCCTCTTCGTCATGTACATATACGACAGCGGACGGGACGGTAGCCATTTTCGACCAAACGATAATATCGAATGTTTACATTCGTGCAGATCTTGGCGCCATGACTAGCCTGACGAAGCCGGATGGCGAAGTCCTTACGTTAAATTATAAGCGTTTTGTGACAACGACAGTCATTCCGGGGTACGGCACGGTCGTGCTTCTTGGGTTGCGGTCAGTGAGCAGTTCACTGGGCTGGATGATCAAATATGAGCTAGGCACCGATCCGAATACGGTCGCGCTCGGTAATATTCACCTGATTAATACCGCGTTCGATTATTGCAGTCCGACAACGGATACCATCTGTACCGCAGCGGATGATGATACCTGGCCGACGATGACCCCCGTCACAAACGGATGGTCATATGATCTGAAAAGCACCACACAATCCGATCCCGTTTATGCCGTTACAACCCGGTCCGATGGCGGTTCGCCGATTTCCAGAACCTTACTGTCAGGGGTAACGAGTCCGACAGGTGTTGCAATCAGCACGACTTTTGCCAGCGGGGCCATCACAAGCCTGACGGCCGGTGGCCAGACCTGGAATTATAGTTTCAGCACGTCGGGGACGGTAAAAACCGGCACGGCCACCAGCGCCGCCGATCCGACCGTCACCCGGGTCGTGACCTCGGATACCGCGACGTCTCATGTTCTTTCGGTAAAAGACGAACTCGGCGCAACGACCAAATACACCTATTATACGACAACCGACACGGCGACCGGCAAGCTGAAAGGCAAGGTCTGGCAGGTCATAAATCCCGATGCGACCTACAGCGGCACGACGCTCACAGGCGGTTACACGGAATACAAATACGATGCCCGCGGCAATGTCGTCTCGACCAAAATCTATCCGAAAACAAGCGGCACGCCCTTGGAGACAAAGGCGACCTATCCGACGGGCGCCTGCACGAACGCGAAAACCTGCAACAAGCCGTTGACGACGACCGATGCCAATGGCGTTGTCACGACCTATACCTATCATGCCCAGAGCGGCAATGTGGCGACCGTGACCCTGCCGGCGCCGGCTACGGGCGGCGTGGCGCCGCAAACGCGTTATACCTATGTCCAGGTGACGCCCAAGATCAAGAACAGCAGTGGCGCCCTGGTCAATTCCACGCCGGTCTGGCGCCTGCAAACTGTGTCATCGTGCATGACGACAGCCTCCTGCTCGGGCACCGAAGATGAGCTGAAAACCACCTATACCTACAGTACACAGAATGTCCTGCCGACGCAGGTGACGGTCACACATGGTAACCCGGTCACGCACACCACCTCCAGCATGACCACAACCACGACCTATGACAGCAACGGCAACGCCATTGTCGTCGATGGACCGCAGTCGGGCGCGGTGGATGAAGTCTATTATTTCTACGATGGACTCAATCGTCAGGTCGGTACGGTTGCGGTGGACCCTGATGGCGCCACGACCACTCTGAAGCGCAAGGCCAGCCGCACGACCTATGATGGAGACGGTCACGTTATAAACGTGGAGACGGGCACGGCCGGAAACGGCGCCTCGGTGAACTACTCCGGAACAACGGCAGCCGCGCGTTGGGCGCAAGCCCGGACTGACTGGCTGGCGATGAGCGTGCTCCAGCACGACACGAATACCTTCAGCACGACCACAGGCCTGCCTACGGTGGCGCGGCATTACGACGGCAGCACACTGACGGCGTTGAGCCAGAGAAACTACGATGCCTTTTTCCGCCTGAGCTGCGAAGCCACGCGCCTCAATCCGGCGGCCTTCTCAACGATCACATCGACCAGTGCCTGTACCCTTGGCGCCGCCGGCCCTGACGGGAATGACCGCATCACCCGATATACCTATGACAAAGGCGGCAAGGTTCTTACCACTGTCAGCGGATATGGCACGTCTCTGGCGCGCACGGACTTCACCAAGGTCTATAACAATACGACCGGTACATTGAGCTATGTCACCGACGCCAAAGGGAACAAGACCAGCTATACCTACGACACTTTCAATCGCCTGAAGAAGGTCTGTTATCCTCTGGCGACATCGGGCGGCGCCAGCTCCGGTTCGGATTGCGAGCAGACGACCTATACCGGTTCCAGGGTGAACACGTCTCTGCTGCGCGATGGCCAGACAACCACGATGCACTATGACGGCATCGGCCGCCTGACATCCACAACGGGGGCGATCGCTCAGAGCTTTAGCTATGACAATTTTGGGCAGACCAAGACCCATACGCAGAACGGCTTCACCGAGACCTATATCTATGACACGGCGGGTCTGCTGCTGAGTGACGCTCAACCGGCGGGTACAGTCACCTACACCTATGACGCCTATGGCAAGCGCAACCGGATGACCTACCCGGATGGCTTCTACGTCACTTACGGCTATTGGGCTGACGATAGCGGCTGGTTTGTCCGGGATAATGCCAGTCTCTATATCCTGCGTCACGAGTTCGATAACTATGGCCGCCTGAAGGCCAAAAGGCTGGGCAATGGTAGCCCCTATCCCGTCCAGTTGACTCCTGGTTATGATGCCAGGTCGCGGATGACGAGTCTGACGACCAATCTGAGCACAACGGCGGCGACCACGGCTTATGATGTGACATCGACGTTCGGGTATACCGAGGCGGATCAGATCGATACGCGGGCGATCAGCAATGCCAATTACGAGATGCCGACACCGGCGATCGGGACCACCAGCTATACAATCAATGGGCTGAATCAGATCAATACCAAGACGTCGGGGACGCCTGCGAGCTTTGATTACGATCTGCGCGGCAACCTGAAGTCTGACGGCAGTACCACCACCTACACCTACAATAACAATAATCTTCTGACGAAAGCGACCGATGGTACGGTCACGACTAACCTGACCTATGATGCGGAGAACCGGCTCTACAGGCTGGTGAAGACATCGCTGCCGGCCACCCGCTTCCTCTATGACGGGCAGGATTTGATCGCGGAATACAACGACGCCGGTACGCTTCTGCGGCGGTATGTGCATGGCTTCAGTGTCGATGAGCCGGTTGTCGCCTATTATGGCACGGGTACAGCGGATGCTTACCGGCATTATCTGGTGCAGGACGAACGCGGCTCGATCATCGCCGTCACCAACCATACGGGGGATATAACGACCGCCGATACCAATACCGGTACAAACGCCTATGACGCCTACGGTATGCCCGACGCCGGCAATGTGGGCCGTTTCCAGTATACGGGCCAGACGTGGCTGCCGGAGTTGCAGCTCTATTACTACAAGGCGCGGATGTATTCACCGAGCCTGGGCCGCTTCCTGCAGACTGATCCGATCGGATACGGCGATGGCATGAATATGTACGCCTATGTTCATGGAGACCCGATTAATGCTCGTGATCCTAGCGGATTGCAATGTAGTATTACATGCCCTCCGGGTTATCGCCCGCCAGAGCTTCCAACTGAAGTGATTGTAGAAGGTTGCGGGCACGCCTGCCAAAGAGCGAATAATCAAGCTTGGCTCGCGCAACAAAACAGCCAATCGGCTGCGCAACAAGCGACAGGATCTGGGGGCAGCTTCGGCGGAGGTGGTGCAAGCGCCTGCTGGGGTAGTGCAGAACAGTGCAGGGGCGAGAGCGGTTCGGCACAATCGGCTAATAAAGCTCCTAAAATGGGAAGGCCCGGTTGCGCGGCAAGTTTAGAGGAAGCGGAAGCGAACCTTGCGGATTTCCAGCTACAGTCCAGCATGGAATTTATGAAAACCTGGGTAAAGGGTACTTTTTCTCCCGGCGATGACGGCAAGGCCGTAAAAAAATATGGTCCCGCTTTAGAGCGTTTCCCTATCATATTGTATCATACCCGCATGCACGGAAGTAATTTTCGGCCTCTGTTGGTTTGATGTGGTCGATAAGCGTCCCAATGGCGGTCCAAAGCCCCTCTACGGTTCTCTCGGCTTGCTTTCGCAGCAGGGCCTTGAGTTTTGAGA
>Ga0206106_100329_pt1 | contig 50455 bp, 42 predicted proteins | sample 1B1ome_FD_148677 | JGI IMG/M metagenome (GOLD analysis project Ga0206106, IMG submission 148677) | Enriched microbial communities from leaf-cutter ant dump, University of Wisconsin, Madison, United States - 1B110A | ecosystem: Environmental > Terrestrial > Nest > Insects nest > Nest dump | place... | reverse complement strand
TACCAAAAGAGAAAAGAGAAAAATTGAAAATTTATACCCGAAATTTGAATGAAAATAAGCCAACAACAATACAATTAGAACTATTCCAAAATTTATAAAATCCGTCAATCTATTTTAGGCACACACATGGATTGAATTTTGAATTGTCAATTGTCAACTGTCAATTAAAAAAACCGCGGTGTCTCCCGGCCCTGCTAAGCGATGCAACAATCCTGCAAACGCCTGTATATCCGCTTCCGTAGTGTCGAATGCGCACATCAGGCGTACTTCATTCGTATGTTCATTCCATACATAAAAAGGGAAATGCTGTTGCATTTCCGGAATCCATGATGCCGGCATTTTGGCAAAAACAGCATTAGCTTCCACCGGCTTAGTCACTAAAATTTCCGGATGCCTGCGCAATGCTCCGGCCAGCTCACGTGCCATCCGGTTAGCGTGCAATGCCGGTTGTCTCCAAAAATCATTTTTTAAGACAGCTTCAAACTGTGCCGCAATAAAACGGGTTTTCGAAGCAAGCTGCATGGTTTGTTTATGCTGATAACCGATCCATTGTGCCAGGTTTTTATTGAAAACCACCACAGCTTCTCCAAACATCATACCTGATTTTGTGCCGCCTAAAGAAAGTATATCTACGCCAATATTCGTACTCAAATCTTTAAGAGTACAGCCTAATGATGCCGCAGCATTAAAAAAGCGGGAACCGTCAATATGAAAATAAAGCCCGTGTTTATGAGCAAGCGCAGCAATTGCTTTTAAGTGTTCGACAGTATAAACAGTACCGTATTCGGTGGACTGTGTAACGGAAATCAGCCCCGGCTGTGCGAAATGAATATCACCCTTCCGGATCAGCTTTTTCTCAATTTCTTCTACAGTCATTTTCCCGGTATTATCAATGGGTATCGGAAAAAAACGGCAACCGGTGAAGGTTTCCGGAGCAGAAGATTCATCGCAGTAAATATGGGAAAGGTCGGCACACAAAACGGAATTAAAGGAGCGGGTGGCGCTGCTGATGCTGAGCACATTGGCGCCTGTGCCGTTAAAAACAAAACAGGTGGTCACATCTGTTCCGAACTGTTCCCGGAACAAGGCCTGAACCCTTTGAGTCAGCGGATCATTGCCGTAAGAAACGGCATGAGCTTCGTTGGCTTTATGTAATGCTTCCATTACTTCGGGCAGCACACCGGCATAATTATCGCTTGCAAAACTTTTCATGGTATAAAGGTAGTGTTAAGTCAAAAGTAAAAAGTAAAAATGCAAAAAACACGCAAAAATTCTGATAATCAATATAACAAAATCTTTAGCATACAGACAATATCTTCCTGACTTAGCAGTAGTGTTTGCCGTTCAGTTGTATCAATGCTGTTTGCGGCGAGCCCCGGTCGGTGTCCCCACCGACCGGAAATTTTGAAACATTCCCGCTGTTTGTGCGGCAATTTGATACTGCTTAAATATTTTTATCTTGCGGGCAATTTCAAAAATTCATCTGAATGAAACGTATCTGCCTTTTTCCGGGAACATTCGACCCTATCACTAAAGGACATGTGGATGTGATCCGGCGTTCGGCATCGCTGTTCGATCAAATCATTATCGGCATTGGCGCCAATACCAATAAACAACCGATGTTTTCCATTGAACAGCGCCTTGGATGGATACGCGATATCTTTAGAGACGATGCCCGCATTACTGCGGATGCTTATGACGGGCTTACTATTGATTTTTGCAGGTCGGTCAGCGCGCATTATATCCTCCGGGGCATTCGTTACGTAAGCGATTTTGAATATGAAAAAGGCATTGCCGACATGAACCGGATGTTGTCTGCCGATATTGAAACTTTCTTCCTAACCAGTTCCCCCGAATACTCCACCGTCTCTTCCACCTTAGTGCGGGATGTTATTCGTTATGGCGGTAATGTACGGATGTTTCTGCCTGATGAGGTGCAATGGTAATTTAAAGTAAAAATGAAAAAGTAAAAATGAAAAATTCATCACTCATACAAAATAGCAGGCAGCAGAATTGACACGGAAAACTATCTCCAGCTTTTACCGCTTTTGAGCAACACCTCACGGATGGCATCATAAGACTGATGCATGTAAAGTCCTAATTTCTTTTCGGGGATCCATTTTGCCTCTAAGATATTTTCCGATTGTTGCGGTTGCAGCTTAGCCGACTTAGGCGCCTTCATCTCAAACCAGTACGTTTGTTTCAGCATATCTTTCGCACCCTGGGTATAGACATGAAAAGTTTCCGTGATCTTACGGCCGACATCTATATGTTCCAAACCGGTTTCTTCCATCACTTCACGGCTGGCACAGGTTTCAACGCTTTCCCCTTCGTCCCGTTTTCCTTTGGGGAGGTCCCATTTACCCCTACGGTAGATCATCAATACGTCGCCGTCTTCATTTTGCACCACACCGCCACCGGCTTCAATGAGGAGGTAAGTATCAGCAAGCATCTGCTGCATAGAAGGCACGGAAATATCTTCAATAATGGCGCCTAAGGACAGATTGCGTTCAAGATGCCGCTGCGCCATCTTCAGATTGCGGCGAAAGGCTCCCGAAAGGAATAGATATCCTGCTGCCACAGGATGCTGATGAATATACTGTTCGCCGATATTGGTAAGGATCAGCGGTTTGTTATTGATATAAATTTTCTGTTCAAAATACATGATACTGCGAAGGTACAGCAAGTAGTTTTAGTAATGAGAAAAACAAATTTACTCAACCACAAAAACACGAAGTACACGAAAAAATGAATGAGGATAAATTTTCGTGCTTTTTGTGCCTTTCGTGGATAAAAACTTTCGTGGTAAAAAAATATTGCCCGCCCGGAAGGAAATTTTCCCGGAATACCATAGGTTTGCCGATATGGATACCGCTACAATTTTTGCAGAAAAACTATTACAAATAGATGCATTAAAACTTAACACCCGGCAGCCCTTCACCTGGGCGTCGGGCTGGAAATCACCGGTGTACTGCGACAACCGGAAGATTCTTTCCTATCCCCATATCCGGGATTATGTAAAAAGTGAACTGGCTAATGCCGTTCTGGAAAACTTCGAAGATGCCGCCGCGCTTGCCGGTGTAGCCACTGCGGGAATCCCGCATGGCGCATTAGCCGCCGATCTGCTGCGTCTGCCTTTTGTATATGTTCGCAATAAACCAAAGGGTCATGGGCTTGAAAACCGGATTGAAGGTGTACTGCAACCCGGTCAGCAGGTGGTAGTAATTGAAGACCTGGTCTCTACCGGGAAAAGCAGTTTGGAAGCCGTTCAGGCGCTGCGCGATGCCGGCGCTGAAGTGATGGGCATGTGTGCATTGTTCACCTACGGATTTCCCGAGGCAGCCGAAGCCTTTGAAAAAGCCGGCGTTACTTTAGTCACCCTGAGCAATTATGATGCATTGACAGCGCTGGGACAGCGGATGAACCTGATTCCGGAACAGGATATGGACAGCCTGAAGCAATGGCGCCTGAATCCTTCTGCATGGGGACAATAAGCAGTTTCGGAAACATATACGCCCGCCAATGTTGAACAGGATGTTCATTAAAAGCTGTTTTTGTCCATAGCAGCAATACAATCAACTCATAAAAATCATGCGGAACATACTGCTGATACCTTGTCTTGCCTTAGTTCTTTCCTGTAACCAGGGAACAGAACAGGTTTCCGATCATCCGGCTTACCACAACCCGACAGTACAGCCGTTTACAGATGCTATTGCCGCCTGGCCGGACAGCGCTGACTTATACTTTCAACGCAGCCTGGCGCTTTCCAAGATTAACCAGGACAGTCTTGTACTGATTAATTTGCAAAAGGCTGTTTCCTTAGCGCCGGAAAAAGTATTATACCTGAATGCTATCGGCTATGTGCAGCTTAATCTTGGTCATCCCGACCAGGCCATTACGATTTTTAAAAAGAGCCTGCACCTGTCGCCCGGCGACCCGGAAATACGCCTGCAGCTTGCGCAGGCTTATATGGAAAACCATCAGCTTGATGCAGCAGCATCCGAAACGGAAAGCCTGGTTCATGACGCTCCTCGCTACCTCCCTGCCCGGCTGATGCAGGCAAAGATGAAGGCGGCTCAGAAAGATACTGGTGCGGCAATTCAACTGGCAACAGCGGCGCTGGATCAGGATCATCGTTATTATGAGGCATCTCTGCAATTAGCCGACTGGTACAAGGCTACCGGAGACAACCGTGCAGTTGCACAGTATCATTATACCTTCAGCCTGAACCCTGACGATGCTACGCCTTTATATGAAATCGGGCGGTTTTTTCAACAAAAAAAGCAATGGGAGAAAGCCAAAGCAGCTTACAAATCCTGTGTGCTTACAGACGGAGATTATACCTATGCCTATATTCATACGGCAGAAATCCTGATGCAGCAGGATTCGCTGACTAAGGCGCAGCGCATCCTGAAACTGGCGCTGGCTACCAGTCCTGCCAATGCCGATGCATGGTATCATGCCGGTGCATGTTTTGAAAAGATGCAACAGCCGGATAGCGCCCGGCGCTATTATGACCAGGCAGCTTATTTCGGTTATGATGCCGCAGTAATCCGCAGCGCTTTAAGCCGCCTGCAATAATTACGGATACACCCTCGAATCAGCGATTCATCAATACATTCAGGTAAAAGGAAGGTTTACGTAATTGATTACGCACCTGCATATCGCTGAACATGCCGCTCAGGGTATCCCGGAGCGCTTTGCTCTTTAATGATTTGTTGACCACCATATTAAACAGCCAGGGATATTTGCAAAGCCTTTGCAGTGTAGCGCTGATTTTAAATTCATCGCCGAAATAACGATACACCGCATCATCATAATGTGCTTTCAAAAAATCCGCGCTGAAATTACCGGTCTGCAAAGCATCCCGACAGGCAAATGCAGCCAGCATACCGCTATATAATGCATTGCCGATACCTTCGCCGCTGAAGGGATCAATAAGTCCGGCGGCATCTCCGGTCAATAAGTAATGTGCCCCCGATAATGATTTTGGCTCCATAGCCATAGGCAACCCCCAGCCCTGAATCTTTCCTTCCAATGTGGCATTTGCAAAACGGCGGCTCAGATCGGGATGATTAGCAATAACCTCCAGCATCCTGTCGCGAAGCTTAATCTTCTTTTTACGTACCACTTCGGACAACATGCCTACGCCTACATTCATGCGCCCGTTGGGTAAGGGAAAGATCCAAAAATAGCCCGGCAAAAAATCTTTGATAAAATGCAGCTCAATAAACTGACGGGAATCCATCTCCGACACGCCGGTATAGTAAGCCCGTAAGCCTACACAATACGATTTCTGGTTATCACTTTGAGGACTCATCGCTTTAGCCACCATACTTTTATCTCCATCGGCTGCAATGATGAGCGGAGCATGGAAATAAGTCATTTTCCCATTCAGCTCCACACCTGCTTTGACGGATCCGTCATCTAAGCGTTCTATGCTCAGCTTTTTGGCATGTTGAAAAACCGTGGCATAAGGCGATGTGGTTTTTTGAAATAGAAAATAATCCAGGTCTAAGCGGGGCGAGGTAAAGCCGGTTACTTCATTATCCTTTCGGGGAGTCAGCCGGAAAGGGATTGGCAGCGCTTTTCCATTGGGCGCCACAAAAGTGATGCCGTCGCAAGGTAAGAATTTGTCCGTTCCGGCAATGATTTCCTGCAGCCATTCCGGGTTGGCCTTTTTCAGCACTTCCGCCGTTTTTCCGCTACAGGCATCGCCACACACTTTATCTCTGGGAAAAACTTCTTTTTCTAAAATGACATGCGGAATTTTTCCCTTAGATAAAAATATGGATGCTGCTGATCCGGCGGGGCCGGCGCCGATAATGATTACGGAGGTAGATTGCAAGTTGATGTATTTATGGAATCAATGATTTTTTTGAAATATGGGTTTCGTAAAAATTTCGGGAGCTTAAGGGTTTTCCGGCTCCATCATCTCTGCATCGTGATTTTTAGAGGAGGCGGAATCCTGCCCTTTCAGATAAGCAGGGAGATTGAGCCCCGCCATGTTAAACAGGTCGTTTAAGGGCGGCACGGATTTCATCAGCCCGGATACAAAACCAGCGGTGGAGCCGTTACCATCTTCCCCTTTACCATTATCCCAAACGGTGACCTTATCAATCTTAATGTTCTTAATGGCCTCAACCTGAGTTTTAACCAATTCCGGCAATTTTTCTATTAAGAGCAACTGGAATGCATTAGTGGCATCGCCGCCGGCAGCTTTCACCACACGATCATAACCTTCGGCCTGCTTGGTGAGGATCTCAAAAAGGCCTTTTGCTTCCGCCTCCATTTTGGCAAAGATGGCATCGGCCTCTCCCTTTGCCTGTAGCCTGATTTTCTCCGCTTCCGCCTCTGCATCAATGATAGCCTTTCTTTTAGCAATTTCGGCAGGTACAACCACATTGGCATTTTGCGTGGAACGCTCCCGCTCGGCACGTGCCTGTTCTGCTTTTTGCTCTGCCTGGTAAGATTCTTCCAGCGCTTTTGCGGATTGTACTTTTTCGGCAGCCATAGCAATGCGTAGGGCTTCCGCTTCTTTTTCCCGCCGCTGGGCATCGGAATTGGCAATGGTAATCTTAGCTTCATTCTCCCCTTTCACCGCTAAGGAATTGGCTTCGGAGGTGGCGATACGGGCATCTCTTTCCGCTTCCGCCTTACCGATCGCTTCATCCTTACCTGCTGCGGCAATACTCACTTCACGGTCTTTTTGCGTAATGGCAATCTTCACATCACGGTCGCGGTTGGTTTCGGCAATCTGGGTATCCTTTTCCCGGTCGGCTGCCGCCTTACCCGTTTCCCCGATTTTTTCCTGTTCCGCCACACTGATCTTAGCTTCATTGATAGCCTTGGCAGCGGCTTCTTTACCCAGCGCTTCGATATAGCCCGACTCGTCTTTAATATCGGTTACATTCACATTGATGAGCTTCAATCCTATTTTTTTCAGCTCGGTATCTACGTTTTTGGAGATATTTTCCAAAAATTTATCGCGATCGGAATTGATTTCTTCGATAGTCATAGTAGCAATTACCAAACGAAGCTGTCCGAATAAAATATCCTTGGACAATTCCTGAATCTGATCCGGGCGAAGCCCCAGCAGCCGTTCGGCAGCATTGCCCATCGTATCCGGATCGGTGCTGATGGCAATGGTAAAGCGACAAGGAACGTCCACCCGGATATTCTGGCGGGACAGCGCATTGGTAAGATTAGCTTCTATGGAAATGGGCTTGAGATCTAAGAAGGCGTAGTCCTGTATTACCGGCCAGATAAAGGAACCGCCGCCGTGTACGCATCTTGCCGAAGCGCCGCCGGTACGGCCGTAGATCACCAATATCTTATCCGAAGGGCAGCGTTTGTACCGGGATATCAATGCCATTATGGTAACAAAGAGTACGATAACGACCACTACAACGAGGGTAAAAGGACCAAACATAAAGCGGAGTATTTAAGTATGATGAAGTAAAAAAGGAAAAGTCGAAATCAGGAACAGTACATGATTGCTATGGAATGTGATGAATTTACAGTGCAGGCAAAACAGGTGTAACATGACCGTAATTTTTAATCAGGATAAGAGACGGACGATGAGGATATTTCTTTCAATGCGATGGACTACTACCACGGCACCGGAAGGAATGGCCGCGCCTTCGGTCATGGCATCTAATTCGTGTGTGCTGCCACGCAGGCTGATTTGTACCTTACCCGCACCTTCCATTTTTGCAGGTATCATCAGGTAAACCGTGCCGGTGTGGTTCAGCAGCAGTTGGATATTGAAGGTATTGTCTTCGGTTAATTTCAGGATTTGCCGGATGATGATAAAGAACAATGCCACGAAAGCAAAGCCGACAATTACAGCCAGGAAGACGAGCATGGTTTTGGACGGGATGGTGTTATAAAAGGCAATGCCGGTCCATCCGAAGCCCAGCATAAAGTTGATGAGGTTACGCAGGGTAAACAACTGGAAGGGCGTATCTAAATGATTCACATTGCTGTCGAAGTCGGTATGCAGCCCGTCGGAATGATCGCTGCCAGCAAAGGTCAGCACCATTTGAATGACAAAGACGAGACTGCTGATGAGCGCCACCCACCAAAAGCCCTGTAGCAGGCTGTCCATTCCTTCCATCCATTTTTCCATATATAAAATGCGGTATAATTACAGATGGCTCAAAGATAATAAAATGCTTATTACGATGCGTAAGGTATGGCGGGATTAATTCAAAATTCAAAAGTCAAAAGTCAAAACACACACCTGTAAGATTTGGACACGATTTTGAAGCATAGCAGCATTAAGAAGAAATAATCAGGCAGCAGGCCTTATAGCCCAGTGTCATTCCGCAGGAATCTATACCTGCTTTGGATGTGATGTGTGCTAAAGATGCTTACAGTATGGCTCAAGGTTATAAAGCTTGTTGCTATGGCAAAATGCAAAACATTCGAGTTGAAGCCGGTATTGTTTTATTATTGAGTAATTGTGAGCATAGCTGAACTTTTGTTTGGGTATTGTGAACAAAAGTTATTGTCAGGGGTTGCGTATATGCGGTATTCTTTAGTATAACTGTTTGATGTATATAGAAACATGTTTTTGGGGTGCGAGGATTTGTGTATATTTGGGAGTTGGCGTCAGGCAATGGACAACAGCGCACAAAACGAACAAACAACAATATATACTTATGGCATTGACAGAAACACTTCTAATAATTGGATTATTACTTTTGGTAGTAAACATGCTCATTTCATTGCTCAAAAAACCCAACATACATGATGAAGGTTTAAAAACAGAACTGACTAAAACTAATTTGGACGTTTCCAAAATTGACCCGTTAATCCGAACAGAATTTTCTAACAATAGAGAAGAAATTCAAAAAAGTTCAAAAGAATTAAGACAAGAATTAAGTGCTTCACTCAAAGATTTTTCAGAGCAACTAACAAAGGCAGTAAAGGAATTGGCAGACAGTCAGAAATCACAGTTAGAAACATTTTCAACTTTTCTTCAAACAATGACGAAGAATAATGAGGAAAAATTTGAAAAACTTATTAAATCAATCGAGGAAAAACAAACGGAGTTCAAAACTCAAATTACGCAACTTTCAAATGCATCAAAAGAAGCAATAACCAAATCCTTAAAAGACAACGAAGAAGAAACGACAAAGTTGACTGGAAGTTTTTCAGAAAATTCAAAGTCATTGAACGAACTATTAACAACGACAGCAAAAGAAAACAGAACGGAATTAGCCAATGGCTTAAAGTCATTTGAAGAGAAATTCACAAACAATGTGAAAGATTTTAATGAACTACAACGTCAAAAATTTAATGACTTAGCCATAAAGCAAGAACAAATAAAAACCGACACAGAAAGCAAACTTGAAAAAATCCGTGAAACAGTTGAAAGCAAACTAAAATCACTTCAAGAAGACAACAGTAAGAAACTTGAAGAAATGAGAAACACGGTTGATGAAAAGTTACAAACCACTTTGGAAAAACGGTTCAAGGATTCATTCACGCTAATCAGCGAACGCCTTGAATTGGTGCATAAGGGTTTGGGCGAAATGCAAACATTAGCCAATAGCGTTGGCGACATCAGAAAAGTAATGACAAATGTAAAATCAAGAGGTATTTTAGGTGAATATCAACTTGCAAATATTTTGGAGGATTTGCTGACAAACGAACAATATGAGAAAAATGTAAAAACAAAGTCAAACAGCGGTGCTATTGTAGAGTTTGCAGTAAAAATGCCTAACAACAACAATTTAGAAAAGGCACTTTGGTTGCCTGTTGACTCAAAGTTTCCAAAAGAAGATTACGAAGCACTTGTTGATGCTTACGATGACGGCAACCCCGAAAAAATTGAAGAATTGAAAAAGTCATTCAAAAATGCAATTATCAAAAATGCAAAAGACATAAAAGAAAAATACATTGACCCTCCAAATACAACTGAATACGGTATTATGTTCTTGCCGTTTGAAAGTTTATATGCGGAAGTTCTAAGAACACCGGGACTCTTTGAGACAATACAAAAAGACTATAAAGTAACTGTAACGGGACCGACTACGTTGAGTGCTTTATTGAGTAGCTTACAAATGGGTTTCAGAACTCTTGCAATAGAAAAAAGAAGCAGTGAAGTTTGGGATTTATTAGGCGTAGTAAAAACGGAATTTGGCAAGTTTGGAACTGTTTTAGAAAAGACCAGGAAAAAATTACAAGAAGCGACAAATACTATTGACCAGGCAGGTGTTCGCAGTAGAGCCATTGAACGACAACTACGGAAAGTTCAAGAACTCCCAGGCTCAGAAACTCAAAAACAAATTGAAACAGAAATAAACGAAAATAGTATTGACATAGTTGACCGTATTGAAGACATATTATCTAATGACGAAACAAACGAATAATGCCCGAACTGGCAATAAGCGTTTTTGCAAGAGGATGAGCGAAGTGTTTCTATTAATTTTTTTCGCTATATCCGAAGTGCCATACCCGATTGAAGTTTAGCCCTAAAATCTCCCCATCACCAATACACGGCACGATATATCCAACCTTAACGAGACACAATATATACAATGACATTTAACAACTATACAATCAGACCTTTGACGATGCAAGATTTGGAAGCGTATTTCCAGCTTGTAGAACAAAACAGAGAGCGACTTGAAGATTTTTTTGCGGGAACTGTTGCAAAAACCAAAACATTTGAAGACACCCGGATTTTTTTAACGGATATTACCCAACGTGCTGCAGACAGATCATACTTTCCATTTATTATCGCAGATATTTCCAACAATAAAATTGCCGGTTTCTTAGACCTGAAAAATATTGACTGGAATATTCCAAAATCAGAATTGGGTTTGTATATTGATCAAGCATACGCTAATAAAGGAATTGCAACAAATGCCTTTCGTTTATTTTGTGATTTTTGTTTTGACGAATTCAAATTTCAAAAGCTATTTTTAAGAACACATCACAACAACACATCTGCAAGACGAGTTGCGGAAAAATGCGGCTTTGAAATAGAGGGAACAATCAGACGAGATTATAAAACTACTTCCGGAGCACTCGTTGATTTGATCTACTATGGAAAATTAAATTAACCAATCAGTACAATGGAAGCCAAATATGACAAAATAGGAACAGGATACAATTCCACACGACAGGCAGACCCGTATTTAACAGACAGGATTTTTTCCTTGTTACGACCACAAAACGGCAAACGCTACCTTGACATCGGTTGCGGAACAGGAAATTATACCAATGCTTTGGCGAACAAAGGACTCCATTTTATCGGGGTAGAGCCCTCAGAAAAAATGCTTAATGAAGCGAAATTACAAAACCCCAGTATAACATGGCTTAGCGGAACAGCAGAACACATCCCGGCAGACGACCAGGCATTTGACGGAATTATTGCGACATTGACCATTCATCATTGGACAGACATTAAAAAAGCATTTGCTGAACTGAACAGGATTTTGACAGACAACGGCAGAATTGTAATATTTACCTCAACGCCCGAACAAATGAAAGGATACTGGCTCAACCATTATTTTCCTAAAATGCTTTATGCTTCCATTGTTCAAATGCCTTCGCTTGACACAATACAAAAAGCAACAGACGAAGCAAAACTTAAAATTAGCGGAATTGAAAAATATTTTATCAAGGACGACCTCCAAGACTGTTTTTTATATGTCGGTAAAAATAAACCCGAATGCTACTTTGACGAACAAATCCGGCACGGCATTTCATCGTTTTCATCATTGGCAAACATTGACGAAGTAAAACAAGGTTTGACAAAACTCAGGAAAGACATAGGCAGCAGCGAATTTGAGCAGATAAAAAAACAATACGACAACAACTCAGGCGACTATTTATTCTTAACCATTGACAAAAAAGGCAGCGCATCAATATCAGTCTGTACAATATGATTCCTGCCAAAATATCCATCACCAGGCGGAGATTTAGTATGGTTGATATTATTGGTATTTTTAACCAGAGAAACCTATTATACCAAAGCAGGCTACTATTGGCATGGCTCCGGTAAAAAATATTGAACCGACACATTGGATAGGGCAGGTGTTATTTGAAACGGAAATCCACATTTTATTTTCATTGCTGTGGATATATTTAAGTGTTGGGATGCTGTGGACTGTGCTACAAAATGTTTAACTTTATCGCCTAACCCTAACCCTTTCGAAAATGAAAAAAGAACTGATAACAGCATTGTTACAAAAATTTGAACAGGCGGCTTATGACTATCAGGGCATGGAATGCTGGAGTGCAAGAGAACTGCAAAAGGTGTTCCATTATACAGATTGGCGTAATTTTCTAAAAGCTATTGATAAAGCCAAAAAGTCCTGCGAAAATGCGGGGGAAGCGGTTTCCAATCATTTCGTTGGCTTCAACAAAATGATAGATTTAGCAAAAGGAGCACAGCGAGAAATTGATGATATTGCACTTACCCGATACGCTTGTTACCTCATTGCGCAAAATGGTGATGCGACCAAAAGCGAAATTGTATTTGCTCAAACTTACTTTGCCGTTCAAACACGTAAACAGGAAATTATTGAACAGCGGCTTTTGGACGTTGCAAGAGTAACGGCACGAGAGAAACTAAGCAAATCAGAAAAGAAACTTTCGGGTATCGTTTACGAACGTGGTGTGGACGATAAAGGTTTTGCCATTATCCGAAGCATGGGTGACAAAGCCTTGTTTGGAGGTTTCTCTACCAATGATATGAAACGTAAGTTGCAAATTCCGGATAGCAAACCATTAGCCGACTTTTTACCGACACTCACCATAAAAGCCAAGGACTTTGCTACCGAACTGACCAGTCACAATGTAGTGGAAAAAGACCTGAAAGGGCAACAGCAAATAAGTAAAGAACACGTGGACAATAATACAGCCGTTCGTAAAATACTCAAACAAAGAGGTGTACAACCTGAGAACTTACCTGCATTAGAGGACGTAAAGAAAGTGTAACGCAGATTAAAAAGCGAAGAAAAGAAAGTAAGTAAAACGACCAACAAACTGAACAGAAAAAAACAGGCAAATCACTGGTTTGCTTCCATAGAGAAAAATGTGGGAAAAGATTCATTCACGAATATTTCCAATCGTTTCTAAATATTGAAGTATAAAACGCTTAAACTTTTTTCTGCTGCTAATAATATACGTGATTATTAGGATGTAAAATACAATGAATACTGCAAAACCATTTGAATAATCATGTACATAGAATTCCCCAAAAGAGCATATTAAAAGGCTCAAGAGCAAAATCATTACATAAGGCTTTACTTTAATTTTCAAATTAAGCAGTTCGCTATCGCCGGAGAAACAAACAAAACAGTGATAGTATATCAAAGACCAATCACAATATGTAGAGAAAACAGGGATATCCTTGAATATAAGAAAGCTATTTTCACGTCTTGTTTTGACTATTACATCACTATTACCCGAAATTTTAATATCGAAGAATGTATGTTGCACTGACTTGTCGGCATTTAAGGCTAACTGTTGGTATAAATGCTCCATATTCGTTGTATTGCACTTTATGTTTATCATAATCTGCTTCTTTTGCGCATAAAGCTTAATATCACCACCCACCCTGCTTCAAGCAACTACCCGTCCTTGTTCCGGCTACATCCCGTACCGTATCAATAGCAATGGGTTTTAATCTATTTCAAAAAACGGATACACTATTGCATCCAAAAATAAGTAAAAGCCGGTATTTACCCGTTAAGGATTTACCTGTGGTAAAATTGCCTGCCGCTGCCATGTTTCAGCGCATACGGTGCACACGATCATCCCTAAACCTGATAACAATCATTTTCTACGCTCCTAAAGAAACAAGCAGGCAGTGCTTTTTTTGAATACCTTTGCAAGGTTATCATCATTCCTACATGAAGCAGGCTTTTGCCATATTGGTGTTCCTTGCATTTGTGATCCAGTCGAACAACCGGCTGCTCCTGATGATGGATTATTCTATTCGGGTGGAAGATTATGCCGCTCATTGCGAAAACAAAAATCGCCCGGGAGTGCATTGTAACGGAAAATGCCAGTTGGATAAAAAACTACAGCAGGAAGACCATAAAGACAAACAAAACCCGGAAAGAAAGTCTGAAAACAAAAATGAATACTGCGACCTGCACCATATCTTTTCCGTACCCGCCTTTACAACCTTCCATACCAACTCGCTCATACCTTTCCGTTTTTCCGAAGGGAAGGAATTAAAACATAGTGCATTCGTATTTCACCCGCCGGACTCCTTTATTTAAAAACCGGCATATTCCTTTTTCATGCACAGCATACTGCTATGCTACCCGCTCCAGCTGGTGTCGTGTCATGGGTATATGCCTCCATATTCAGGCATAGCACTATACTATTATTTATTTTATTTTAAAAATTCATTTAACCAACACAATAATGAAATACACCATCATTTCCATATTGGCAGGCTGCCTGCTGTTTGCATCCTGCACCAAAGACACTACTCCCGATTATAACGAAGACGTTAAAGGCCGGCTGACCGTTGAATTTGACCATATCGTGGGCGGATCCGACCTGCAACTGAATACCGGCAGTTATTCGAACGGATCACAGGAATCATTCCAGGTCACCAAACTGAAATACTATGTAAGCAATTTTGTTTTTACCAGTGAGGACGGCAATGTTTATACCGTACCGCAGGACAGCAGTTATTTCCTGGTTGACGAAAGTGATCCGGCCTCCTGCAATATAGCCTTTGATCTGCCGGAAGGCACTTATAAGAAAGTCAGCTTTATGGTAGGCGTGGACAGCCTGCGTAATACAATGCCGATTGATCAGCGTACCGGCGCATTAGACCCTACCGGTGCAGGCGCCGACATGTACTGGGACTGGAACAGCGGATATATCTTTTTCAAGATAGAAGGCACCTCGCCGGCTTCCACCGAAAACAACTCGGTGTTTCAGTACCATATCGGGGGATTTGGCGGATATGAAACGCCTACCCTCAATAACATCAAAACCGTTACACTCGATCTGAGTGACCGCGGTATGCCGGAAGTAAAATCAGGATGGTCGCCCAATATTCACCTGATGGTGGATATCATGAAGGTGTTTGATGGTGTTCATACGATAAAGATCGCCGATCATGCTACAGTAATGTTCGGTGATTTCAGCAGCAATGTAGCAGATAATTACGCAACAATGTTCCGGCATGATCATACCGAAAATTAAACATTATGAGACCTGCATATAAACTGATATGCTTAGCAGTCTGCTGGGTTGTTCTGCTGCCTGCATGTAAAAGCCCGGGAACAACGACCGATGATACGGTCGTTTTCCCGGGCTTTACAACACCAGAAAATTTCCCGGCAACAACTTATCATTTTGATACCAACCCGGTAACAAAAGAAGGTTTTGAACTGGGTCGTAAACTGTTTTACGACGGCATCCTTTCGGCAGACCATACGATCAGTTGCGCTTCCTGTCATATACAGACCTCCGCATTTACCCATCACGGGCATGCGGTAAGTCATGGTATCCAGGATCGCTTAGGCACACGCAATTCGCCTGCGCTGATGAACCTAGCCTGGAGTACAAGTCTCATGTGGGACGGCGGCATTTACGATTTGGACCTGCAGCCCGTGGCGCCTGTTACGAGCCATGAGGAAATGGATGAAAGCATAGACCATGTGGTACAGAAGCTCCAGTCCAGCCCGGATTATCCCGCTTTATTTGAAAAAGCATTCGGCAGCAATACCGTCACCGGAGCTAACCTGCTCAAGGCATTATCACAATTTATGCTGATGTGCATCAGTGCAGAAAGTAAATACGACAGTGTGATGCGGCAGGAAGCTGTGTTCACTGTAGAAGAGCAACAAGGCTATGCGGTATTTCAACAAAAATGCAGCAGTTGCCATGCCGAACCTTTATTTACCGATGGGAGTTACCGTAACAACGGGTTGACGCCAAGTATGGTGGACGATCAGGGGCGCTATGCCGTTACCCTACAGGACAGCGACCGGTACAAATTCAAGGTACCCAGTCTGCGCAACCTGGAATATACTGCTCCTTTTATGCACGACGGACGATTGCTGAATTTAGATGCGGTATTGGAGCATTATCGTAATGGTATGGCTGTTATGCCTACATTGGATCCGGTATTTATGCAAAACGGAGCACCAGGCATCAGCCTTACCGATGAAGAAAAACAGCATTTGCTGACTTTCTTAAAAACGCTTAATGATCCGGCATTCCTGAAAGACCCCTTGCTGGCGCAACCTTAGCATTTGCAAGTACTGTTACAGTAATGCGTATCGGCATTAATCATTTAAAACGGACAACAGGCAGCTTTTTAAAAGTTGCCGGGATTTATGCAGGATGGCAACACCATCATATACATCAACCGGAATTACCGTCATATCAGCTTTTAAAATTAAAAACTGCATTTCAACCTGCACCATAATTTTTGAATAGAAAAATTGATAAAAATGAAACTGAAAATATTTTTGCTGATTGGCCTGTTAGGTATTCCGATTGCGTATTCCGAAGCATGCGACATTTGCGGTTGCGGCGCCGGAAACAGCTATATCGGCATCCTTCCGGACTTCAATCAGAATATAGCCGGACTTCGGTACCGGTACAATTCCGTACTTACCCATATCGGCGCTAACGGAGAAAATACTTACCTGACTACCGATGAGCGGTACCAGATTGCGGAAATTTGGGGCGGCGTTACATTAGCCAAACGCTTTCGTGCTATGGGTACGCTACCCTATTCTTTCAATACCAAAATCCAGCAGTCGAACCGCATAGAGAAAAACGGCCTGGGCGATGCCAGCCTCTGGACTTATTATCAGGCGCTGAACCAAAGCAGGTCTTTGTTCAAAACTAAGCTGATGGTACAAAGTTTATGGATCGGAGCCGGCACAAAACTGCCCACTGGTCATTATACGGATAATGCGTCTCTAACGGTAAGTGATGCCAACCTGTTCCAGTTAGGTACCGGCAGTATGGACTTCATGATCGGCGGCATGTACGACCTGCGCTTGCAGGATGCCGGCATCAGCCTGAATGCCAATTATAAGATGAATACCTCCAACAGATCTGCCTATCGCTATGGCAACAAACTGAGCGGCAGTGCGCAACTGTATTACAAATTTAATATCAGGAATCGTTTTACGCTGTCGCCCAATGCAGGCGTGGTGTATGAACAGTCCGGTATTGATACCCGTGATAGGCGCAGGGTACTCACTTCAGGCGGAAGCATACTGTTAGCCGGTTTTGGATTAGAAGGGATGATAGGCAGACAGGCGGTATGGGGCGCAGGTTTCCATATTCCGGTAAAGCAGCATCTGGCCTCCGGAATCGTGCAGGCCAATAATCGTATGATGGTGCATATCGGCTGGATGTTTTAAAGCATTACAGCTACCTGCAATAATGCAATGCAGGTCTGAACGAACCGGTCATACAGGTTCAGAGCATACTTTGAGCCTGCATGACCGGTATTATCGTTGCCTTTACATTCAAAAAATAAACAGGGAATACCTTCCAGAAACACGAGCAAGGACAATATAAAAAGCCGCCTATTGTACCACGGTCTTTACCGCAGCAGCACCTGCTCCGGAACTTACCCGAATAATATACATGCCTTCATTCAGGTTGCAGTTGCTCAAATGCAGTATATTTTCTCCGGCAACCAATTTCCGGTGATCGTTATATACCCGGCGACCCTGCATATCATAAACAGTAATGGTTGCAAAAGCAGTCTTCGGTATGGAAACCTGTAACAGGATACTATTGCGGCTTGTAACACCCAATACACGGATGTGCATTTCCGCCGGGGAAGGGTACGCTATTCTCGAGGGTTTTTCACTGATCAGGATATCGTCATAGCTCAGCTCATAAGCGCCGTCCGATTCTGTAGCATAAGTAAAGGCTAAGTAAAAAGGCGTATTCCGGTAGGCGCTTAAATCAATACCGCTGACCAATTCCCATGCGGTATCCGGTTTGTCGGGAAAAGTATAAACAGGCTGCCAGCTTGCCGTAGTCGGGTCAGTGCCGGCGGTATAATTTACTGCACACAAGACTTCCCGGTTTACATTCCCGTTAAAGCGACGTTTTTGCCGGAAACTCAGTTCCGGGTTGTTCATGGCGGACAAATCAATAGGCCCGGAAGTAACCAGGAAATCGGTATTGATTTCGCTGATACCGGTTGTAATGCCGCCGTTTATATAAACAGCAGCAGAATCGTTATAGCCGGATGCAGAACATTTCCATCTTTTGTTTCCGGAAATACTGTACTGGGCAAATATACCCATCAGTCCGTTATTATCGCAAAGCTCAAAAGATTCATCCAGGCCAGTCAGCGGCGTAACCGGCGGCGTGGAAGTATCCGCCGTAGCAAAAGTCCAGGATGAGGATCCTGAAATTTCCGGATTAGAAAGATCCCCGGCCACGTTTGTAAATGCGCCCGCCGGAAGAGTAACAAAATACTGTGCGGCATTTTCCAACAGTACATCATTGAATGTAACGGTATTGTCGTTGATAACTGCATCCGCAACAGGATAACTGACCGTACTGCCGCCAACCTGTGTCAGGCTGAGCGCAGCATCGGTAGCAAGCACCGCTTCACTGAAGGTCAGCGACAAGGCGGATATGCCGGCCGGTATATCATTCCCTTCAGGCACCTGCGCAAGGACCATCAAAGCAGTAGTCGATCCAAAAGGCATCATTTCTATATCGTCAATATTGATCCTGGTATTGCCTGCATCTTCCTTTTGAATTTTTATCCGCACATTACCCGGCTGGTTGATAAAAAAGCTGTAATCACTCAACATGCCCGCCGGATAGATGACCGGGGCAACCGGTGTCCAGGAGGAACCGGCATCCGTGCTGTAATATACGCCTAAAGCGCCGCTGGATTCCGATCCGTACATGGCCGCATGCAGTGTGAGTGACCCCACACCTTCGGTCAGGTCAGAGACCATCATCATATAGCCCGGATCGCCGCTCGTATTGCCGGTACGGCGCATACGGGCGGCATGATCTCCATAAAATTTATCATTGGATGTCATGTTGCCCAGATAGACACCGGGCAATACCCAATCGACACCGTTCAGATCGAAGGTATCGGTATTGGCATAAGTTTTTGAGGGAGCAGTACCGTTTTCCGGCGCTTCAAAATCCACCTTGTAAGGATAGGTTTGTGCAGCGGCAGTCAGTGTCAGCGATGCGGCTGCAATGAGCAGCAGGCTCGTTTTGGTAAAGATGCATTGTTTTTTCATGGTTAAAAGGTGTTTTATTTATCATAAAAGAATTAGGATTCAGGGTGGCAAAGTACATATTTTATTCAAATTGTCAAAATATCATGCAATTTTTATGCGTTTTTAATGCAAAATGAAAAAATCAACGGGAGTATTTCAAATACGCACCGTGTAAATTTGTATTCGGATTAATAACAAAAGTGTAAACTTTTTTCAGGACGACACACCGCTATATGGTCGGTGAGAACACCGACCACGGCGGCCGTATTTTTTGACAAAAAAAATCAGCGAGATCAGCGGAAGTTTTATTTCCCGCAGATTTCCCGCAGAAAAGTAATTCCATGAAGAATTTTCCATTAAAATAAATACCTTTATCGTTTCCGGATATACTTCTATAATAAGTCCGGGTATTTTTTTATAAAAAATCTATGCAAACAACACATTATCAGCAGTTAAAGGATAAATACGCACAGACAGAAGATGAAAGGGAAAAAATAGACCTGCTGTCCGAAATGACACTGGACATTCGTAACGATGAGCCGGAACATGCGCTGGCTATGGCGGAGGAAATAATAGAGCGGGCTACTGCTATCCAATATGCGCTGGGTATGGGAGACGGTCACAACCATAAAGGAGCCTGCTACTGGCTGCTTGGTGAATATGAAGACGGCCTGGACGAGCTGGCCGTAGCACTTCAGATTGCAAACGAAATCAACAATAAAGACCTTAGAGCCAGAGTGTTGAACAACCTGGGGCGCATCTACCGCGAATTGGGTGATATTGCCAATGCACTCCGGTATTTTGAAGATTCATTAGTGATCAATGAGGAATTGAACAACGAACTGAATCAAACCATCAACCTTACCAATATCTCCAACCTGCATTACGACTTAGGCGATTACGATACCGCCTTGGAATATGCCATCAAATGCCTGCCTATATTTGAGCGATACAAAGAAGAACAACCGCTGCGGTTGGTATCCATTTATACTACATTGGGGAATATTTATTTCAAAAAGGAAATCTATGATGAAGCCCTGAAATATTTCCAGATGATCATCAGTCTTGCCACCCCGGATACTACCGCCTATAAACTGGCACACAGCGGCTTAGGCAAGGTGTATTATAAGATGAATCATTATGAAGAAGCCAAAAAATATTTAGATCTTTCGCTCCGGTTCGCCAAAGAAATGAACAATCCGGAATTGGAAATCACGGCCACTTATTATTCGGGGCATTTGTATAAAGATCAAATGATTTACCGGAAGGCACTGGATTATTTTCTGGAATCCTACAAACTGGCTGAAGAATATATGCGCAAGCAGGATCTGATGAGCATTCATGAATCCCTGTCCATACTTTACGACCAGATGGGTGATATTCCCAAAGCCTTTCATCATCTGAAGTCTTACGAGTCGTTAAAGGAAGAAATTTTCCAACAGGCCACATTGAACAAACTGCGCAACCTGCAAATAAAAAGCCAGATTGAAGTAGCTAAAAAGGAAAAGGAAGTGGCAGAACGCACTGCCCAGCTTAAGCAACAGTTCATGGCCAACATGAGCCATGAAATCCGTACCCCGATGAATGCCATTGTAGGCATGACCCGTTTGCTGATTGATAAAAATCCGAAACCGGATCAGGTACGCTACCTGAATGCTATCCGGAAAGCCTCCGATAACCTGTTGGTGATTATTAATGACATCCTGGATTTGTCGAAAATAGAAGCCGGTAAAATTATCATTGAGCATATAGATTTTTCTCTTGGCGAACTGCTGTCGGGTCTCCGGGAAATCATGATCGTGAAAGCCGAAGAAAAAAAGCTGCTCTTTCACATTGACATGGACAAAAACATTCCCGACCGGCTTACGGGCGATCCTACACGGGTGAACCAGATTTTAATCAACCTGATTGGCAATGCCGTGAAATTTACAGAACAGGGAAGTGTAGTACTGAAATGTGCCATTGCCCATCAAACCGAAAAAAACATTGTCCTGAATTTTCATATCATTGATACCGGCATCGGGATATCGCACGAATATGTAAACAAGATTTTTGAAAGCTTTACCCAGGCCGGATCTGATACTGCCCGTAAATTCGGCGGCACCGGTTTAGGCCTGACCATTTCCAAACAACTGACCGATTTGATGCAGGGCAATATAACGGTAGAGAGTGAATTAGGGAAAGGCACCACCTTTACCGTCAGCATTCCTTTCGAAATAGCTGCCAGCCAGAAGCGCCCTGCAAAAGAGCAGGCGCTGACCGAAGGCTTAAAGGGAAAATTAGCTCATCTGCACGTTCTGTTGGTGGAAGACAATGAATTTAACCGCATGGTGGCGGAGGATACCTTAAAATCATTATTACCTTCCATTCGTGTAGATTATGCCGTGAATGGTGAAGTGGCCATTACCAAAATAAAAGAGAACAATTACACCTTGGCGCTGATGGATATCCAGATGCCGGTGATGGACGGCATAGCCGCTACCCGCTATATACGCCACCGACTACAGGATGAGCATAAGAAAAACCTGCCGATTATTGCCATGACGGCAAATGTATTGCAGGAAGATGTACAGAAATATTTTGAAGAAGGCATGAACGCTTATATCTCCAAACCCTTCCAGCCGGATGAACTATTACAGAAGATGGCCTGGGTATTGGAAGAAAAAGGTACAGAGAAAATACCTGTTGCTAAAAATGAGGAACATGATATTCCGCACAAACCGCTCCCTGAAAAACTCACCAATATGAGTTTTCTTAACCAGTTTACCGGAGGAAAAGCGGATAAGAAAAGAAAATACATCCAGATGTTCTTAGAGAATGCCCCGCGCTTATTGAGCAATATACAAACAGCATTAGCCAAAGAAGACTATGAATCCATTAAGGTAGCCGCCCACTCCATGAAGCCGCAGTTCTCGTACATGGGTATTCCCGAAGAAGTCAGCCAGATATTCCTGACTGAACAAACGGCAGGACAACCGGCGCATCATCACCTGCTGCCGGGATTAGTACGCCACTTAGAGCAGGTTTGTGCAAAAGCTTTTGAAGAATTAAAACGGGAAATGGTTGCATAAAAGAAAAATAGTTTTTACCTTTCGCAGATAAATATAAAAAATACGTCAATGGCAACAAACAAACGATATCTCTTTCTCGTGGATGATGAACCCATCCAGAACGAGATGCTCAAAGATTTTCTGAACGAGCGTTTTTTGTATGATACCGTTGTTTTCGACAACGGAGAACAGGCACTGGCTGAAATGGAAACATACAAGCCTGAAATTATGATCCTGGATTATCATCTCAACAATAATAATCCTGATGCCAAAAACGGCTTAGAGATATTACAAATGGTTAAGGAGGCTTATCCCGAAACCAGGGTAGTCATGCTTTCCGGGCAGGACAAAATGGACGTAGCCATCAACACCATGAAATATGGCGCCTTTGACTATGTCGTAAAAGGGGAAAGCGCTTTTCCGAGAATTGAAAACGCGATCAATAACCTCAGCGAAATGCACAAGCTGCGTGCCGTTCAGAGCAGTCAGCGCATGACCATTACCCTCTTGGTTACGGTCATCGGCCTGATTATCCTGTTTGCAATCTGGTTCTTCGTCTTTCATGATCCTTCTACCGCTTACCTGAAATAAGCGTAATTTCTTTTCCGAATCATAAGTCAGCGAAATGATGATGCTATCCAACATCATCATTTCGCTGTTATATGCTTACCCTACTCAACCCTAAGCCGCATCCCGCCGGTATGGCTGCTGAACTCCGGAGCGTACATACACTGCGCCGTGGCCATACCATTCGAAAATTCCCCCTTCTGACTGACAAACACGGTATATTCCAGCACATACGTGCCTTTGGGCAAACGGTCAAAAAAGAAATTCGTACTGACATCTTTAGTGCTTTCATAATAGCCTAAACCGTTTTGATAGCGATAGCCGCTCAAAACGTCTATAGGCTCGAAACATGCCCCGCGACTGTCTTTCAGATGCACAAATTCCATATCCCGGTCTGTTTTCAGTACGATCCTGACTTTCACCTTATCACCTGTTTTCAGCGGATTATCTTCTTTGATTTCCGTCAGGACAGGTCCTTTATCCGTTGGGCGTTCTATAAACAATTGCTTCGTGAGACTCAAAGGCGTTGCCGCAGCGGTTATCTTATCCATATCTTCAAAATACTGCCAGTACACTGCTCCCCAGCCCGGTGGTTTGGTGTCCTGCTGCGCGGATGAATATTCCGTTTTCACGGTGATGGTTCCCATTTCAGGAAGCACATCTTTACCGGCTATAACCGTTTTGAAATAGCCCGTTCCGGCCGTAGTTTCCATTTCGGAAGAACGAATGGTTTTTACATTTCCTAAATTAATGGTTACTTCCGGCTGATATGCCAGCCAGTTGCTGCCGCTGAGCAAAAGCGCATAACAGGCATCGGCTGTAGCTTTGGTGGTCGCCCAGTGTTGGGTCTGCTTTTGCTTCAGCAGCCAGGTTTTCATTTCATCTACGGCATTGTTATCCCGGGCTATTTCATGGAAGGCTTCGATCAGGAGCGACTGAGCCTCGACCGGTGCCTGATACCAGTAGTAGCCGCGGGGCATATCTTTCCAATACATACCCATCTCTTCATGATGCACTGCCGTTTCTCTTAATGAAGCCATGATATCCTGAGCTGTTTTTTCATCTTTCATCCGGTTCAATGCCAATGCCAGCATACCTTTTAAATAAGGATTGATCCGGCTGTGGTATTGCACCGCCTGATTGCGGTAATAGGTAAATGCTTTTTGCGCATCCTTATCTATGGCCGTTTTGGGATAGAAACTGCGCATATACAGATACTGAATCTGCTCGTAACCGATATGCTGCTCCTCTAATTTCGCTTTGTATCGAACCAGGTCATCATAATCATTTTTCAATTCCCGGTCTAAATAAGGAAGCGCCTTGTCTATAATATTTTGAATGGCTTTTTTATCGGAATTGCGCAGGCCAAGCTGTTGTAAACGGGCCAGCCCGGTAATGATATATTGGGTAATGTAACGGTTGCTCTTCATGCCCCTGAACCAGGGGAAGCCACCTTCCGGCAACTGCATTTGTGCCAACTGATCCATGTTTTTGTTCATAGATGTTGCGAGCCGATGGGTTTCAAACAGCAGGGCGACACGATGTCTTTGCTCCGTTTCATTTTTGGCTTCCAGCACCCAGGGTGTTTCTTCTAACAGCGCGGATTTCAACTCCTGGTTTTTAGCAAGGTTGGAAAGCAGCGCTGCGGTATCTTCATTTTTCCATTGATCAAATACCGCTTTTATTTTAGGAGACTGGGCAATGATATGCGCAGCGAGGGCATGTGCATAATAACGGTTAAATGTTTGCTCCGCACATTCATGCGGATATTCCATCAGGTAGGGCAAGGCCTGCACGGCGTACCAGGCAGGGTTTCCCGTAAATTCCACCGTAAGCGCACGATGCACGAGCGTATTGCTATTGGCATTTTTCAGTTGATCTAAATTAAAGGTTTTCTCCTCATTGCCGCGCAGGGGCAAAGGCAGGGTCTCGGTCACCAACATCCTGTTGGTGATCACCGGAAGGGTGTTTTCTTCACCATCGGTAAAGTTACCGGCCTGTGCTTTGATGCGAATGATCACCGGGGTATAAATACTTTCCGGGATGTGGACATTCCAACTTAGAGCGGCGCTTTGACGGGATGCTATTGAAAATTGCTGCTCCTTATTTTGCAAGCGGAACGGCAGATCCAAAGGTTGTAAAGTTTCCGCATTGAGGATTTCGAGCATAGCGGTTCCGTTCAGGTCATGGTCGGCAAGTGAATTGACCTTTGTGGCAATGACCATATCATCGCCCTGCCGGAAAAAGCGCGGCAGATTAGGCATCACCATCAGGTCTTTTTGCGTTTTAACCTTACCCTCCATGTAGCCCGTTTTCCAGTCTTTGGTATGTGCAAAAGCCATCAGCTTCCATTCGGTTAAGGCTTCCGGTATCGTAAAGCGGAAGCTGATATTACCGCTGCTGTCGGTTTGTAATTGCGGAAAAAAGAAGGCGGTTTCCTGGAGATTTTTGCGGGGAATAATTTCCTCTTGTTTTTTACTGCCGTTTTTAGTGGTAATAATCATCACGCCATTTGCTCCTCTTGAACCATAAAGAGCAGTTGCCTCGGCATCTTTAAGGAGGTTAATCGTAGCAACATCATCAGGATTAATGGAACTAAAACTTTCATTATAGATTTCACCATCTAAGATGATCAACGGAGCGGAGCCGGCAGGGACAGAACCGGCACCACGAACACGGAAGGAAGCATCTGCTTCGAGTTGTCCGCCGGCATTCGTAGCTTGTATTCCCGGTGCAGCACCTTCAATCATATCTGCTAATTTTCGCCCTGAAAGATAACCTGAATAACCATATAGAAGCGCGTAAAGTTCATCGTAAATTTTCTCATAATTCTTCATGGTATCATTAAACCTATTGCTGAGTATAGAAGCATTCACCATTCCAAAAGTATAATTATCCCAAGGGCTCAATGAAACACGATAAGGAATTAGCGGATTAATATTCCACCTATGTGGTTTAAAGGCGTCTAATGACGCATCGTACATACCAGCTAAAAGCTCTGCTGCAATTTTCTCTTTTTTATCGCCATGAATGGTCATAATCCATTCGTCCTGAGCGCCGGGTTCCAGCTTGTCGCGATGCGTAGCCCATGTTATTTCAAGCTCCTTATTATTCCAGGGAATATCCAATGTTTTATTAACTGTATAAACACGGTTGTTATACACCATCAAATATGAAAATGCAATACCGCCACGGTCTTCCTCCTTAATTATTTTTTCAAATACTACCGGTCTTTTATACCGTTGGATATCATAATCAGTATCTGTTGAGATACTGAGCAGATAAGGTGTTTTAAATGCAGAAGCTATATTGATGACGGCTTTTTCTCCCGGTTCAAATACCGCTTTATTGCTTTGCAAAACAACATCCTTTTGTACGGCTTCACTATTTGCAAGGTTCCACAAGTGGGTGTATTTTTTCTCTGTAATTTCATTGCTCTGATCATCTTTTGCTGTTAACGTAACCACATACCATCCGTTATGCTTCCATACTTCTGCCGGGATTTTTACACTACCATCCGGAGTAGTAGTAAATGTTTTTTCATAAACGACATTTAACGCCTTCCAGTAATGATAATCACTTTCGTCTTTGTATTCGTCATCAGGGAAGGCATCATGAAATGCACGCTCCGTCATTAAAAATTTATCGGGCGTTTGCCATAATCTTTTCCGGTAGAGCTTACCGGGAAATTGTAAAGGAGCAATCGTCATGGTTATATTTTCCGGCGTAAATATGCCATTCAGATTTTGGGTAAGAATAGATAAATTGTCTAACTGTGCCGGATTGATATCTTCAGGAATATCTGCGTTAATCTGCAGGCTGCGATAACCTGCATTAACCCTTACATTACCGCTGCGTGTTTCACCGTTCCTGTCGGTTACATCAGTATATACAACATAAGTAAACACCGGCAGGGATTGTGGGTTTACCTGCTTATCGGAGACCGTATTGAAAACAATTTCAAACGAGCCGTCAGCTTGCGTTTGCATCGTTCCGTTTGCAATTTCCCGTTCCGGGGACGATGGCATTCCCCATTGATAATAGCACCAGTAAAACGGAAATCTTGACTGTCGTACCACTCTGTAAGTAACAGCGGCATCGTCAATATTATTACCGGCATAGGCTTTCGCAAATCCTTTCACTTTTACCCTGCTGTTCAATGCGTAATGATCTTTCAAAGTGTCAAATTCCACATAAAACTTAGGTCGTTTGTATTCCTCTACCTGGATATACACGGAGCCGTTGTTATTTGAAATACGCATTTGTCCGTTTAAACCAACTTCCGACGCAGTGAAGGTGCCGGAAAAAGAACCGTACGCATTAGAGGTGAGTACCTGATCGGCAATTTTCTGCCCGTTAGCATCATAAAATGTTACAGTATCCTGCTTATTGGGCACCACATCGGACTTGCCGGTTCGTGGATTATTATCCACTATGATGCCTTTAAAATAAACGGTTTGCCCCGGACGGTAAATAGAACGATCGGTAAAGAAGAAGGTATGCGTTTCTTTCTTCTGTTTATTGCGATTATCATTGTAATAAGTATAAATACTGCCACTCGACAAGGAATCATTTCCTTTGACCAATAAAACCACTTCATAACTGGCATACCGGTAATTACTCGTCATGGGTAATTTCACTGTACCGTTTTCCCCGGAAATATCATGATGCTTTTCAACAAAGGTGTACTTATTGCTTTGCTCTGAATATTTACTTTCATAAAAATACACCCGCGCATTTTCTTCCGGTTGTCCGGTCTTACGGTTTAAGACATACAAAGAGTTTTTGGAATGCTCCGTTACCATACTCAGATTACTGGCCTGGAATTGTACATAACCGCTTACCGCTCCTTTGGGAAAGGGATCCTTTTTACTGGAAATAATTAAAAAATATGAGCCGGCAACAACCTTACCTGCATTGGCTTCCACGCTATGCAGCTCCATATCTTCACTACCGGGCAGTGCTTCCTCCCAGGATTTTACCAGTGAAGCTGCATCAATGTTTTTTATAAAATCCTTTCTTTCATCATACCCATATATCCTTGATGACCTTTTGAGATCAACAGCAGTTTTGTATAAAAAGAAATATGCCTTGTCAACATTTTTATATTGTACCAATACCTTCACGTTTTCATCAGGAATTACCACTTCTTCAGCGGTAACCGACAGCGTTTGCTGATCAAGAGTCTGGATTAAATTGAAGGCATGAGCTGCGCCTTCCGTATCCGGATAACGGTCAACAATTTGCTGCAGGTTTTGTTTGATACCCGGCAAGCTACGGTCAGCACCTTGCGCTGGCGTTGCTTTTCTATAATTACTTTCCGTATTACCGGCAAAATACTTTTGTTGCTGAATAAGAAAAAGCACTTCCGCAACAGCAGGATTACCCTTGTATTGTTGTGCTATATTTTGTAATGCCGAGCGATACAAACTATCCTTATCCGCCGAAACGGAATGATCATAAACAAATTTCAACCGCTGCAAATCCGCATCAATAAGGGCATCGGGTTGGGTATCTTTCAAATGAAAGGCAATAATATCCCGGTAAAGCCGCAATGCAGTCAAATGCAGCGACCGACTGTCGGCAGCAACAAGGGGCATATCGGCAAAAGCGGCGGCAGAAGCGAAATAGCGCTCGTCATCTATCTCAAACCGGTAAACGGGATCGGTAATATCTTTTTCATCATTGCTGAAAAATTCAATAGCCCGGAATGCCAACAAATCATACAACGTAGGGCGTAAATGACGGGTATGTTCCCCTTCAACAATCAAGGGAAGGTATTGCTCCACGGGAATGTTTTTCAGGGCTTCCCTGTTCGCTACGGAAGCTAAATAATATTCAGCGGTTTTGGCTACAAAGGCTTTTGCATCCCAGGTGGCGATATCGTCTGAAACCGTTTGCTCCAGCGTACTCCGGTTCAGTATTTTCCATCGGTTATTGCGGTAATATTGCCAGTACATACCGGCGGTAATGCTTTGCCATATTGCCTTTTCGGCGCCGGAGCTGTTGACAATTTCGACAATCGCCTTGTCAATATTATCCGGCAGGGTGCTTTCGGTATAGGTATTTTTCAATAATATCAAGGTCAGTTTTGCCTTAATCATATTGGGTTTATCCTGTTTAAGGCCGGCTTCTTTTAAGATGTCCCGGACGATCTTTTCCGCAGATTGCGGCAACCCGGAACTTAAAAAGGAGTCTGCTTTTTTCCACTCATAGTGAAAAGCATGTTCGGGCCGGTTGGCTTGCGCCTGCGATGCAAAAGAAAAACTCATCAGGCAGGCCAGCGCCACAAAAAAATATCTGATCATAAAAACAAAATTTGGATAAGGATGCGAAAAAATACCGGATTCCACAACATGTGGAATAAAATCAGCTTATTGTTCCGTTTTCCATTTATCTTCGCCTTAATTAAAACAGCAAATTTACTAAGATGCGGAAATATATTATTACGGCAATTTCAGCCATGATGGTATGCTCCATTATGGTCTCGGCTCAACAACGGAATACAGCAGCCCATCCGGGAAATTGCGACGACCCGATGGTACACAGCACCATAGTATCGCTCAACAACGTGGACGAAAGCAAGGGCTTCAGCCTGAAAATGATGGAATCCTTTTCGATGCCTTACGGCAACCTGATTCCTTTTACGGTGCAGTTGGAGCAGGGAAAATTATACTCCATCAATTACGCGGTAGGCCCGGAGTTTAAGCAATTCACCTTTACCATCATTGACCGGGACAATAAAAAACCGGTGAACAAAAAAGTGAAAAGCAGCAAGACTAAAGAGCATTACCTCAATCAAAGTTTTATTGCATCCTATACCGGACAGTACATTATCGTAGTATCGCAGCAGGGCGCAGACAAGGGCGAGCATTGCGGCGCACTGAGCCTGATGCAGGCGGCGGCAAACGAATAAAGATTTTCAGCATTGTCTGCTCAGCAACGCAATATATCATTTTTCGGAAGCGCCTTTTACATCTTTTCAGGACGCTTTTTCAACAATGTTGCCGTGCTGGTGGTAATGTATTTCTTTACCCGTCATTTTTCCACCACGGTATATGGCATTTACGGCGGACTGTCCTCCCTGTTGAATTTTTTCACCATCATTGCGGGTATCAGTCTGCCACTGTTTACCTTAGTGTATCCCACGGAACGCTTAGTAGCATTCTTCCGTTCTTTCAAAGGGACTCATTACTTAGGCTACGGTCTGATGCTGCTTTGCTGCGCTATATTGTTTGCTGTGCTGCAATACCGGGACATTCCGGAATGGTACCTGCTGACGATATTTTTTATTTTGTTTACGGCCGGAAATATTTCCGATGCCTGCTTAATAGCATTGAAACATCATCCCTGGCTGGCTTTGATCAACTTAGTGTATGCCCTGCTATTCGTAGGCATACACCTGAGTGTGCTACAGCTCAGCATGCCGTTCGGCAGGTTAGTTTTATACTGGATACTGATCTTAGTTGTAAAGATAGTTTTCAGTGTGATGATCTTCCGTAAAGGATTCACAACGCCTGCTTCCGCGCTGCACGATTCCGGCAACAAGCGGCAGATGCTGTCTCTCTGGAGGCACCTGTACATCACCGATATCATACAGGTGAGTTTTTTATGGGTGGACAAATTCCTGGTTTTCTTTTTGGCAAGCAATGATACGATGGCCATTTATTATAACGGCACCCTGCAACTGCCTTTTATCATGACTGTTTTCTCGGCAGTATCCAATGCAGCCATTCAGCTGCTTGCCGGTCAGCAGGATAAAAAGATACAGGCGGACATGGTAAAAACAGTAGGAAAAGTATTGTCCGCTGTAATGTTCCCGGCATTTTTATACCTGATGTTTTTCGGAAAATCCCTGTTCGTTTTTTTCTTTTCGGAAAAATATCTGCTTTCCGTTCCGGTCTTCATCTGCTCCGTGATGATTCTGCCTTTGCGGGCCTATAATTTCAGTATGCTTTTACAGAAAAATGAAAAAGGGAAAATCATTTCTGCGGGAGCGGTCGGCGATCTGATCGTCGCTTTATTGCTGATGTATCCTTTGTACCGGTTATTCGGGCTACCCGGTCTTGCGCTCAGCTTTGTCATCAGCACATTGTGCCAATCGGTTTTTTATGCATTTTATACGGCAAAAATCATGCAGGTAAATATAGCAGGTTTGTTTCCGCTGAAAAACTGGATGGTCAAAATCCTGTTGTTTCTTTTATTGTGCTTCGCATTACATTACCTGCCGGAAACGGTTATCTTCCTGCCTCAGTTTATGGCAGCCGGCATTATCGTGGCCATAGTATCCATACTGATCTTTCTTTGGGAATTTAAGCATATCCGTTCTGTTCAGGCAAAAGGATAGCAGGCGTATATTTTCTTTTCTCCAACAGGTTTTACCATGGTGTTTAACGCCCGTTAAGGCGATTATTACATAACAAAAATTCAAATTTTTACTACTTCTCTCTTCTCAACAGACTGCAACGCTTCTTCAACTTGTTGCTCAATGTATAAAGCAGCTTCTTTTTCAAAATAAACCTCGCCGCAATTATTGCAAACCTGTGCTTTTACATTTTTTACGTTGATAAAATAACCGTCTTTTACTGTAGAATGATTTACAATTTTTTCTTCCGTAGTTCCTGTTTTGCAAACAATACACAGCATATTCTTATTTTTTTCTTGTTTTAAAATCGGGTTGCCAGTTTTCATCATCAGGTTCGTTAGGCTGTTATTAAATAACAGGTTTGTGTTGCTTCGTCTTTCGAAACCACAATATGCAACGGTCGCCCCTTCATAAATTTAAACAATAATTTACTTGCAAATGGTTTATCATTTTCATAAAATGCAATCTCCTCACCATCTTCCAAGACCTGCAATGCCTCACTATATAAAATATTTCTTTCGGCAAGCCTAAGTAACAAATGTTCTGTTGTTAAAATGTTTTGATAATCCATAGCGTTGTGTTCAACAATGCAAATTACGAAAATTAACAAAGCGCCTCGTTATTATCAAAATTTCTTGAATAGCACGACATTATCTGTGGGAAAAACAGGAAATCATGCAGATAAACAGTCCTGTAGATTACAACCCTGCCCGCCATTTTCGGACACATTCCTCATGCTGATAGTAATGGAAAAACCGTAACTTCGGACAAATTTTCCCGCCGTTGTTGGTGTTATCACCTCTAATACACACAAATGGGGTTTGCCGGATGTTTAGTATGCTCTGAAACATCGCAGCGGACAGCATGCTCTGAATTGGTATAAACATCACCAACATTTGCATTTTTGAAATAAAAGATATCCATCCATCAAACTTTGTCAAAATTCTCTCCACATAACAAAAGATATTACTTACTTTTATTTCGGCAGAAAAATAAAGAACAGCAAGCCTGCATTTTGCTACAGAAAGGTGCAAATAAAAACAGTACAAATGCTCCGGGTCAATAAAAATACAAAGTGAAATATAACCATATTGAGATTCAAGCCATCGCTAAGTCAAAGAGATATAGTTTGTATGCTCCAAATTCTATTAAATGAATTATCAATATTATACTATTTTGCATTTTTACTTTTGACTTTTGCATTTTGACTATATCGGTTTAACAATACCCAAAAAAGAATACCATTTTAATGATTGAAACCAAAAACATCATCAATAAAGAAGAACGTGCCGTTCTTGTAGGACTGATTCAAAAAGACCAGAATGAAACCCGGCTCATGGAATACCTTACCGAGCTGGCATTCTTAGCGGAAACAGCCGGTGCTCATGCGGTTAAAATTTTTTTTCAAAAATTGCCGCATCCCGACCGGAGAACATTTGTCGGAAAAGGGAAACTGCAGGAAATAAAGGATTATATCCACAGCCATGATATCAGCCTTGCCATCTTTGATGATGAGCTGACCGGATCACAGATCAGCAATATCGAAAAGGAGTTGGGCGTAAAAACCATTGACCGTTCCGACCTGATTCTCGACATCTTTGCCCGCAGGGCTAAAACCGCCCAGGCTAAAACCCAGGTAGAGCTGGCGCAGTACCAGTATATCCTGCCGCGCCTGAAAGGCATGTGGAAGCATTTGGAAAGACAAGGCGGCGGCATCGGCTCCAGAGGGCCGGGAGAAACCGAAATTGAAACCGACCGCCGGATCGTGAAAGACAAAATCACTTTATTGCGCAAGCGGCTGGCCGATATAGATCTGCAGTCCGCCACCCAGCGCAAGGAGCGCGGCACCTTTATCCGCGTGGCGCTTGTAGGCTATACCAATGTCGGGAAAAGTACACTGATGCAGGTGATCAGCAAGTCGGACGTATTTGCGGAAAACAAGCTTTTTGCCACATTGGATACCACAACCCGAAAGGTTGTTTTTGAGCGCACGCCTTTTCTCCTCAGCGATACCGTAGGCTTTATCCGGAAGCTGCCCCATCATTTGGTGGAAAGCTTTAAGTCCACATTAGATGAAGTACGTGAGGCCGATATTCTCCTGCATGTAGTGGACATTTCGCATCCGCAGTATGAAGAACAGATTGCGGTAGTGAACAAAACACTGCAGGAACTGCATGCATTCGACAAGCCGATGCTGATGATCTTTAATAAGATGGATCAGTATATCAGCAATACCTTCGATGAATGGTTAGAGGAAAGCGTGAAAGCCGATCTGCTTAAACAACTCTACCGGCGCTGGGACAATGAAACGCATGGCCATGCCATTTTTATTTCCGCCACCCAAAAAACCAATATCAGCAACCTGCGGGAAACTCTACTTAATAAAGTGAAGGAGCTGTATGAAAAACGTTATCCGTATTTAAAGGAGTTTTATTAAGCATAGGTTTTTTGCTGGTCACCGCAGTAATACTATTACCTGAATTAATCTTATGCTGTCAAAACCATTATCAAGATTACCATTGCATCCGATGAGAAAAGCTCTGTTTCCCTTATACGCTGTTGCTGTTATTGCATTACTCTTATCAGGATGCTTTAATAAGAGGATAAGCAGTTTACCTTTTACCATTACGCCTGCTCAATACCGTACTACAATACCTTTCCAGGTAGTAAACGGAGTTATCAGGATAAACGTAAAAATCAATGATGATGCAGATGCCATCATGAGCCTTGACAATAATTCCCCTACATCCATTATAGCAGACAGCCTGTATTTACTGAAAAATCTCACACTGCTTCATTTCAACGCCGGTTTATTAACTCCCGACCAGAGCTTCAGCATGATGAACCTGTATCAATACCGGGGAGGGTTTCGCATAGGTCAGATATTGTATAACAATTTCTATATCCGGGGGCATCATTCTACAGGTATCGTCAATGCGGATTCGTTAAACCGGACGGAGACGGGCATCCTCGGATATGATATTATCAGAAACGGCACTTGGATATTTGATTTTAAGAACAATATATTACGTATAGCCAGCGATATCGGGGAGGCTGACCTTCCTGAAGATGCTATTAAAATAAGCGCTCGCTTTAATATTTCAAATCGCATTTTTCTCCGTACTAAGATAGAAGGGTGCAAACAAAAGGTGCTTTTAGATTTGGGCTACAATGGTAGTGTACTGATACCCCAAAAAGAATTCAATAAAATACATTTTAAGGGTAATGTAGAAAAGATTGAAGGCATGTCTGCATCACTTTCCGGTCAGCGCAAAGCAAGCTACCAGAGAGTGAAAAATGCCGGAATGATAATTGACAGTAACAATTTCACCGCTGATGTTATTACCAATAATATTGTCAGTATCAGGCACGGATTATTAGGTGTTTCCTTTTTTCAGCAATACCATTTCTTAATACTGGATTTCGTTAACCATGCTGTTTATATGGTACGATAGTGGTGAAAAAGCAATATTTCATTGACAAAAAAGCAGATGATGAAAACGAAAGAAACGAAAAGATCAAAAAATAAAATTATGAACTGGGGCGACCATCTTGATGAAAAATATGGAAAAGTCGGAACAGCGACCAGAACTGCATTTGAAAGCAAAGCACAGGCATTTGTTATTGGCGAGGTTTTGAAGGATGAACGACAAAAAGCCAACTGACACAAGAAGCATTGGTGAAAAAAACGGGGACTAAGAAAAGCTACATTTCAAGGGTTGAAAACGGACATGCCGAGATCCAGCTTTCTACATTGTACAAATTAATTGAGCAGGGGCTTAACCGCAAACTTGAATTGTATATACGCTGATACAAAAGAAGTCTGCAATAAATTAATCTGCGGGAAATTTTAAGAAGCAATTGTATTAACGCCGCTCAAAAGGTAAAGGAATAAGGCTTCTTTCCGGATAAGTAATCTTTTCTAAATACAGTCCGTGCCCGGCTACGCTGAAATCCGCACGGGTGCAATCTTTGGATTCAATAATACTGCGAAAATCTTCTAAACTGTTTTTGCCGCGGGCTACGGATAATTGCGTACCCACCAAGCCGCGCACCATACCTCTCAGGAAGCGGTTGGCCTCCACCACGTAATGCATTTCCTCATCACGGTCTTCCCAGTATGATTGTACAATGCTGCACCGGAAAGTACGGCTTTGTGTATTCCGTTTGGAAAACGTCTCGAAGTCTTCGTATTGCATCAGCATTGCGGCTGTGGCATCCAACACATTCCGGTCGGTTTTGAACGGGAAGTACAGCGCTTTTTTGCGCAGGAAAGGATTTTTATTTTTATAAATACGATAGCGGTAACGGCGACTAAGGGCATCAAAACGGGCATTGAGATCGTCCTGTACAGCCTGGTATATATGCCGCACACTGATAGCCGGCGGCAGGATGGCATTAAGCTGATACAGAAAATTCGGAGGAAGCGATTCCGTGCGGTCGAAATGATAAAAATTACCGAGCGCATGAACGCCTTCATCCGTTCGGCTTGCACCGAAAGTACTGATCTCCTGACGGCATAAAACAGCAAGCGAGCGGTTGAGCATCAACTGCACCGTTGGCGTGTCCTGCTGCAGTTGCGAGCCGTGAAACTCCGTACCGTCATAAGCTATTTCCAGAAAAAAACGCATAAGCTTACAGCTCCGGATTCCCGGAATTATTTCGGGACCTCCGCTTTTTTATAGGAAGCCGGCACCGAATAAGAAACATCTAAAGGTACATTCAACTCTGCCTTGTTAAAATTCATATTTAGCCGGATAACCTTTCCCGCATTACTGATCAGTATGTTTCTTTTGTAGGAAAAAGGTTGTTTGCCTGTGGTAGCGCCATAAGCACTATAGTCAATACTGCAATGGAAGTCGCGACCGGCTGTATTCAACTCCGTGCGTTGCAATAATCCTGTAGTGGTATTATACAATAAGGTAGCGGTGACATCCTCTTTTTTTAATACAATCGTCATACTGCTGTCCGTTTCGGAACTGCTGCTGACGGGCATATCAGCCATCAGCGGATTGCCGGTAAAAAGGTTTTGCAAATCAGCGAAGGATACCTCTGCCCGGATCAGGTTGAGGCCTTCCTGGTAACCCAGATCATAATACTCCCGACCCAGGCGGTTGACCGCCTGCAGCTTTTCGGGAACAATATACGCACGCAAGGCTTCTATCATACCGCCCAAAGCCGTAATGGAAGCCCAGATATCTTTATCTTTATGCATCCTGATATTGGCTGTAAAATCCTGGGTAGTACCATCGCCTTCATAATGCATTTGTGCTTTTGCAGAAAAGGTATTGTAATGAATTTGCTGAGCCAGGTAATCTTTCGGACTCATCTTACCCGGCTTCAGCGGGGTCTCCACAGCGCTTTTAGCGCTGCCGCAGGCCGCCAGCAATAAAGGCAGTGCTGCCAGCATCATGCTTGTTTTGATCAATGATAATAACTTCATACGTAAAACTATCAATTAGCCCGGTTACTGATGAGCTGCAATTTTATCTTTAATTTCCTGTGATGCACCCGGAAGCCGCGCTGCTTTTTTCCAGTGTGCAAGCGCTTTTCGCCGGTTGCCGAGCTTCAGTTCCACATCACCCAAATGCTCATACAGCGCAGCATCGGGATGGGCAACATCCGAAAGGCTGACGGCTTTTTCAATATACTTTTTAGCAGCTTTATAATTGCCTTTCTGATACTGTATCCAGCCGTAGGTATCTAAGAATGTGGCTTCATCGGGTCGCAGTTCCAGCGATTTTGCCGACATTTTTTCCGCATCATCCAACCGGGTATTACGCTCGGAAAGATAATAGCTGTAATTATTCAGTGTGGCAGGATTTTCGGGATCGAGTATCAGCGCATAATCAAAAGCGCTGTCGGATGCTAAGTATTCTTTTAAGAAATAAGACACATCACCTAAGCTTGCATACACCTGGGCAAGCGAAAAAAAGTAGGTGGAATCCTTCTTATAATGATCAAGCGTTTTACGGATCATAGTTTCGGCAGCAGCATATTGCTCCTGCTGCTGAAGAGCAATAGCGTTGACGAACATATAGTTCACATCTTCGGGATATTCCGCCAGCGCCTGCCGGGCATAATACTGCATGGAATCCGCATTATTTTGCTGCACATAATAGATCACCAAAGCATTCCAGACATCCCGCCCCACACTGTCATTCCCTAACAGTCGTTTGAATTGGTGCATGGCGCTGTCCGGCTCCTGGGTAAAAAGCAAATATTGGGCATACAGTTTTATTAAAAAAGGATCGGGCGGTTCGGAATAAGCGCTTTCCTGCAACTCCGTTTTCAGATGGCCGGAAGCATTTTCGTCTTTGCGGCTGCTGATAGTAAAAATAGACATCAGCATATTGCGCTCCGTCTCGGATATATTCTTATTGCGAATAGCCTGACCAAATATTTTAGAAGCATTGTTGATATCTTCTTTGCTCAGGTAATATTCCAAAAGAGCATATTGTGCATCCGGCTCATCCGGGAATTTTTCCCTGACCTGCTGTAAAATGCCTTCGGCATGAACCGTGTCTAACATATTTTCATACACATTAGCCAGCATGACCTGGTAGCGGGGTTGCTGCGGATCAATAGCTACTAACCAGTTGACAACAGACAGGGCGCTGTCGTATTTTTTTTGCCTGATAAAAATATCATTTTTCAGCACCAAAAGTTTTTCTTCATCTATTTGATGCTGCTCCATCAGCCGGTTAATACTTTGCAGGGCTTCATCATATTTTTCATCATCCAAATACAATGATAATTGTTTGACTAAATAATCCCGGCTCAGCTTTTCTTTCTCCGACAATTCCTGGTAGATGGCATTCGCTTCATTTTTCTTTTCGGAAATGGCCAGCATATCGGCGTAAAATTCCTGCATCCATTTATTGGAAGGATCTAAGCGGGCTGCCTTTTCCGCTTCATTCAATGCGGAAGGTATATCGTAGAATTCCAAATAATAAATCCTGGCCATTTCATAATGGGCAGTAGCATTGTTCGGGGCGGTTTGGGAAAATTCGCGAAACAGCTTCAACGCTTCGGCATAATTTCCTGAAAGCTTTTCCTGCAATGCTTTAGAGAACAGGCTGTCGTTGTCCTGTCGGCTCATGGATTGTGCCGGAACAACTTTTTCTTCTTTATTACCCTGCTGCGCATAAACAGCCGGTAAGATGAGGAGCAGCAATATAAAAAAAACCGCAGACGCGAAGACTGCAGGTTTTACCAGGAAATGCTTTGTTCGGATCATTATTATTGAATTGTAGAAAAATCGCCTAAGCTCAATTCCCGGGGAACATCGCTGTAAGTTACGTTTTTTCCCAATAAGCTATTATTGAGCAAGGCATCTTTAACAGTTGAATGAGCCTGTATAATGCTGTTGCGCACATTGGAATTTTCGATACGGCAATTGGCTTCAATCGAAACATGCGGTCCGATAACGGAGTTGCTGATGATTACATGCTCACCGATATAGCAGGGCGGTATTATTGTAGTTTGGTGCAACTGTGCCGTTTCGGCCACCAATTGTTCCTGGTCTTTTTTAATCTCTAAGATACGCTGATTGGTAAATACCGTAGCATCTTTATTACCGCAGTCGAGCCATTCTTCCACCTGGTCGGAGTAAAAAGCCATACCTTTGTTTTTCATGTTTTCCATGGCATTGGTGAGCTGGTATTCTCCTTTTTCCCGGATGTTATTGTCAACCAGGTACTGCATTTCCTTGCGGAGATTAGCGCCGTCGCGGAAATAATACACCCCAATGATGGCCAGGTCGGAGACAAAATCTGCCGGCTTTTCGACAAACTCCGTAATACGACCGCTGTCGTCTAATTTCACTACTCCGAATTGCGAAGGATCATCCACTTTTTGAGTCCAGATAATGGCGTCTTTTGTGGTATCAATAGAAAAGCTGGCTTTAAAAAGCGTATCGGCAAAAGCCACGAATATATTGCCGTTCAGGCTGTCGCCGGCACATAAGATAGCGTGTGCGGTACCTAAAGCCTCTTCCTGGTAGCAGATTTTTCCGGTAGCGCCAAGGTCAGCAGCCACTTTCAGCAGCAGGGTTTCGGTAGCTTCACCAAAATGCGGAGCAATGATAAAGGCGATTTCCTCTACCGGTTCATTAGCGGTGCTTACAATATCTTCTACTAATCTTTGTACAATCGGCTTCCCGGCAATCGGGATCAATGGTTTTGCTGTAGTAAGTGTATGGGGGCGCATCCGCTTTCCCATGCCTGCCATAGGTATGATTATATTCATAATGGGCGCGAAATTAATTAAAAATATTCGTTGGAAAAAACTGCTGTGGTTTATGCAACATTGCCAATCTTTTGAAGATTGGCAATGTTGCATCCTTCAACAGAACGCTATTTGACCGCAGTGGCAATCACCATATTCACAGAGGAAACGAAATGCTGCTGTTTGTCGGCATATTCTAAACTTTCGTTTAAGGCATGCAACTCTTCCGCCGAAATGAATCCTTTGTTTTGCATTTCCTGCAAAATGAATCCTAAGCGAGCCACTTCAACTACCTGTTGCAGCGCACGCGATACTACCGGATAAACCTGCATTTTAATTTCCCGGAAACCTGCTGAGCGGAGATAGTAAGAAAGATGTAATGCGGCAGAACCGTTCGGCACATTATCGAACATGTAATAATTACGGATACGGTGCGAAAATTCCGGAGGTGCATTGTATAAAGTCAGGCTGTTCCAGTCGGTTTCTACGATTGTAAGCGGTGCACCGGGTTGCAGCACACGGTAAAATTCACTAAATGCTTTATCTAAATCAGGCACGTGTTGTATCAACCGCTCATTTCGGATACCAGCTAAATAGTCTGTTTCAAAGGGAAGATTTTCCGCATTACCTAAGCGGAAGCTCACTCTTGAAGCATCCGGTTGTAAGGAATTGGCCTTTTGAATCATCTCTTCATTAGCATCAATTCCTATCAGTTGCACCGTTTCCGGGAGCAGTGCGGAAAGGTTAATAACATCCTGACCGGTTCCGCAGCCGATATCGGCAACGACGCCTTCCTTTATTTTCAGAAAAGCAGCATAGGATTGTTCTTTCATTTCCCGGAACAGCTTCATAGTTTGTTCCAGGTATTCGATATTATATAAGGATTCCTGCGACATAAAAACATTATTTTTTTCTGCTCAAATGTATTACGTTAAGTCAACAATAAAAAGTAAAAATGCAAATTAGGTGGAGCAATGCGAAGCATCTGTTGAGCAAGGCAAAAGATATCGGTTGGTATCGGCGGAAATTCAGTTGATCGCTTCGCCGGCCTGGGGGATGGAAATCTTTTCCGTAAGCTGGGCAATCAGCCCGTACAGCTTTTGGATATTATCCTCTAAGCGGCTTATCGTTTGCTGGTACATCTGCTTTTCCAGCATGCTCAGCGAAGGCGGGAAGTTGGAATGTTTAGTTTGAGCGGCATCATTATTACCCACATTATATACCATAACCTCCTCGTTAATCAATTCGGCAGGGGACAATTTATAGAGTTGCGCAAGCACTTCCAACCGATCGAGTGTAATCTTTGTAGCCCCTTTTTCAATAAGGCTATAAGCATTCTGCGAAATCTCCAGAAAGTCTGCTACATACGACTGCGTATAGTTATTCAGCTCCCGGAGATTCTTAATTTTTTTAGCACATATTTCTGTTATATTCATTAGAATTGCATTCGGGTTATATTGCGGTATGCGCACTCATTTTTATAACAAGGTCAAAAGTACATTTTTAAATCATATTTTATCTTTTTCGACCCATCATTTTTATTCAAATAATCATCAAACTGTAATTTTTCAGGCTTTTTACCCATTTTTTCGCCAAAAATCAAGCACCAATCATCAGGGTATCGAAAAAACGACTGCGTTACAGCGGATTTTTTCCTTGTTTCCGTATTGAAAAAAATCAGTAAACAACATGTGCTATTCCTATTTTTTAATCCTACGCAGGAAAAATTTTGCCTGTACAAAAATTCCCCGGTTATACCGGCCGGTTTGCTTACTACAATCTTTTTATACTGAACTTGTTTAAACTTATTTTACACCTATACAATATCGTCATCCCGACTAAGAAAATCCCAAATTGCATAGCAATTTGATAAGGATTTTCGCATGAAAAGATCTTTCGACTTCGTAAATTTCATTCCGTTTCACTTCATTTCATTTACTTCGCTCAAGATGACGATGGAAATGAAAAAGTTTAAACAACTTCAATGTTTACAAAAGTCGCTATTTTTATTCATGAATCAGTAAAAAATTTTGACCCGTTATAAATAACACATGGATCTGGAACAATAGATAAAAAAAACAATTACAGCCGGAGTATGAAAAAACAGATTCGGCCTGCCTGCCCGAACTATAGAAATTAAAAAAGGCATTTCTTTCTGCCCTCATCTTAATGTTTTACTTTTACGCCTCGCATGCAAATACTGTAACGATGCACGAACGCTATTTCAACCGTAAACTTTACTTTGACGAGCAAGCCCATACGACCCGAAGATTTGTAATCCCCTATATTGAGCAGGTCAAAAAGATTGATGCCAACAGCAGGGTATTAGAAATCGGCTGCGGAGAAGGCGGTAACCTGCAACCCTTCGCAGCCTTGCAATGCGAATGTGTCGGGATTGATTTAGATCCGCACCGGATACGAATTGCCCGGGAAACTTTTCTGGCAACACCTACGGTAAGACTACCGCATTTTATCCATAAAAATATTTACGACACCGCTGTTGATGAAACCGGAACTTTCGATGTCATCATGATGCGAGATGTGATTGAACATATTCCGGATCAGGAAAAATTTATGGCTTTTGTGAAAAAATTCCTGAAAGATGACGGCGTTATGTTCTTCGGATTTCCTCCCTGGCAAATGCCTTTCGGCGGACATCAGCAAATATCCAGCGTGAAATGGATTCGCCGTGCACCTTATCTGCATCTTTTACCGATGGGAATATATACTGCACTGCTAAAAAAAAGCGGTGAGACGAGGGAGAATATCAACGAATTTACAGATATTAAGAAGACCGGCATCAGCATGGAACGTTTTGAAAAAGCGGTTATACAGGCTGGTTATCATTTCAAACTGAAAACTCCTTATTTCATCAACCCCAATTATGAAATCAAGTTCAAATTAAAAACCCGGAAAAAAATTCCCGTACTGGGCGACATCCCCATACTGCGCAACTTCGTAACCACCTGCCTGTATGCTGTCATCGCTAAAAACAAAACGAAGTAGAGTCCTGGCTAACCAACTCTTCATCCATAATCCATAACTCGTAATTCTTCCTAACGCGGCACTGCTAACTTTGCTAATATTTCCCGCAGGATAACATCGGGTGTTGCTCCTTCCATTTCCCGTTCCGGCGTGAGTGCAACACGATGCCGCAAAACGGGTAATGCCATACTCAGAATATCTTCCGGCGTAATAAAATCCCTGTTACGAATTACGGCCAGCGCCTTGGATGCATGCAACAGAGCAAGAGCAGCACGGGGAGACGCACCCAGATATAGCGATGCATCATTACGGGTGGCTTGGGCAATTCGCACGATAAACTCCATCAGTTTAGGTTCTACAAATACCCGGTTTACCAGCTCCCGGCTCTCCTGTAATTCAGCAGCGTTCACTACCGGCTTTAAAGTCGTCAATACATGTTTTCTCTTTTGCTGATGTTCGTTCATCAGTATGTTGAACTCCTCTTCGGGGTTGGGATAATGTACATTGATCTTAAAAATAAAACGATCTAACTGTGCTTCCGGCAACCGGTAAGTTCCTTCATGCTCTATGGGGTTTTGGGTGGCAATCACCATAAAAGGCGGCGGCATGGTATAGGTTACTCCATCCACAGTAATCTGCTGCTCTTCCATGACTTCAAACAAAGCAGCCTGAGTTTTTGCCGGCGCCCGGTTGATCTCATCAATCAATACGATATTGCTGAACACGGGGCCTTCCTTAAAATGGAAAGCTGCATCTTTAGGATGAAATACATTGGTGCCGATCACGTCTGCCGGCATCAGATCGGGGGTAAACTGAATGCGGCTGAACCGGACATCCAACATCCGGGCCAGCGTTTTTGCGGTAAGTGTTTTGGCTACGCCGGGCACGCCTTCGATCAATACATGACCATCGGCTAACAGGGCAACCAGCAATAATTCCACCATATCGTCTTGCCCCGTAACCACCTGTGCTACGGCTTCACGAATACGGGCAGCCAATGCCTGCGCCGGAAACAAATCCGTTCTGATATTTTCAGGTTCCGATGCAGCGCCGGGTTGTTCATATTGTTCCATTATTGTAATTTAAAAATTTCTGAATAGTAGTATGTAAATCCATTAAAAATGCCTCATCCGTTGCAACACCCGACTGCACCTGCCTGATTTGTTGTATTAACCGGTACACCTCATCTTCCGCCCAGCCTGATTTTGCCATAAGCGCTGCGGCAAATGCCGCATCGGGCAAATTCGTATTGATATAAAACCTGCAACGAAGCTGCTCTAAAAAATGCTGTACCATTTTTTCTGCAAGATTACTATGATTGCCGGTATTATAGTACAGCATTCCGATAGTTTGTACAAATGCAGCAGAAGCATTAAGAGGCGGATGCACAACCGGTATAATCCGCTGTTTCCTTTTCATCTCAAACAATACATACAACAAGAGGGTTATTATGGCAATGATTAAAAATGTGCGCGTTGCCGGATGGCGCCATAATATGCTCCAGTCGCCGTATTGCTGCGCAGTGCGGTATTCAAAATCCATCCACAATAACCGTTGCGGGTGCAGCACATACCCGAATACGGCAGGCAGATAAAAACGGTTTTGCTGCTGCAATAAAAAATAGTTGCTAAAAGCCAAAGGAGTGGCATGCAATAACAGCTTGCCTTTTCCAATAGAAAAAGCCACAAAATTATCGCCTTTGTCTTTAGTCTGACCCAACGATGTATATTGCTTTTCATTGCCGTTCATTGCCGTAAAAAAGCTTAAAATATTGAGTCCTTTAAAGCAATACGCTGTTGCAGCAGTATCTTCGGTCATGGTAATACATTGTGTTACTTCATTGCTGTTCAATTCCGGTGTGCGCTTTCCGGTATGCAGCAGGCTCATCAGGTTCTGTGACACTTCCCGGGCAGCAATCATCACCTGATGTCCTTCGGCAACCAGCGTTAATAGGTCTTCGGCTTCTTTATCCGTAACCTGAAAGCTGCTGCCTATAAAAATCAATGCGGAATGCCCGGGATCATTTTTCAGACGACTTCGTAACCGGGAAATATTATAAGCAGGCGATAAAGTTTCCACAGCAGATTGCGGGAACAATTCAGGCAGACTGTTATAACAAAGATACAACCCGTAGGGGTTTTTATTTCCCCTGGAGAGCCTGACCGTCCAGTCCGTTTGATCAGCGCTTTTACAACCCCAGAGGAGGATACAGAGCAGCAATAGAAAAGGCACAGCACGATATTTTCCTGCAGGAATATACCCTCCGGGCATATCATTAAGCTTGCGCTTCAACCCGGTTAATTGTGCATGATAGGTTTCAAATTCTGAACGCTTCACTTCAAATCCCCCGTACCAGACCTTTTCATATTTACGGGTCATTTGTAAAAAAGGCTGATACCAGGATGTAGCGGCCAGTTCATGCACATACTGATCGTTGGTTTTTGCAGCTTCGTACTGAATCAGGTTCCGGCTACTCATCAGTTGAATCAGGTAACGGTAGGCATAGCGGATGGCCAACCGGGAATTTCCGTTTCGAACGGCATCCTCCATTGCTTTTTCCCAGTCTTCAGGTAATGTTTCTGCATCCGCTTCATTCTCCCAAACGGGAAGCGCTTTGTTTTTCTTCAGAAAAAAAGGGTTGCCTTTCAGCCGGAGCATGCGCAAAATAATATACAGTACCAAAGCACCGACTACACACCACAACAACAATTTCCCTAAAACAGACTGAAAAAATAAAAAAACCTGCCGGATGAACTTATAGTACCAGCTCAGCGACTGATTGCGCTGTTGCTCTTCTCCCGGCATACGATATTGAAAAGCCTCGTCTTGCACTAATTGTGTCCATGCCGAATCGTTCAGTTGCCTGTGCTCTTTTGCAACAGGCGTTTGTACCGGATGAAGATAATCAGTTGGCAATTCGGGCGCTTGCCCTGCCTGCGCAAATACCAACTGAGTCATCAGTAATAACAATATGACCGGGTAAATCAGTTTCAATTGGCTTTTGTTCTTTTATACATGGTACAGCATATTTTTTTCATTTCCGCTATACTGTTTTTACGTCAATAATATCCCGCAAAGCATTACCCACTAAGTTAAAAGCCAGCACCAAAATCATGATGGCCAGACCGGGAATCAGTGCGGGTAAAGGATTTCCGGCTATCAGAAAATTATAATGTTCCTTAATCATTAATCCCCATGAAGGTGTTGGCGGTTGCACTCCGATACCCAGGAAACTTAGTCCCGCTTCTACCAATATGGCTGTAGCAAAATTCGCTGCGCCTATTACCATAACCGGCCCGGCAATATTGGGCAGGATATGCCGGAAGATAATCCGGCTGTCTTTGTAACCCAATACCTTTGCTGCCGTAATATAATCCATCTCCTTTAGTTGCATGACCTGCCCGCGAATCAGACGGGCGGCGCTCACCCAGGAGGTCAGTCCGATAGCAATGAAAATTTCCCAAAAGCCTTTGCCTATTGTCAGGGTAATGGCAAACACCAAGAGTAATGTGGGTATGGACCAGAGTATATTGATCAGCCACATGACTATATCGTCCACCCAACCGCCATACCAGCCTGCCAGTGCGCCTAATAGTATGCCGATGCTTAAAGAGAGTACAACCGATACAACACCTACGGCAATACTCACCCGCGATCCGACAAGTAGTCTGGAGAGAATATCGCGACCATAACGATCCGTACCGAGGTAAAACCGGCGGGTTTCCAAACTGTTCTTTTCGAGCCATGCCGCGGCATCAGCATTTCCAGGAATGTGCAGCGCTACTTTGGGAAAAGCAAGCGTATCTTCTAAGCCTTCATCAATATAATGCCTGGCAAAAACCGTGTCATTTTCAATATAGTATCCGTTAACCGGCAATGTGCTGAATGCGGCAGACTGGCCAATAAACAGGCGATACCAAAAACTTTCCTTAGCTGGAAGTCGTTGCCGGGGAACGTGTAAAAGCTGCTGTTGAAACCCCGCCGGGCGGGCGCTCAGCTCCACAATCATATTATTCGCATCGGGTGTTTTATCCGGCGAAAGCGGCACGGCGAATACCGCAATACATACCGTAGCCGCTATGATAAGCAGGGCGAAGGCAGCCGGCCTGTTGCGATGAAAAATGGATTGTATAATATTCCTGTAGCTCAAGATGCGCAAATATCCTCACAAGATAATATTTTCAGCAAAAAAAATTCCCGCCGCATTTCATTATCTTTGCGCGTTTATGAAGAAGCGTATTGCCATATTAGGTTCTACCGGCTCTATTGGTACCCAGGCACTTTCCGTAATCAGCAGTCATCCTGATTTATTTCAGGCGGAAGTGCTGAGTGCGCATAAGAATGCCGCCCTGGTTATTGAGCAGGCTCAGCAATTTCAACCTAATGCCGTAGTGATCACGGATGATGCTGCATTTGAAAAGGTAAAAACCGCTTTGGCGCCTTTACCGATAAAAGTATTTCGGGGCGCGAATGCACTGAACGAGGTAGTACAATGGGATTCTGTAGATATGGTACTGGCTGCCATATTAGGATTTGCCGGACTGCATTCTACGCTGGCTGCTATCGAAGCCGGCAAACCCGTAGCGTTAGCCAATAAGGAAACTTTAGTAGTAGCAGGAGCATATGTGATGAAAAAAGTTGCAGAGCGTCGTACGCCCATCATCCCGGTGGACAGTGAGCACAGCGCTATTTTTCAATGCCTGGCCGGCGAGCAAATGACAGATATTGAGAAGATCATCCTGACGGCTTCCGGCGGTCCTTTTCTGGGGAAAAAGACCAATTTCTTAGTTAATGTCAAAAAAGACCATGCCTTGCAGCATCCCAACTGGACCATGGGCGCCAAGATTACCGTGGATTCTGCAACATTAATGAACAAAGGATTGGAAATGATGGAGGCCAAATGGCTGTTTCAGCTCCAGGACGACCAAATAGAAGTGGTGGTGCATCCGCAATCCATCGTGCATTCACTGGTACAATTCAAAGACGGCTCGCTGAAAGCCCAGATGGGACTGCCGGACATGAAACTGCCGATACAGTATGCCCTCGCCTACCCTCGCCGTATTGACAATAATTACAAACGATTTGATTTTCATGATTTCCCAAAACTCAGCTTCGAGGCGCCGGACACCAAAACATTCCGAAATCTTGCATTAGCCCAGGAAGCCATGAAACAAGGCGGAAACGCACCTTGTATTCTTAATGCCGCCAATGAAATAGCTGTACATACTTTTTTGAAAAACCGAATCGGCTTCCTGGAGATGAGTGATGTGATTGAGCAATGCCTGAACGAAATTACCTTTCTCCCCCACCCTTCATTGGAAGACCTGGAAGCAAGTGACCGGGAAACACGCATACGGGCGACAGAACTGGCCAAAAAAAGTCAATTGTACAGTTAAGCTCCTTTCCATAATTATTCAAAAGTCATCATACCGTATATTTTAAATACATGATACAAGCACTGCAATTTATTTTAGCCCTTTCCATCCTGATTGTACTGCATGAAGGCGGGCATTTCTTTTTTGCCAAATTATTCAAAACGCGGGTAGAGAAGTTTTACCTGTTTTTTGATTTCCTTTTTCCTTTCAGCAATATCCTTCCTTTTTCATTATTTAAAAAGAAGGTAGGCGAAACGACTTATGGTATAGGCTGGTTTCCTTTAGGCGGTTATGTAAAGATTGCCGGCATGGTAGATGAAAGCATGGACAAAGAGCAGATGAAACAGCCGCCACAGCCCTGGGAGTTTCGTTCCAAACCGGCCTGGCAGCGCTTACTGATCATGCTGGGCGGTATCATTGTCAATGTGCTGCTGGCCTTTGTGATCTATGCTATGATTCTGTTTGCCTGGGGAAGCGAAAGGTTGCCCATGAGTGAAGTCAATCAACAGGGCGGTATCAGTGTAGTGGACTCCATCGCATACGATCTGGGCTTCCAGGACGGTGATAAAATTCTTGCTTTCGATGAAAAGCCTGTCACATATTTCAGCAACCTGATGGCTGATCTGATCACGGCTAAAACTGCTACTATCGAGCGGGGCGGCAGTCAGCAAACGATCAACCTGCCGAACAACCTGATTGAACAATTTATAGACAGTAAAACACAAAACGCGATTTTCTCCATCCCATTACCGGTAATTGTGGGTAAAGTAGAAAGAGGCAGCGGAGCGGAGCAGGCTGGCATACAGCCCAAGGACAAGCTCACGGCCGCCGCAGGTATTCCCGTTGGCTCTATGCCGGAGATCCGGAAAATCATCAAACAGCAACAGCCGGGCTCCACCATTGACATTACCGTTCAAAGAGCATCAGAAACTCTTACGCTTCCGGTAAGTGTCAGCGACAGCGGCACCATCGGTTTTCTGCCTGTAATTCCCGTAAACACCAAAGACTTTGCCCAGTTAGGCTATAAATTAGAAACCCGGGAGTATGGTTTCTTCGAAGCTTTCCCGGCAGGTGTGGCCATGGCTTACGATAAGCTGGCCAGTTATGTGAAACAGGTAAAGATGATGCTGAATCCCAGCACAGGCGCCTATAAAGGCCTGGGCGGCTTTGTGTCCATGGCTAAGATATACGGTACCGACTGGGACTGGGTCAGATTCTGGAATATTACGGCTACACTTTCCCTGATTCTGGCTTTCATGAATATATTACCGATTCCAGGTTTGGACGGAGGCTATGTGGTATTCACGCTGATTGAAATGGTTACCGGCCGGAAAGTTAATGAGAAAGTATTGGAAGCCGCTACAACTGTAGGTTTAGTGCTGCTGCTCATCCTGATGGTCTATGCCAACGGCAATGATATTTTTAGGCATTTTCTACAATAGCCGGGCGGTACAAGGCAAAACATTATTGCTCCATCTCCATCAATCAAACCCATAAAGACAAGCCTTATAACGTCTAGTCATGCTGCAAGCATCTTTAGTACACTTTAGCTCAAAGCAATTGTAGATTCCTACGGAACGATATTGGGTGTAAGGCTTGATGCGGTATGCGTTTTCTTATGGATATTGAATAGGTGTGCTATGCGTCAAACGTAATACAATGAAATTAGCCTTATAGCCAATCTCCATCAACCTTCTTCTATCAATCTCTCTCCTTCAATCTCCCGGATAAATAAAACAGGGTGGCAAAAACAACAGGGAGGATTACCATTTTAGTCTTATATTTGTGTTTATGGCAAGCAAGAAATATAATGTAAAGCCATCGCAGTGGTGGAAGCATTTGAGAAAAGAAAAGAAATTAAATAATAAAAGAGTACGGGTTTTTGGAAAAAAACTATCCAAAACACAATATTAAAATACGCAAAAATGTTGGGGATATTAAACGAAAGCACAGCTACACGCATAGCAAAAATGCTAAAGAAATTACCTGAAAAGTTTCAGAAAAAAATACTTTCGGAAGTAGAGAAGGAATATTTACTTCAAACCGCAAAAGAGTTAGACAGGTCTGTAAAGAAAAATAATACTTCAATGGATGAAATTGTTGAGGCTTCAAGAATAGTGCGTAAAAAATTAGCAAAGCAATACAATGCAAAATAATTATGTACTGGACGTAAATATTTGGGTAAGCGTTTTTATCTCCGGAAAAATTTCAATACTTGTCCAACTTATTATTGAACATAACATTACTATCTATGTGTCAAACGAATTATTGGAAGAATTATCAGAAGTATTAGTACGCCCCAAGTTTAAAAAATATCTTAATAATGCTGTGGCAAGCTACGTATATTTAGCCAAAAACATCAGCACCTTAATGCAGGCAGAAAGAAAATATAACAAAGCCCCCGATGCTGACGACAATTATCTTTACGATCTGTGTCTGCATACAAAAAGCACACTTGTAACCGGAGACAAAACCCTGCTTGCATACACTGCTAAGCCTCCTGTAAAAACAATTACCTACAAGACATTCTTAGAGCCTGTTTAAAATTTATTCAATAAAAGTTTTATAGCGGATAATTTGACCATTTCTTCAGAGGATTCCATTAATAGCTCGTAGTTTCTGCAAAGCCTTCTGTCGTTGTCGAACCAGGAAAAAGTT
>Ga0206106_100326_pt1 | contig 51699 bp, 52 predicted proteins | sample 1B1ome_FD_148677 | JGI IMG/M metagenome (GOLD analysis project Ga0206106, IMG submission 148677) | Enriched microbial communities from leaf-cutter ant dump, University of Wisconsin, Madison, United States - 1B110A | ecosystem: Environmental > Terrestrial > Nest > Insects nest > Nest dump | place... | reverse complement strand
GGCTCGAAAGTAAACTGGCAGTTCACCTCTCAAGACGCGAGAATCAAATTGAAACGCTTATATCCAACTATTCTTTAATTACTAGCCGGATGGAGCACTAGCATGGCCGAGCAATTCCTGGATGTAGCGCAGGTCCGTTCCCGCTTCCAACAAATGCGTAGCAAAGGAATGCCTCAACGTATGAACTGTTGCGGGCTTTGTAATGCCAGCTTGCCGCTTCGCTCTGTCAAACACATGTTGCACCGAACGAACTGATATTGGTCTCTCCAAATTGTCCCCACTCGGAAACAAATACGCATCCACCGAATACCGCTGCAAGTAGTGGTCCAACATTTGATAAGCCGCACCAGACAGCACTGTATATCGGTCCTTTTTCCCTTTGGCCTGCCGAATATGCAATGTCCGCCTGACCGGATCAACATCTTGCTGCTTCAATTTCACGACTTCCCCGATTCGCAACCCGGACGAATACACGAGAGCCAGAATGGCACGATGCTTCACATTCGGCACCACATCCAACAGTCGTTTGACCTCACTCATAGAAAGCACCGAGGGCAGCTTTTTCTCACGTTTCGGAAAGACCCATATTTGCCTAAATCCAATCCTCTTCTCGACCTCCCAAATCCAGAACCGCAACGCGCTAATCGCCTGACTTACATAGATATGCGACTTATCCTCCTGCAGCAATCCTCGAATATACGCACGCACATGCTCAGGTTGCAGATCGCAATATCGAACCTTCAAACTGTCCAAAAACCGATTCACATGCCCCGAATATGCCTTTTCTGTGCTTCTGCTGTACCCTTTCAACCTGAGTGTCGTGACCAATTTCTCCAGCGATGCCTGCACCTCCCGATTTCTCAACCGAACAAACGAAGGTGATCGATCAAACAAGTCATCATCTTCAACTTCAATCGAAACTACTTTGCTTAATTGAAGAAGCACGGCCACTGTCTCATCTGTAAACGGCACCTTCCATCGACGAATACCCCAATCGAATCGACTGCCTTTTATGCGCCGTATTCCCGCCAGACATTTGCCAAGCATATCCATCTTCAACAATACCAATAACTCACCGTCGATGGCCTTTTCCACTACGATATAACCCTGTCCCTCTGAGCGCGCAACTCCCATTTCCAACCCCTCCACATCCGTAAAACAAAAAGAGACAGACCGCCTCACGGCAGCTGCCTCCGATGCTTTCGGAAATTATTCCATTCACTACCCCAATCTTATCACAATTCCAAAAAGCGGATCAACCGTCGCCTCGAAGCTTCTCCTCCACCGACGCAACCTTTTGCGCCATCGATCCAACCCGGTCCCGGCGGTCGTCGATCGTGATCGTCGTTGATACCCGCAGCGCTCCGCGGCCGAACGGAGACTCGTGCATCAGTCGGACGATCCGCAGAATCGCGTCCAGCTCGCCCTCGATGATCGTACTCATCGCCGTCAACTCGTACCGAACCCCATCGCCCGCGGACTCCAGCACCCGGTACAGGTCCGCCACATAATCGCTCAGACTCGTCGAGCCCGTCCCGATCGGCACAATCGTCACTTGCGCAATTGCCATGTGAAATTTCACTTCCTTATAATAGTGTGTCACGGCCGTTTAAGAGGTATTCTATAGGTAACGTCATTTATTCGCAAGAGAACGTTCAAGGGAGGCTTCTGAAAATGGAATACCGGGTGGAAAGAGATACGATTGGGGAAATTGCGGTATCGGCGGATCGGATGTGGGGTGCGCAGACGCAGCGGAGCAAGTTGAACTTCCGAATCGGCACGGAGCGTATGCCGCTCGAATTGGTTCATGCGCTCGCCCTGCTCAAGAAGAGTGCCGCGGCCGTCAATCGTGACCTTGGCAAGCTGCATGCGGACAAAGCCGCAGCGATCATCCAGGCGGCTGACGAGATCATAGCCGGCAAATGGGACGATCACTTCCCGCTCGTCGTGTGGCAGACGGGCAGCGGCACGCAATCGAACATGAATGTCAACGAAGTGATCGCGCATCTCGCATCCACTACCGCTGAGAGCGATACGCGCATTCACCCGAACGACGATGTGAACATGTCGCAAAGCTCCAACGACACATTTCCTACCGCCATGCACATCGCCGCGTTAACCGCGATCGAAGATCAATTGCTTCCGGCCATCAACTTATTGAAGGAAACACTCGCCGGCAAGAGCAAGCAGTTCGCCGACATCGTCAAAATCGGCCGAACCCACCTGCAAGACGCGACGCCGCTCACGCTTGGCCAAGAGATCAGCGGTTGGGTCCGCATGCTCGGAAAGAGCAAGGGCATGATCCGTACAGCTTCCGAATCGCTCCGCGAGCTCGCCATTGGTGGCACAGCGGTCGGTACCGGCATTAATGCCCACCCGGAATTCGGCGACCGGGTCGCGGCGGAGATCGCGCGCCTTACCGGCCGGCATTTCATATCTGCGCCGAACAAATTCCATGCCCTCACGAGTCATGACGAACTCGTATTCGTCCACGGCGCACTCAAAGCGCTCGCCGCCGACCTGATGAAGATCGCCAACGACATCCGTTGGTTGGCCAGCGGCCCGCGCAGCGGCATCGGCGAAATCACAATTCCGGCGAACGAACCGGGAAGCTCGATCATGCCGGGCAAAGTCAATCCGACGCAAGCAGAGGCGATGACGATGGTCGTCTGCCAGGTGATGGGCAACGATGCCGCAATCGGATTTGCCGCGAGCCAAGGCAATTTTGAGCTCAATGTGTTCAAACCCGTGATCGCGCATGCCTTTCTGCAGAGCGCGCGGCTCCTGTCCGATGCGATACGTTCCTTCAATGAACATTGCGCAGTCGGGATCGAGCCGAACCTGCCGGTCATTCAAGATCACTTGAACCGTTCGCTGATGCTCGTAACCGCGCTGAATCCGCTAATCGGCTACGAGAAAGCGGCATCGATCGCCAAGACTGCGCACAAGGAAGGACTGACGCTCAAAGAAGCCGCCATGCGCAGCGGTTATTTGACGGAAGCGCAGTTCGACGAAGCGGTCCGCCCTGAGCGAATGGTATATCCGCATAGTTGATGATTTCGATTGTTAATAAGTCTTCGCAGGAAGCCGAGAGGTACCTCTCCAGCATCGAATTCGTTCAAAACAGCAAGCTGCGGAGAATTAGCCCGGAAAGAGGTTGCACTAGAGCCTGCCCTTGCGCCGCTTCGCTTCCAGCAGCTTGCCGATGGAGTCTGCCGGCATGTCGCCAGGTGCGTCAGCCGAGCCCTTTGATCGGAGATTCGTCTTGTTGCCTTCCTTAGCTGAAACATCCGACGGTACAACTGCATCCGTGCGCGGCGAACGTTTCACCTCTGTCCAACCTGTAGAAACGCTCGCCGCCGCAGAATCAGTAAGCGCACGAGCAGAGGCATCCGCCGATTCCGCGAATCCGGCGGCGCCCGACTCACTCGTTGCCGCAAGCCGACCGCCTGACAACGGCGCTTGCCTCCCGTTGCCGCCGCGGCTTCCTGCGTAGAAGTCATCCGACTTCTTCCTGCGAGCCTGCAGCCGGCCAAGCGCGGCTTCCGCCGAGGATGCTGTGCCAACTCCCGTACCTTTCACCGAGCGTGAAGGCAACAAACGCCCGACATAAGCTCCCCAACGGGCCCAAGGAATCGATAGCCGCCGAATCGCAATGTCCGCCAGCCACAGGAGAAGCGCGAGAATGAGCATCGGCCGCGTTATGTCCCGGAACTGCTTCGTTACCGTCCGTGGCCCTTCGAATGCGGCTTCCGGCCGCTCAAGGGCAAGCATTCGCCCGCCCGTGACGGCGGCCAACTGTTCAAGCTTCTCCTTGCCCCCGGCATCTGACACACGATATTCCGGCGAATACGGAATGACGAACCCGGATAGCGAGCCGCCGATTTGCGTCAGATAGACGCCTGGCCCTTCTACCTTCACATGCGCCTCATACTCCCCAGGTGCGACCGGAATCGGTGACAGCTCGCTTCTCCCCCCGCGCTCGTCCGTCACGACCGCGTGCAAATCGTCAGCCAGCATGCCATCACCCGACGATTCCCGGATGCGAAGCTTCGCTTCTCCGCCCTGCCATTCCGCAGCCACCTCATACGGCTCCCCCGCAAATTGCGGAAACGTCCACTTGACCCACTGTGCGAACACATCGGGAAATTCTCCCCATGTTGTCCAATCCTTCGCCCATTGCCCGGTCAGATCGCTCGTCCAGGCGACTGTTCGGCCTGAACCGTACTGCCAGCGTGCCAGCAGCGGATCCCCCAGCGGCGAGACGAGCACGCGCTCGGCCGTCTCTTTCGGCGTCGTCGCCACGTAGGCGTCCACGGCCGGCAGGCTCCCGCGGGACAACAATCCCGCCCAATCGCCCGCTTGACCGACCGCAGGCGTGAACCGGTTCTCGACGATATACGTGCGGGACATCATCGTCGTCTCACGGCTGAAGATCGCCGGAATCGTGCTCTGATCGTTCGTGAAATAATACCGTCCTTGTGCATCCCGGGCCAAGCTTTCAAGCAGCGCCGTATCGGCCCCGTCGCCAACTGCGACCGTAGACATCGTAATGTCGTTCTCTCTCATTGCAGAGGTAAGCACGCCATAGCTGGACCGGCTCCCGGATTGGCCGTCCGTCAACAAGATGATGTGCCTGCGCTGCGCGTTCACGTCCAGCATGCGATTCAACCCGGTTTCGACAGCGCTATAGATCTCCGTCCCGCCGTTAGGTTGAATCCCCTGAATGGCGTTCATGACTTTATCCCGTTCACTCAGCAGCACCGGCTCCACCACCCACCAGGGCGAGCTGTCGAAGGCGATGACGCCGACGGTATCCTGATCCCGCAGCAGCTCGACCGTGCGCAGCGCCGCTTCCTTGGCCAGTTCGAGCTTGCCTCCGTCCATGCTGCCCGACTTGTCGATGACCAGGATCAGACCCAGCGACGGAAGCTGACGCTTGCCCTTCAGGTCCATATAGACCGGCAGCGCCTTCTCGACCGGCGTCTTATAGTAACCGCCAAGCCCATAACTGTCCTTGCCGCCGATCGCCACAAGCCCGATGCCATAATCGGCCACCGCCGCTTCCAAATTCCGCATGGGTGCCTCGGCGATTCGCGTTGCCGGGACGTTGTTCAGAATCAGGCTGTCATAGCGGGCAAAGTCGGCCAGCTCTACTGGCAATTGTTCGGGTAAAATGACGTCATACGGGATGAAAGAAGCTTGCAGTGCGGATGCGATATTGCCGGAGCTGTTCGCCGCACCTTCGACGACGAGCACGCGGGGCGGCCCGTCGACGCGACTGAAGGCGTAAGCCGTATTGTTCTGCGCCTGCCGATCTTCCGCCGCATAAATCTCCGCGCGATAACGATGGAAGCCCGGTTCGTCCGCAACACTTTGCAGGGCGAACCGATTCTCTCCCGCTTCCAGTTGAACAACGACCTTGGCTTTCTCCGCGTTGTCTTCGTACAGCCTAAGCTCCGCCGCCGCCGCGAACGTGCTCGTCACAGCGATTTCGAAGACGAACTTCTCCCCCAGCTTCAGCGCGGACGGCACCCGCAGCGACTCCAGCGCGGCATCTGCAGCCATACGCTTGGGTAGGTAGACGACATCGACGGCGATGCCCTGATCGCGCAATCTTCTGCCCTGCTTGAGCAGATCGCCGGCATTCTCCTCACCGTCCGAGAGCAGCACGAGGCGTCCGCCATCCGGCAACAAGCCCCCGGCAAGCTGCAAGCCTCCGGAAATATGACTGAACGACCGGTTCACCTCGGTGCGAAGCGCGAAACCCCCGGCTTTTTCCTCCGTCAGCGCGCGGTCTACCGCGGCATGCAGCCCGAATGAGACGACGGCGGCCTGGTCCTCCTCCGCTTTGGCTGCGATCGCAGAATCCACCCATTGCGCCAAAGCTTCATCGTTGTCCAGACTGGCCGATCGATCCGCCACGAAAATGACGTTGCGCTGTTCCGTCCGCTGATAAGGCGTTACGCCGGCTGCGACTGCGATCAACAGCAGCATGATCAGGACGCGAACCGTTATCGCCGAAGCTCTGCGCAGGCCGGTAAGACGCATTGTCCCCCGGATCATCAGCCACGTGAATAAAGCGAGGGGAATGAGCAGCAGCAGCGCCCAAGGCTGATCAACGTGCAAACCCACGGCGATACACCTCCCATTCAGCCCCAATGAACAGCAACAGCAGCGCGGCAATCCAAGGCGTCAAGGGCAGACGTTCCGCCTCGAGGCGGGAATTCATCGTTTTCCCGTCATCGGTACCGTTTGCAATCCCTGGCGTTTCCCCGGCATTTGTTTGGTTATCCGTGGCAACGGCGCCATTTTCAGCACCAGCCTTCTGCGAGATTCTACCCTCCGGCGGGTCCGCCGTCACCGCCAACAACCGGCCGGCCGATGCGTTCCCATTTCCGTCATATTCCACGTAGCGATACAATCCCGGAACGCCGGGCACCGCCTGCTCTCCCGCAGGCATGCCATGCTCGTCCACGGCCCCCTGAATCGCCGTCTTCAAATCGCCATAGCCGGCCAGCATTTCCACCGGAACCCACGCGGAAGAAGCGCTGTCCGTCAGATGCTGGATATCGAGGAAACTGCCGGCCACCGCCTGTCCCAGATGTCCGGCTATCCCGCCGCTCATCCAATCCGCCGCTTGCGCGATCAATATCGGAAATTCCGGCCGCAACGGCAAGTCCGTATCCCTGAGATCGAACGCGAATACGATGCCCGGCTTGCCCTTCTCTACACCCGCATAGATCGCCGGCACTCCGCCAACCTTCACGATCGGATCGCCGAACGCGGCTTCCGCGCCGGTCTTCGCCAGCTTGGCGAAGTGTACTTCCCGGAAGGTCAAATAACGTACAACCGAATGCTCCGTTACGGACACATCGCCGGATTCGGGGACGACGTACTCGCCAGCCGACGACCGATCGCGCCCCGCTTGCGCAGCTTGCCCGTCATCCTGTCGGCCGCTTGCGCCATCATTGCCAGCATTTGTGCCAGATCTGCCTGTGCCATCGTTGCCTGAGTTTGCACCCGCTCCGATGGAGCCATCATCACCTGCGTTTGTGCCAAATCCGCCTGTGCCATCGTTGCTTGAATTTGTGCCGGCTCCGCCTGTACCATCATTGCCTGCGCCTGCTGACCAGATGCGCCACACGGGCTTGGCCGCCAGCAAACGGCGCCATGCTTCGGATGCGACATCCGCATCGCGAACGTCTCCGTCCAGGAGCACCCAATCGATCGATTGCAGCGTGTCTTCGTCCGGTTCGAACGCTTGGGCATTGGCCCACACGGTCTGCACGCCCGCCAATCTCAATGCCTTGTCCAGGAACAGATTGCCGCTCCCAACAAGAAGCGCCCTGCGCCGATCTCCGACCGCAGACTCTCCCACTGCGTAAGCCGTATTGTCAGTTGCGTATCGATCCCCCGACCCGGGGACGATCGCAGCACGGTAATAGACAGCTTCATCCGGCAAATCGGCGCGAAATGTGCGTTGCTCGCCCGGCTGCAATCGATAGTCGATCGTCTGTTGTTCGCGAAACTGCAACGAATTGGCAGTCGACTGCTGATCCTCGAGCGGCTTCGATCCTCCGCCAATTCCGACCGCTTCGATCGTGAGCATGCCGGACGCCGCTTGCTCGCCCTCGTTGACCAATGTGATGACGGACGATCGACCCGCCTCCGTGTTCCCCCGAACGCCGAAAGCGGCAATTGCCGTATTCGCGGGCACTGCAGGCACCGTCAACACTTGCAATGGTTTGGACACCTTCACGTCAGCCGCTTCGAACACGCCGGCACGATCATCCGTCACAAACACGATCTCCCCATCCGGATCGCCGCGCAAAGTCGCATCGGCCAACGTCACGGCGGCAGCGATATCCGCCTGTCCAAAATTCGGACGAATACCCGCGAGAGCTTCAATTACCGTCTTCGGGTTGCCGGACGTCTCCACCTTCGGGTCCTCGCCCGTTGTGATCAAAGTGACGCGCGTCTGGCCGCCGAGTTCCTCGAGCCACTCTCGCAGCGATGCCCTAGCCTGATCGAACAGGCTATCAATCCCATTCATACCGGTCATACTCGCCGACGTATCCAGCACGACGACGACTTCCCGCCCTTCAGCAGCCTGCCCTTTCACAAGCGGGCCCATCAACGCGAGGACGAGCAAAGCCGCCGCCGCCAGCTGCAACCATAAAAGCAATTGACTTCTCAGCCGCTGCCAAGGACGGTTCGCCTCTTGCTCGCGCAGCGCTTTCCTCCACAACAGGTTGCTGGCGACAGGGGTATCGATATACGTTCGTTTCAACAAATACATCCCGACGATGACCGGGAGCGCCAGAGCAAATCCCAGCGACGACAGCGATTGAAACCACATGGAACTGCCCCTCCTTTCTCCCGGTCAACGATTCATTTGCAAATGAATGCGCCGTCCAATGAAAGCCGCTACGAGGATTGACCCTTACCGATTGGCACCGATGAGCTCATCCGTCTCCCAGCAAGGTTCGGACCGCAGTATCGACAGCCGGCACCGACGAATCTGCAAGCGCATAGCCGAATCCGCGTTCTGCGCACATGCGGCGAAGGGCGGCGATATGCGCCTGTAGCGCCGCCTGATAGGCTTCCCGCACGCCTTTGCCGATTGCGACCTCTTTAATCGTGCCTGTTTCCGAGTCGATAAGCTTCAACTCTCCGACCAGGTCGGGCGCCAGCTCTTCAGGGCCCAAAACTTGAACGACCATCAAATGTTGTCCGGCTGCAGCAAACCCGTTCAGCGCCTGCTCCATTCCCTGCTCATACAGCCCATCCGTAAAAAGCCAGCATTGCCCCGGCAAGCGAGGATACGCCCCGGATGCGGAGAACGGGAGACTTATATCGTCGGTCCCCGGACATTCCCCGTCCGTGCGCGCAATCTCGTCCGCGAGATAATTGAATAGTCGCAGGGCGGCGCCTTTGCCCCGAACAGTCGGAAGCGAAGAGACAATCCGGTCCGCGAACACGAATGCCGACACCCGATCCTCCCCGGCCAATGCCGCGTAGCCGACACAAGCCGCCAGCCTCAGCGCACATGCCAGTTTGTTCGCAGGCGGAGGTATCATCCCCGCCTCTCCGGCAATGCCGCCGGGCGCGAGTCCGAAGCGCATGGACGGCGAAGCGTCGACATACAGCCGCAAGCTCATCTCCTGCTCATCCCAGAACTGTCTTATGAACGCTTTGCCTGTCCTGCCGTATACGTTCCAGTCCAGCCGGCGTATATCGTCTCCCGGCGCATACGGGCGATAGTCGGCGAATTCCAGTGAGCTTCCGAGCAGACGGGATCTTCGCTTGCCCTGCATCGTGCCCCTGATCCGGCCTTTGGCCGCGATCGTCAACCGTTCCAGGCGATGCAGCTGCGCCGGGTCCGGAAACAACCAACCGGCCTGCATCATCGGGCGGCCTCTGCCGCTTCAAGGAGGGAAGACACGATCTCGTCCGCAGCAATGCCGGAGGCCAGCCCTTCGTAGCCGAGCACCAGGCGATGACGCAGCGCGGAAGGAGCGACTTCCCGAATATCCTGCCAGGAGACATGCAATCTACCTGCAAGCAATGCCTTGACTTTGGCGACTGCGATCATCGCCTGCAAGCCGCGCGGACCCGCGCCGAAGCGAACGTATCGCCGTACCGGCTCGGGCGCATCCGGCTCGGCAGGGTGCGTCATCATGAGCAAGCGGATCGCCCCGTCCAGCACTTCCTCCGACACCAGCAATTCCTTGGCGTATGCCTGCAAAGTCAGCAGCATATCGGCATCGGCGACGCGGCTGGCCTGCACCGATTCCGCGGACGTGGTGCGACGGATGATCTCCTTCAATTCCTCACGATTCGGATACGTGACATGGATTTTCAGCAGAAATCGGTCAAGCTGCGCCTCCGGCAACGGATAAGTGCCTTCCTGTTCCACCGGGTTTTGCGTTGCGAGCACGAAGAACGGGGACGGCAATGCGTGCGTCTCTCCGCCGGCGGTTACGGTCCGCTCCTGCATCGCTTCCAGCAAAGCGCTCTGCGTCTTGGGCGTTGCCCGGTTGATCTCGTCGGCCAGCACCAGGTGACCGAAGATCGGGCCGGCCTGGAAGCGGTATGAGGTTTGCCCTTGCGTCCCAAATTCGACCAGTTGGGTGCCGGTAATATCCGACGGCATCAAATCCGGCGTAAACTGAATCCGCGAAAACCGCAGATCAAGCGCATCGGCAACCGTTCGCACGAGCATCGTTTTGCCGAGGCCAGGAATGCCTTCCAGCAGCGCATGTCCGCCTGCTACGATGCACCACAGCAACTGTTCTACGACCTCCCGCTGGCCGACGATGACTTTTTCGATCTCTGTTCGCAGCCGCTCGAACCGTTTGACAGCTTCTTCGATTTGCGCTTTCGATTCGATCATGGATACCCTCCGCCTGCTCGTTCGAGTCTCATCTCATGCTTCATGCGATCATCACCCGGTTTGCGCGATTCTTCCGCAGACGACAACCTGTCTGTCACCATCCGCCTGAAGTCGCACGAGTAGTCGATCGTTCGCACCTTACCATGCTACCTGTTGGGCTGGATCTCGTTGAAATAGTCGCGGACCCGCTGCTGCATGGATGGGGGGAGCGGACTGCGGTTCAGCGATTGCCGTGCTTCGGCGGCATAGGAGGCGTATACCTCCTCATAGGATTGGAAACCGCCGTCCAGCACCGGGGCATTGCCGTCTTCGGACACTTGGCCGCCTTGCGAAGGCCCGCCATCATGCTCTATATTCCCTTGGCCTTCAAGTGAACGAGGTGTTGTGACAAGGCCGCGGCTGCCGTTGCCGCTCCCCCCGGCGAGTCCACCCGTGCCGCTGCCCGAACCGGAGCCGACACCGCTTCCCTGGCCTGCTCCGGCGCCGCCTTGACCCGAACTTTGTCCGGAGCCTTGACCTGACCCTTGCCCGATGCCGGAGCCACCACTCTGCCCGCTTTGCCCGCCTCCCTGACCGTTCTGTCCACCTTGCCCGTCACTCTGTCCGTTCTGGCCGCTCTGCCCATTCTGCCCGGCTTGACCGCCACTTTGACTGTTCTGCCCGCCTCCAGCGCGGCTGCCCGCTTCTCCGCTTGGGCCCGCCGAACCGCCCGGCGTCCATCCCGGTTGCGGCCCGCCCGCTTCATTCCCGCCGAGCCGGCTGCCAAGCGCCGCAGCATGCTGCCCGAGCTGCTCTGCTATCTGTCGCGCCAGCGCTTCGAGCTGTTCGGCGGTCAGCCCGTCCGCCAGCGCCTTCTCCAGCGCATCGAATGCATCCTCGTCCGCGCCAGCGGAATCTCCGCCGTTCTCCATCGCATTGGCGGCTGCCTCAAGCGCGCTCTTGAGCGCTTCCGCCTGCTCCGACCCAGCCCCGTCACCAGATTCCACCGATTTCCCGGCCAATTCCCGCAGCTTATCTGCCAAATTTCGCCGATCTTCCGGGCTCAGCCGCGCCGCCTCGCTCCGCAGACCGTCCATCGCCTGCTTCAACGCATCTGCATCTTTGCGCTCCAATGCTTGCCCCAGCGCTCGCAGTTCCCGGGATGCTTGCATCTTCTCCGCCAGGTCCCCAAGCTCAGCCGCGCGATTGCGCATATCGGCCCCCAGCCGTGCCAGCTCCTGCTGCGCCGACTCCAGCTCGCGAAGCGCTTCGCCGGGATCCTTCACATCCGCCAACCGATCCCGCAGCGCATCCAGCGTCTCGTCAAGCTTCCGATGACCGGCCAAATCCTTCTCGACTGGCTTCGCAGCATCCGCAAGCTCTGCGATCTGTTCATCCAGCTCATCCAGCTGCCGTTCAGCCGCCGCCTTTGCCGCAATTCGCTCATCCATCGGATTCGGTACGAATACGAGCACGACCGCTCCGATACACAGCACGGCCAACACAATGGCGTAGCGCGATACAGCCTTGCGGCCGGGCCACGGAATATGCTCCTTCAACCGCTTTAAATACCTGTCCGCCGCCCGCTCCGCATCTTCCCGCTGCAGCAGCGCCACCGGACGATCGTTCGCAAGATGGCCCAGTGCCGTCATCACCGCATCCGACGTCTCCAGTCGGTCCATCATTCTGGCGGCATCGCGATCTGTCACCTGGCTGCCCAGCCATCCGTAAGCCAACCCTCCGGCGAACCCAATCCCCAGGAGGCCGAGCGCAAACCATTGGCCATCGGGAAGCGGGAACAGACGGCAAGCTGCCAGCATTAACAACGCGGCACCGCTGCCTGCCAGCAAACCGGCCGCTGCCGAACGGACAAGACGCATCCACATCATTCGGCGCCGAACAGGCTGCAACAACATTTCCAGCTTGCTCTTCCCTTGCACGCTCCCACCTCCCATTATAATATCAACCTAAAAGCAATCTCACTGCTTGCCAGACAGTGCCGCCCCAACTTCATTGATCCAACTACTCCACCATTTTCGCCAGATAGTGCCACTCTGACACTATTGACCCAACATCCGCACCATTACCGCCAGACAGTGCCGCCCCGACACTATTGACCCAGCATCCTCATTAACACGCGTCGTCGGCCAACGCCTATTTCGCCGGTCTTCCCCGCTTCAACCGCGGACGAATGCGCCGAATGCTGACGACCACAGCCAGCACGGTCAACACGCTGTATACGATCAAGAACTCCGCCCACAGCTGGATTGGCGCCCCTTGCGTCCCGCCGGTGCCGCCAATCGCCGCGAAAGAGCGGAACACCGATCGCGAGAAGCCCGGATCGAACAAGCTATACATGGCCGCCACCGGATTGAGGCCCATGAGGTGTCCGATCCAGCCGTAGTTCACACTCGTGCCCCGGTAAGCATTTTGCATGATCGAATTCAGAATCAAATACAGAAACGCCGTGCCGCCGAACGAGAACAGCATAACGCCGTATGTGACGATCACCGACAGCATCGTTCGTTTAAACAGTGTCGAGAACAGAATACCGAACGCGCCGAACGCAAGCATGACGAACAGATAGAACAGAAACACCATCGCCAACTGCGAAGGCGAGATTCCTCCGTACAGAAAAACGATACTGTACACCGGCATCGTCGCCACCACGATCAGCACCATGAATGCGAGCGCGGCCGCCAGCTTGCTCAGAATGATTGCCGACGAAGACTGCTGCGTTGTCAGCAGCAAGTTCAGCGTCTGCCGCTCCCGCTCCCCGCTCACGATGCCGGCCGTCAGCCCTGGCGCCATAAAGGCAATAAGACCGAGCTGCGCCATGCTGATGAAGATGAACATCATGCGGCTCGCGTCCGGGTTGAATACATTTTGGCTGTTGTTCATCTGGGTGACGTACAGAAATCCAAGCGCGCCAATACCGATCGCGATCAGGTAGAAGAGGAGCGCCCACATCGAGCGGGCTGTCCGCATGCGCAGAGTGATCTCCTTGCCCAGTACCGGATTGATGAACACCCTGCGCCAATCGAGCATGCCGGCAATGCGCCGGCCAGCTCCCTCACCCATGCCGCTGCCCGCCGCTATCTCCTCCACACCCCTGTCAGTGCCGCCCGTCACTATCTCTGCTGGGTTCCTAGTAGCGTTGCCCGCTGCTAACACCCCTGAGTCGCTGCTATCGCCCCCCGTCGCTATCTCTGCTGAGTTCCTATCAACGCTGCCCGCTGCTAGCACCCCTGAGTCGCTGCTATCGCCGCCCGTCACTATCTCTGCTGGGTTCCTATGAACGCCGCCCGCCTCAACTCCGCTTTTCCCTGGGCGATCCCCTGCGCCACCGACTCCTGCCACGTCCGCACCCGTGCCTTCGCCCGCGCGGCCTTCCGTATTCTCGCTCATTCGCTCTCCACCCCGCTTCCCTTGGTGATTTCGAGGAACACATCTTCGAGATTCGTCTGCGCCTCGCTGAACGAGATCAGCCGAAACCCGTGCCCGATCAGGTCATGCAGCAGCTCCGACTGCTGATCATCCTGCCCGCCGAAGTGAACGTGCACGCCCTTCTCGTCACGCATCAGCCGGTTCACGTGCGGCCTTCCCGCAATGAACGCCTCCGCATCCGCATCCTGCCCCGCCGTACGCACGAGCAGAATCCGTTTCACCCGCAGCCTGCTTTGTATATCTGCCACTTTGCCCTGCGCCACCATGAGCCCGTGCTCGATCACGCCGATGTCGTCCACCATCTCGGCCAACTCCGGCAGAATATGCGAGGAAATTATTATCGTCTTGCCCATGTCCTTCAGCTCTTTCAAAATTTCCCGCATCTCGATGCGGGCGCGCGGGTCGAGACCGGAAGCGGGCTCGTCGAGAATGAGCAGTTGCGGATCGTGCACGAGACAGCGGGCCAGGCACAGACGCTGCTTCATGCCCCGCGACAGCGAATCGACGTACGTCTCCTGTTTGTCCTGCAGGTTGACGAGCTCGAGCAACTGCGGAATCAGCTTGACCCGCTCGGCCTTCGGAATGCCGTAGCTGGCTCCATAGAAATGCAAATATTCCGTCGTCTTGAACCGGTCATACACCCCGAAGAAATCCGGCATATAGCCGATTCGCCGCCGGATTTCCTTCGGATGCGCCGTCACGTCGATGCCATCCACCTTCGCGATGCCGCTCGTCGGCGCGAGCAGCGTGGCCAGGATCGACATCGTCGTCGACTTGCCCGCACCATTGGGCCCCACGAACCCGAATACCGTCCCGCGCCCGATGGTCAGGTCGATGCCGCGGAGCGCGTGGAAGCTGCCGAACTGTTTGGTCAAGCCGCGAATTTCGATCATCGGCGTCACTGAAGACCCGGTCGTCGGCACTTCTTCCGGTGTTCCCACTACCTCCGCAACCCTGCCATTATCCCGAGCTTCCATTACCGCACCTCCCTTTCCCAACCGATCCCGGGCCAAGCATAATCGACCGGCTCCTGCACCTCAAGCTTCATGCGCACCGTGTTGCCGCTCGTCACATACGCCCCGGCTTCATCGGCGGGATTCACCGCAGACTGCGAAGCCGGCACCGACTCCCATTCGCCCTTCGCCTCATTCCAGATGAACAACGCAATCGCACCGGAGACCCGATCCGCCGGATAGATCGTCAGCGCGCCGCCCGCCGCCAGCCCGGTCGAACCGTCTTGCAGCACCGACAGCGGATATTCGAATTCCAGACTGCCTTGCGACAGATTCAACCGGTTCGAAGGATAATCCCGTCCGAGCGTCGGCATCTCCTGCTTGGTGACGACAGGCTGAACCATACCCGGCAAAATGACGTCGTTCCCCGCAGCAGTAAGCCAATCGAGCGGCTGCACCCAGAGAGTCAGATTATCGGACTTCGCCTGCTTGCCCTGGACGGTAAACCAGCTCGTCTGATCTTTGCTGAAGCCGACGATCAACGGTTTCCGCTCGCTCAGACCGCGGCCTTCGTCATTCATATATCCGTTCAACAATCCGCGCTCCCGGCTGTAAGGATCGCTTTGTCCCGCCCCGCGCGGGAACACGAAGCCGCCGTAATCGTTCCAGCCTGTGTAAATATTGCTGATCGTCGCTACCGACAATGTGGCCGAACCCGATTCGCCCGCCTTCAGATCGCCTACCGGGAACGCCGCGCCGCCCGTCACGATCGATACGCTCGTCAAGTCGGCCCGTGTATCGTTGCGAATTTCCAGTTCAAGATTGCCTGCGGAAACGGATTTCGCGACTACCGTGAACTGGCCGTGGCCTGCCGAAGCTTCGAACTGCAGCCAAGCTTTGCGCATCGACCAATAGGGCACATCGCGCCATATCGCCGTAGCTGCTTCTCCATTCATTCGCACGCCCTGCAGCGTTTCATTCGCATCGACGTTGCCGGTTCCCCCGCCGGATGAATCCGGGTACGGCAGCAACGTCGCATCCGACTCGAAATCCGCCCGCACATTCCCGCCCTTCGGCACGAACACGCCAACGGTGGCGGAGCGAACCGCCTCCCCGTTGCCCGCGAGCTCCACCGTCCGCAAGCTGTGCGCGAGCATCTGGTTCTTGTCTGCCGCCCCGACGTTGAAGATCACGAAACTGCACGCTATCGACACGATCGGAATGATCCACCATGCCCATTCGCGGCGGTCGAAAGCCCGCAGAATGAGAAACAGCACTGGAGCGACAACGAGAATATAGAGCGCGAAGAACAGCACCAGCATCCCGAACGGAGGCTGCTTGATCGAAGGAAATTGCTTGATCGCATTGTCGAGTTCCCAGAAACCGTTGCTGTAACCGAACGCGATGCCGACCATCTGGTTCGAAGGCTGGCCCAGCGTGCTGCCCAGGATGCGCGACCATAGCGCAGGACTGCCCGACCAGGCTGCCAGCGGGGCCAGCGATGGATCGAAGGCCGCGTAGACGACCTGCCCGCTGCCGAACGTTCGATTGGCCGCCAGCACCTGCCCGGCGTCCGCCAGTATAATTTGGCCGGCTTGCAGCTTTCCGTTCGACACCGTCACGGCTATGCCCGTATCCAACGGTTTTTGGTCTCCCCATTCCATCAGACGATCCATATTGTTCCACTGAGCGGTGCCTTCGGCCGCAACGGGGACGATGTCGGCGAACGCTTCCGCCGTCTTGACATAGCCCGCTCCGCCGGCCACGATCAAGGTGCCGCCCTGCTGCACCCACCCGCGAATCGCGCGAATCCGCTCCTCTTTCCATGCGCCCGTTGCCGTATCGTTGAGCAGCAGGATGTCGAGACCGTCCAGCGCCAACGCCCGATCCGGCAAGTCGTCCGCCGGAATCGGCTGTACTTTGAGCCGGAGCCCTTGTTGGTTCAACAGCGGCATGAAATTGAACGTATCCGGATCGCGCGCGACAACGCCGATCAGCGTATCGTTCTGGACGTACGAATCGATGAACGCGGCGCCTTCCGTGATCGGTACGGCTTGATCCGCCCCTTTCGTCTGCACGAAGCGGATCCGGTTGTTGTTCTTGTTATACGAAATGCCGGGAACCGTCATCTCGATGACGACCGGCGACCCTGCCGGCAACTGCGTCTCGGTGGCGAATTGCTGGTTGTAACCCCCGTTCGGCTGGATCATCGTGAATTGCAGTTCTCCCGAAAGATCCTTTCCCGTCTTGTTCGTCACCGTGAAGCGCAAGCGTGTCCACCGGTTTTCCTTAACGACGCCGGCCAGACCGATCTCCGCACGAATTCCGATGCCATCCGCCGTCGCCGCAGCCGCAGGCCCGGGCCAAGCCGCCCAAACCCCTGACAGCAAACCCGCAATCAAGATAACCGCCAAGAGCGGCCGCCAACTTCTATTTTCATTCCATCGCAACGACACCGCCGCAGCTCCTCTCGGTCCATCCCGCTATCCAAGCATCTCCTAATCATTCTACTAAAAGGAGAGCAAGAAGTCGCTAAAGGTTATGTTAAGATTGAATCGCGATTTGCGTCACCCGCTTCTGCATGAGCTCGCCCTCGCCGCCATAACCCGCAAACCAGACCAGCACGCTATCACCGACTTGTACGTCAGATAAGGCGGCAAGCTGACGATCATCGCCGACAAGCACCTGTACGGAATTCACCCATTCATATTTCTGCCCGCCGATGACCAGGAAGCCGCCTGAATCCGGATTTTGCGCATCGATTACGATTTCGTCGACCGTACCGGACAAATCCCCGCTCAGAGAGGTGCCGTCGCCGGTTACTTCCACTTTCAACCCGGTTGTCTGTCCCGGATAACTTGTAAGCACGAGGCCGGCATTCCACCCCTTGACCTCGCTGCCGATCCGCAAGTCCCCCATTCCGATCGCCTTGCCGTCTTTCATGATGACGCCATCTTCGGCCATGCCCAGCCATAGTGCGTCCGGCATCTTCGGTTCCTGTCCGATCCATGTATCCGTCGATACGATCAGCAATCTGCCGTTATCCAGTGCCGTAAGCTTGCCCGTGATCGCCGGGGTCTCCCCTAAGGCATACACGTCAAGCTCCAATGGGACGCGAAAACCGATTTCTTCGTAGATCGCTTCAACGATTCGCTCTTTGTCCGCATCCGTAACCGGCTTCTCGAAGTCCTTCAGCTTGCGGACCTGCAATTGGACGGAATCGGCGTGCGCCCCTGAAGACAAGTGCTGCAGTTCGAATTTGTCATACGTATTTAATGAGATTAACCTTTCTGCAAACGCCTTCAGATCCTGCGGATGCGTGCTCATCTTCTCCTCCCGCATGCCGCAGCCGGCTGCCAGTATCGCCAAACAAACGATCAGCCCCGTCATTCCGATCCAGCGTCTCTTTTTGAGATCAGCCTTCATGCCATTTTTGCCCCCTCATGTTCTATCTGTCGGAATATCAGCTCTTCTACATTCAGACGATTCTCTCGTACCTATTGTTGCGAACGGCGTCAGCACTTGCCAGAACGCCCGCTCCCCGGTACTCTAGCATATAGAGGTGATAGTCGCATGAACCTGCAGAAGAAGAAGGACCGCGAAGAGCTCGACAAGCACATTCCCGGCATGCCCTGGTATGTCGAAAAATTCATCAACTATAAACTGCCCGACCTGTCACCGTCCTCTTTGCTTGAATACGTGCGGGATTACGAGACGTTCTTCTCTTGGCTGCTTGCGGAGGGACTGACAAGTGGAGACTCCGTCCGCACCGTTCCGATCGAGGACCTGGAGCGGCTGCATATGGATAGCATCGACAACTTCCGTATGTTTCTCGCCACGCACAAGGACAAGGCCAACAGCCGTACGACGATCAGCCGCAAGCTCTCTTCGCTGCGGTCTTTGTTCCATTATTTGAGCCAGATTGCCGAGGATGACAACTTCTACCCACTTTTAAAACGCAACGTGATGGCCAAAGTGTCGGTCAAGCGCACGCAGAAGCCGAAGGACACCGCCGCCAGGCTCGAGGGCAAGCTGCTGCAAGAATCCGAAATCAGCGAATTCATTCAATATATCCGCAGCGATTACGCGCACGACGTAGCCGCGAGCAAGCAGGCGACTTATGCCCATGAGTTGAACCGGATTCGCGACTGCTGCATCGTCAGCCTCATTCTGAACTCCGGCTTGCGGGTGTCCGAGCTCGTCAACTTGAATCTCGACGACCTGGACCTCAAGCGCAAGCTCGTCCACGTTCATCGCAAAGGCAAGAACGACGATACGTTCAAGACGCCCGTCTATTTCCGTCAGGACGCGACCGCCGACCTTGAGCAATACTTGGCCCAGCGCGAAATCCGGTACAAGGCGCCGAAACGCGAGAAAGCGCTGTTCCTTGCCATCGCCAACGGACGCAAGGAAGGCTCGCGGATGACGAAGCGGGCCATCCAGGAGATGGTCGTCAAATACGCCAAACGTTTCGGAAAACCGTTTCTGTCCGTACATAAACTGCGGCACTCGTTTGCCACTGACTATTATTTGCGCAACGACTTGTACAAAACGCAGGAGCAGCTCGGCCACGCCTCGCCGGAGACGACACAAATTTACGCGCACCTGACCGACAAGACGATGGAGGAAGCGATCGATCGCAGATAAGCGAGGCGGCGACAAGCAGGGAGGACGACGGGCATCCTCCCTCCCTGGGCTGCGGCAAAATGGGAATCCTGTCGAATCGCTCCGGACACACTACGATTTCCTTCCGATTGCCTGACTGGGCTGATCCATCTCACTTTCTGCTCTGCTTGGAAGCGATCCAAAATACGAAGATCACCACGGGAATGATGACAAGCCAGGAGATGTTAATCGTGATTCGGGCCAAGAAAGCGATGGCAGTTAATGCCACGACGCCAAGAATCAAGTATAAACAACCTCTGCCGAACGTCTCCAATTGCTGGCACGCTCCTTTCCCAGTGTTTGTCGGTGGCAGGCATACATCTATTGTATACGAATGGTGCGTTCAAATTTCCCGTGGATTCACGAATAGGCATCAACTGCGGTCAGGACCCGCCACTCCCCTGTCGCGGTACGCTTGCACGAGCTTCTTTGGCGCCATTCGCAAATACGCCTCCACGATCAACGTGCGAAACTCCTCCCAATTTTCGATCTCCGCGTTGTTGACCGATACCCAGCCATGCTGCCCGATGTACGGCGCGCGAATGTAAGGGCCCTGCTGAACGAGCATTTGCTGCGTTTCCTTGTCGCTCTTGATGAAGCAGTTGCCGCCCCAGCCCCGTTCTCCCTCTCCCATCATGACGAACGATTTGTTTCGCACGCGGAACGTCGTATGACCGAATCCGTCGATTTTCTCCTCTGCTTCAGGAAGATCTGCGCAAATGTCGCGAATCCGGTCGCGTACGCCAAGCGCCGTCTCCGAGACGAGTACATGCTCGCTTTCGAATGCCATCTCATCAGCCTCCTCATTCGCTTTTCATTCTGTCCATTGCCCGATTTCTTCAATTATACAGCATGTATTGACTCGGAAGTTGTTACATGGTTTGCTAGATGATATAGACAACGGTTCGATACTAGAAGAACAGGAGAATTCCGATGGACACGAGAATGGAAATGGTAGATCTGCCCCTGCACCTGATCGACGAAGATACCGACCAGCCCCGCTATCAATTCGATGATGAAGCGATCCAGGAATTGATGAACAGCATCGCGGAGCTCGGCCTGCTGTCCCCTATTAAGGTAAGAAAACTGGACAGCGGGCGCTATAAGATCATTTACGGCAATCGCCGCTATAAAGCTTCAAAAAATTTGGGCCTGCGGACGATCCCGTGCATCGTTTCGAACATAACGGACGATCTGGAAATTTACCTGGAGCAGATTGCCGAAAACTTGACACGGGAAGGCTTTACGCCGGTAGAGGAAGCCGAGGCATTCCACAAGCTGATGAACGATCCGAAGTTCAGCAGCTCGACCAAATTCCTGTCCAGCAAGCTCGGCAAGCCGGAGACGTATATCAAGAACAAGCTGGAGCTGTTGAAATTCGACATCAAGGTCCGCAGACTCGTCGTCAGCGGCACCGATATTCGCAAGGACAAGCTGACGGAAGACCAACTGTTGCCGCTCAAAGACTTGCCGATCGAGCATCGCGATGCCCTCGCCTTGATCGCCGCCCGCGACGAGCTTCCGGTCAGCGACGTCAAGAAGATCGCCAAGCTGTTCAAGTCCCCGGACATTTCGGCGGGAACGAAGGACAAGCTGCTCTACAAGTCCGGCTACGAGCTGCTCCAGACCTGGTCGACGTTCGAGATGAACCGCAAAGAACGAGCCGAACGCGCCCGTCGGGCCGCGGAGGAAGCAGAGGAAGCCGAAGCCGCCGCGAAGACCGCCCAAGCTGCGTCGTCCGCATCCGAAGCCGACCACCGCTCGCCCGGTGCTGCAGTCTCGGACCAAGCCACGTCTTCAGCGCCTGTGAACGTGACCGTCGCGTCGGCGGCGGCTGCCCAGGTGGAAAATTCGGCTGCAGAAGCATCGTCTGCTCACGGTTCGGCCGCAGCAGCATCTTCTTCCGTCGACGCAGCAGCGCCCGTTCACTGCGATGCCCCAGACGAGGTCGCAACTCTAATCGAGGCGCCGCTTAGCCAGTTGCTTGCTCTGTTGTCCGATGCCAAGCCGGAGCTCCAATCCGCCATCATCGCGGATAAACTTGCCGATCTCGATATCGATAAGCCTAGGCAAAATCGGTTAATTAATGACGTTAACCAACTGATCTCCCTATTGGATTCCCACCTGGATATGTGGTATGCCGTGCGCGGGCACTTCACTCGCCGCTCCTGACACCACCATGCTCCCGGCTCGGCCTCATGCCATTATCCCATCCGCTCAGTACGTGCACATAATGCCATTATCCCCATCGTTCAGATTGCCTCCATCTGAGGGAAAGGGATAATGGCATGATTTTACACCCAACGAGTAGAGTGCTGCTGAAATCACGTTATCATTTGCCTGTCATCTTGGAAAAAAACGGTGGCGGCATCCCAGCTACTGCGAACGTCGCCCCTAACCGGACATAACCCGGCTACTGCATCTCAGTCACTGCGCACGTCGCCCCTAACCAGACAAAACCCGGCTACAGCATCTCAGTCACTGCGCACGTCGCCCCTAACCAGACGAAACCCGGCTACTGCATCTCAGTCACTGCGCACGTCGCCCCTAACCAGACGAAACCCGGCTACTGCATCTTAGTCACTTCGAACGTCGCCCCTAACCAGACAAAACCCGGCTACTGCATCTCAGCTACTGCGAACGTCGCCCCTAACCGGACATAACCCGGCTACTGCATCTCAGTCACTGCGCACCTCGCCCCTAACCGGACATAACCCGGCTACGGAGCTTGAGTAATGTTACTTCAGGATCGATGCATCGGAAGGATACGCCGCCGGCCGGAGAGTTCACCGGCCTGCTCACCTGTATTCGCGAGGGATGCGGCGGGCGACGCCGGTGCGGATCGCGGCTTCGACGACACGGTCGCGGATCGACTTCACGATGTCCGGATTGAACACGCTCGGGATAATGTACAGCTTGCCCCGCTCCTCGTCGCGGATGACCGAGGCGATCGCTTCCGCCGCAGCCAGCTTCATCGCTTCGTTGATCTCGGATGCCCGGCAATCCAGCGCGCCGCGGAAGATCCCCGGGAAGCACAGCACGTTGTTGATCTGGTTCGGATAATCGGATCGCCCGGTCGCGACGACGCCGGCGATGTCTTCGACTTCCTCAGGCGCGATCTCCGGCGTCGGGTTGGCCATGGCGAAGATGATCGGATCGCGCGCCATCGACAGAACATCGTCCCGCTTCAGGATGCCGCCCGCCGACAGGCCGATGAATACGTCCGCTCCGCAGACCGCCTCGCGCAGCCCCCCGCTCACCCGCCGCGGATTCGTCTGAGACGCGTACCATTGCCAGATTTGCCTGTCGCCATAATCCTTGTCCGACGACAAGATGCCATCGCGATCCACGCCGATTACTTCGCCTACGCCAGCCGCGAGCAAAATTTTGCTGCATGCCACCCCCGCCGCACCGATGCCGCAGACAACAACCCGAACATTTTCCAGCGACTTGCCCACCACTTTCAGTGCGCTGATCAAACTCGCATACAGCACAACGGCCGTTCCGTGCTGATCGTCGTGAAAGACGGGAATGTCCAGCTCCTCCCGCAGCCTGCGCTCGATCTCGAAGCAGCGCGGCGAGGAGATGTCCTCCAGATTAATGCCGCCGAACGCCGGCGCGATCGCCTTCACGTGGCGGATGATTTCTTCCGTATCTTGCGTATCCAGGCAGATCGGGAATGCGTCGACGTCCGCGAACTGCTTGAACAGCATCGCCTTGCCTTCCATGACCGGCATCGCCGCATGCGGGCCGATATTGCCCAGTCCCAGCACGGCCGTTCCGTCGGATACGACCGCGACCGTATTCCGCTTGATCGTCAGCGAATAAGCCTTCTTCGGGTCCTCCTGAATCGCCAGGCAGACGCGCGCCACATCCGGCGTATACACACGAGACAGATCGTCCCGATTCTGGATCGGCGTCTTCGCCGCAATAGCGATCTTGCCGCCCAGGTGCAGCAGGAAGGTCCGATCCGAAATGTTCACGATCCGCACGCCGGCAAGCGAATCCAAGCCAGCCACGATCCGCTGCAACTGGTCCTGATCCGCCACGACCGTCAGGTCGCGAACCGTCACTTGACGGCTTGTCTGGATCACGTCGATCGCGACGATATCGCCTCCGCCCTCGGCAATGACGCCGGCCACCTGGCCGAAATAATTATGATCCGTCTGCATCTCCAATCGGATGATGCTGCTTTTGCCGCCTGACAGTATGGACGAACTCATGTCCTGCATTCCCCCTCATTTGTTCTAGAAATTACTATACCAAATTTTGGCGCTTATCACACCTGCAACCAAATAAAAACACAGACCCGGAAATCCGAGCCCGTGTTCTTCCCCAAATCCAAATCCAAACCTAAATCCTCCAAAAACTTGCCTCATTCCCGCCATCACCAGGTCACATAACCCGGGGACGTTACCGTCGTGTTCAACATATCGATGAGCGGAATCGTGTACGCGAACAAGATCAGCGCCACCGCAATACCAATCCACATTCCCCAGCGTTCGAGAAAGCGCGGCGTCGGTTCGGAAGCATCGGATACTTCGCCGATCGGATACTCGGTTTCGCCCTTCGGCGCCCGCATCAGCGCAATGACGTTATACACGATAAGCAGCACGGCAGCCAGCAGGATGAAGCCGCCGATCGCCATCGCCACATGGTACGGCATCCACAGAATGGCATCCGGATGATCGTTATACGTCGTGTACGCGGTGCGGCGCGGCGAGCCGAGCAGACCGACCGTATGCATGGAGCCGGACATGAAGAACATGCCGATGCACCAGAGTATCGTCTGGATAATACCGAGCCGGTTCATCCGCGGCGTCAACACGCGCCCCATCACTGTCGGAATGAGCCAATAGGTGATGCCGAAGAACGTAAGCGCCACGCTGGTCGCCACCGTCAAGTGGAAGTGCCCGGTAACCCACAGCGTGTTATGCACGACCGCATTCATCTGATTGCTCGCGTTGATGATGCCGCCCGCGCCTGCCGGAATGAAGATCAGCATCCCCATGAACGGAGCGAAGAAGCGTACATCCTTCCACGGCAGCACTTTGACCCATCCGAACAAGCCCTTTGTCCCTTTCGCCCGGCCGTTCAACTCAAACGTAGCGAACATGGAGAACGCCGTCATGAGCGAGGGCACGATGACCATGAACGTCAGGACGACCTGGAGAAACTTCCAGAACGACGAGATGCCCGGCTCCATCAACTGATGATGGAATCCGACCGGAATCGAGAACAGCAGGAACAGCATGAACGACAAGCGCGCCAGCGAGTCGCTGAAGATGCGGCCGCCGATGATCTTCGGAATGACGACATACCAGCAAATATAAGCCGGCAGCAGCCAGAAGTACACGAGCGGGTGTCCGAAGTACCAGAACAGCGTACGGCTCAGCACGACGTTCACTTGCTCGACCCAGCCGAACGACCACGGGATGAGCTGTACGACGACCTCGACGGCTACGCCGATCGTCGCGATCTGCCAGAGCAGCATCGTCACGACGGACATGTACCCGAACAACGGAGACAGCTTGCCGGAATTCGTCTTCTTCCATTTCCAATATTGATAGAAAATCCCGAACCCGCTCAGCCAGCTCCCGATGACGACGAGCGCAAGCGCGATATAGAACCACGGAGACGCCTTCATCGGTGCGTAAAACGTATACAGTACGGAAGCTTTGCCGAGCAGAATGACGATGACGCCGATGATCGTGCCGACCGACATGACGATGTATCCGATCCAGCCCAGCTTCTTCACCGCCGGCAACAGCTTGCCGCCCAGCGTGTGCGAGACGCCGGAATACAGGAATCCGATGATGAAATAGGTGGTGAATATAAGGCCCATCAATACGCCGTGCGCGGTCAACAGCTCGTAGTAACCGATATTCGCCGGCAGCGTAAGGGTGCCGCCGCGCACCGCCCCTTGCAGCATCCCGGCAAGACCGCCAATGAGCAGCGCCGCGAACGCGAACAGAATATGGGCGAGGACCAGTTTGCCGTCGCTTCTGTCAAATGATTTCATCCGCTAATCCTCCTACTTCACGACAATGGTCGTCGCCATGTATTCATGTCCGGTGCCGCAATATTCATTACACAGGATCAAATACTCGCCCGGCTTGTCGAACGTGTGGCTGAGATGGCTGATCTCGCCTGGGACAACCATGAGGTTGATATTCGTGCCCACTACATAGAACCCGTGGACAACGTCCGAACTCGTAACGGTAAAGTCGATCGTCGCGCCGACGGGCACTTCCATCTTCTCCGGTTCAAAGCCGAACGCGTATGCGACCATGACCGCTTCATAACGGTTGTCTCCGGTCTGCCTGAGGCCCGGCTGGTCGAACGGCGCCGTCTCCGACACTTTCGTCGGGTCGATCGTGTGATGGTGTTCGCTTGGCGGCTTTATTCCCATGCTGAATGCCATCGTGCCGATCACGATCAGAAAGACGGCCAGCATGCCGATGCCGATGCTGAGCCAGATTTTCTCCAATCGATGCAGATGCATGAATGCGTCAACTCCTTGTCGCTAAGGCGATTAATTGCGTGCCATAAACAGGAAGAATATCCCCAGCCAAGAGACGAGTATGAACGCGCCCAGCAAGAGGACGGAGACGAACGTGCCTTTCAGGGACGGCTCGTCCTTCTTATGCATGCCAATTCACTCCCCAGTTATCGTAATGGTACCTATTGTAGATTCCGCGGCCGCGATCCACTGTGACATTTGTCACCGCAAACGTTCGACAGATGTGGACATCCCGTGACAAATCGCACTGTCCGTATCCGCTCGCCCCTCCTGCGCATACCCGGACAGCTTCCTCGTGAAATCGCCAATGGCAGGATCGGCGAGCCAACTGTCCGCGGGTACGCCTTGCCATTCGATTCGGCCGAGGAAGCCGGCAAGGCTCGTCTGGTTCAGCGATAATTGCCGGTTTACGGCTTCGGCGCACGATTTGTCATAGATCCCGTGCAGGGCAATCGGCTGAGATCGCACGATCGGGATCACGGCGCGAGCGGCAGGCGTGCGATGTTCCCACAATTTACGGGCAGCCGCGGCCGACAGATCCGGCAGATTGCAAGCGGCGATCCAGATCTGTTCGTACTTCGACAAATAAAGCGCTGCATGAATGCCGCCCAGCGGCCCGCGTTCCGTATGGTAATCCGTAATGAGTCGAATCGAAGCATCGAGCGCTTTCAAGAGCGGCCGAGGCGAATCCGTGACGACGATGATTTCTCGGCACAATTCCCGCATCGAGCGGATTTGCCTGTCGATCACCGCTTCCCCGTCTATTTCCGTCAAAGCGCGCTGCGCCCACGGCTCCCCGCCATGCTGGCCTCCTGCCAGAATCGCGCCGGTCATCGGTATGGTTTTCATCTGCTGCCCCTCCTTCTTAGCTTGCTTGCGATCGTTATCGGACGACGGCGGCTTTCGCCAGCTTGCGGCCTTGCTCGATCAATTGATAGGCGCGTTCAACGTCACGGCTGCCCGGTTCCATGACATCGTCAAGCGGGTAGCGGAGCCCGAGCTGTCGCCATTTATATACACCCATGCGGTGATAGGGAAGCACTTCGACTTTGTCGACGCCGTCAAGCTCTTCAAGAAACAATCCCATGTCCATCAGATCGTCCAGGCCGTCCGTCCATCCCGGGACGAGCACGCGCCGAATCCACATCCGCGATCCCCTCTTCGACAAATATTGGGCAAAGGCGAGTATACGATCATTCGGCTGCCCCGCCAGCTCCACGTGCGAAGCCCTGTTCATCAGCTTCAAATCGAGCAGCACGAGGTCGGTCACCGCCAGCAGCTCCTCGACATGGGACGGTTCGCAAAATCCGGACGAATCGAGCGCCGTATGCAGCCCCCAGCGATCCTTGCAAGCCCGGAACAAGGCAGCCACAAACGGCGCCTGCAGCGTCGGCTCCCCTCCCGTCACCGTAATGCCGCCGCCGGAGCGCTTATAATAGTCGACATAAGGCTCGATTTCGGCCAGCACTTCCTCCACGGTTCGCGGCGTACCGGCCCCCGGATCCCAGGAATCGGGGTTATGGCAATAGTGGCAGCGCAGCGCGCAGCCCTGCAGAAACAGAACGAATCGAATGCCGGGACCGTCTACGGTGCCGAACGTCTCAATCGAGTGAATTCTCCCGGTTGGTTGGTGCATGGTCGTCTGCCTCCTCTTGCGAGGATGGCGGCCGCTCCGCCATCCTCGCCTGTCTCTCGCACTTCGCCTCATGCTTGACTGGCTTGACATTCGCCGGTTTGCCTCTGCTTCATCCGCCGAACCTTATGGCATACGCCTGCAGAGCGCTGGCCGCTTGTCAGATCGCGCCGTGGAACGTCCGGTTGATGACGTCCAGCTGTTGCTCCCGTGTCAGCTTGATGAAGTGAACGGCGTAGCCCGATACCCGGATCGTCAGTTGCGGATACGCTTCGGGATGCTCCATCGCGTCCAGCAGTTGTTCCCGGTTGAACACGTTGATGTTCAAGTGATGCCCTTGCTGCGCGGCGTAACCGTCGAGCAGCGCCGTCAAATTGTGCACCCGCGCGTCCGCTTCCCGGCCCAAGGCTTTCGGTACGATCGAGAACGTGTTCGAGATGCCGTCCTGGCAGCTCGCATACGGGATCTTCGCTACCGATGCGAGCGAGGCGAGCGCGCCCTTGCGGTCCCGCCCATGCATCGGATTCGCCCCCGGCGCGAACGGCTCGCCCGCCTTGCGGCCGTCCGGCGTACTGCCGGTCTTCTTGCCGTAGACGACGTTCGACGTGATCGTCAGCACCGATTGCGTCGGAATCGCATCCCGATAAGCCCGATGCTTGCGCAGCTTGTTCATGAACGTCTCCGTCAGTTGCACGGCGATCTCGTCGACGCGGCTGTCGTTGTTGCCGTATTGCGGGAATTCGCCCTCGATCGCGAAATCGACCGCCAGCCCCAGCTCGTCCCGGATCGGACGAACGCGCGCGTATCGGATCGCGGAGAGCGAGTCGGCGACAACGGACAAGCCGGCAATGCCGCAAGCCATCGTGCGCACGATCTGTGTGTCGTGCAGAGCCATCTCAAGTCGTTCGTAGCTATACTTGTCATGCATGTAATGGATCACGTTCAGCGTGTTCATGTACAGCCGCGCGAGCCATTCCAGCATGTCGTCGTACCGCTTCATGACTTCCGCATAATCCAGTATGTCGCCCGTCAGGGGGGCAAGCGCCGGCCCGACCTGCACGCCGAGCTTCTCGTCCACACCCCCGTTGATCGCGTACAGCAGCGCCTTCGCCAGATTGGCCCGCGCGCCGAAGAACTGCATCTGCTTGCCGATCCGCATGGCCGACACGCAGCAGGCGATGCCATAATCGTCGCCGTATTGCGGACGCATGATGTCGTCATTCTCGTACTGGATCGAGCTCGTGTCGATCGACACCTTGGCGCAATAGTCCTTGAAGCCTTGCGGCAGTCGGGTCGACCAGAGCACGGTCAAGTTCGGCTCCGGTGCCGGGCCGAGATTGTAGAGCGTGTGGAGGAACCGAAAGGAGGTGCGGGTCACGCGCGTGCGGCCATCGTGGCCCATCCCGCCGATCGACTCGGTCACCCAGGTCGGGTCTCCGCTGAACAGCTCGTTATAGTCGGGCGTGCGGAGGAATTTGACCAAGCGGAGCTTCATGACGAAATGATCCACCAGCTCCTGCGCCTCCTCTTCCGCGACCCGCCCTTCTTGCAAGTCCCGATCGATGTAGATGTCGAGGAAACTGGACACACGCCCCAGGCTCATCGCGGCACCGTTCTGCTCCTTGATCGCAGCCAGATACGCGAAGTACAGCCATTGCACCGCTTCCTGCGCCGTCTCGGCCGGATGGCTGATATCGTAGCCGTACGCTGCCGCCATGCGCTTCAACTCGCCCAGGCTGCGAATCTGCTCGGACACTTCCTCCCGCGCACGGATCGTCTCTTCCGTCATAACATCCGTCTCCAGCAGCGCCTGATCAGCTTGCTTCGCCTTGATCAACCGATCGACGCCGTACAGCGCAACGCGGCGATAGTCGCCGATGATGCGCCCGCGCCCGTACGCATCCGGCAGTCCGGTGACAATCCCGGCTTTGCGCGCCAACCGCATCTCGGTCGTATAGGCGTCAAATACGCCCTGGTTATGCGTCTTGCGGATATCGGTGAACGTTCGGACGAGCTCTTCCGGCAGCTTGTAGCCATACGCTTCGCACGCATCGTTAACCATCCGGATCCCTCCGAACGGCTGGACGGATCGCTTCAGCGGCGCATCCGTCTGCAAGCCGACGATCTTCTCGCGTTCGCGATCGACGTAACCCGGCCCATGCGAAGTAATGGTCGATACCGTCCCGGTATCGATGTCCAGCACGCCGCCGTTGTCGCGTTCCTGCCTCATCAGCTCCAGTATCGCGTCCCACAGCCGCTTCGTCGCTTCCGTCGGCGCCGCCAGGAATCGCTCGTCCCCTTCATACGGCGTCAAGTTCAACCCGATAAAATCGTTCACGTCGATCAGCCGCTGCCAGCGCCCGCCGGAGAATCCCCGCCATGCTTGCCGTTCTTCTTCACCCGCCACAGATTTTCCGCGCACTTCGCGTTCTGCCGTTGCCATGGTCAATCCCTCCTGCTAATGTTTGCGATCCGGCGCTTTGCAAGCGGAAAGCGCGCAATTCGCGCGCCTCCCGATCGTTTCAACTCATTGTCCCTCTGCCGTCAGTGCGAGTCAGTGCGGGACGACCGTGCCGCCGACGCCGCGTGGTTTGTCTCCGCCTTTGCGGCCGAGCAGCTTCGCGATTTTGTTGCGGACGATCGGGAACACGTATCCGTCAAGTCCGAAGCGTCCGGCATTGGCGCCTGCTGCGAAGATGATGACGCCGATCATAAGCATCCACGGGTTCGTGCTTACCGTCCCTGCGAAGAGGAACATGAAGTTCAGCATCATCGCGAAGAAGGTGGCCGTGAGCGTCAGTCCGCCGAGGATGAGGCCGACGCCGATCAGGAACTCGCCGAGCGGGATCAGGAAGTTGATCAGCTTCACGTTCGGCACCGCGAAGTGCTCCAGGAAGTTCGTGAAGTTCGGATACAACACCGCTTCCGTGCCTCTGTCGATGACCGGCTTGGCGACCGCATTGTTCAGGAAGCCTCCGGCGTCGAATCCGCCTGTCATCTTCTCCCAACCGTGATGCATCCATTCCCAACCGATGTATACGCGAACGAGGGTGACAGCGACGGCAGCCCACACGTTTTCTCTGAACCATTTCAATAACATGACGTTCATCTCCCTTAGAGATTTAGTTGGTGATTCTTGTATGTTGCACCCCCAGTATGGAGGAGGATGCCGCGATTGCCTGTGACGTTTGTCACTGTGTTCAACTATTTTGTGAATATTTTCACATAATTTTCGAAAAAAATTCTAGTAATCGAAACCGTTCGAGTGGTCCTTCAGTGCCGTCAATATTTCCTCTTCCTCGTTGAAGCGGTTTTTCAGAAAGGCGTAGGCTTGCATCAGGTAGGAAGTCATCCGCCTCGCTTCATCTGCCGCAACCGGGATCACGGACCGGTCGAGTGTGTGCAGGAAGGCTTGCAAGTACTGTTCCGCCAGCTCGTATTCCTGCTCCATGTAGGCGAACAAGTCCGGATCTTCGCCGAAATACCAAGCGGAGTACGGGAACAGCTCGTTTTCTTCCCACCGGATGTGCGCTTCCCACTTGACCTGGAACTGCTTGACGAGCTCCTTCAGCTTGCGCAGTTCCCGATTCAATCGGTTCTGCTCGGCTCCGGCTCTTACCAGGCAAGCTTGCTCGTACATGTCAGCCAGCGCTTCGCGCAATTCCTCATGGTCCTGTCTCGCTCTGACGACCGCGGTCTCCAGCAGCAGCTCTCGGATGTCGGCGGGCGGGATTTTGTGATCCATGGCGTCCGGGTATTCCATCATCGTTTCCATCGTCCCCATCGCGAATGCCTCCTTCGTCTTCCTTGGTTCCAGTGTAGATCATTTCGAATGTGTTGTATGTGAAATTAATCACATAATTCCGGGAAGATGAAGCCCGGATGAACCGGGCCGCATCATCTTGCCATTCAAGCGGTGAATCATGGATTTGATGTCCGTTATTCGACGATGAGCTTGCCCACCATGTCAGCATGTCCAGCGCCGCACATGATCGAGCACTCGAAGTTAAACTCGCCGGCTTTGTCCGCCGTGAATGTCACGGTTTGCTTGTTCTTGATTTCCTTGTTGTAGCCTTCGATCTTCATGGCGTGATTGCCTTGCGTGTTATTGAGCGTAATGGCGACCGTGTCGCCCTTCTTCACCTTGATTTCCTTCTGATCGAACTCAAAGTTTTTCGCGTTCACCGTGATCGCGGTGGTAGCGCCGCCGTCACCGCCGGCCGCCTGGCTCGGGGATGGCGAGCTTTCGCTCTTGCCGCCTCCACAGCCGGTGGCGATCATAGCCGCCGACACGACCAATCCTCCTGCATACAACCATTTTTTCGCTGTCTTGTTCATCGTATGGTTCCTCCTCTGTATATCTGATGTCTCTATCTTAATCTTATATTACCCCATCAAACTGTGATTTACCTCACAATCTAGCAGGTGCCACACAACCGTCACAATCCGTATCGATTCGCCGGACAAATGTCCTTGCCGCCCTGCCTCACCGGCGCTGCCCGTCCAGCATCCGGTTCGGCAAATACCCGCCGCGCCGCTCGACAGAGCCTTCAACTCGTCAGTCATCGCCCGCCCCTCGACAAACCCATTGGCTCGGCAGGTATGCCAGGCGCCCGGCAAGTCTCTGGCTGGACAACTATCCGCTCTCAGCACATCAAGTCTGGCGCTCGGCAGGCACCTGCAGCGTCACGGTCGTGCCTTGGCCCGGCACCGAGCGCACGCACAATTCCCCCGAGACGGCTCGCGCCCGCTCCTCCATGCTGAACAGACCGACGCCGCGCCCCTGCTCTTCCGGCGTAAATCCGGCCCCGCCATCCTCGATGACAACTTCCCAGTACGCTCCTTCGTCTCGCAGCGTCACGGCCGCCTCCGACACGCCCGCGTATTTGGCAATATTGGTGAGCGCCTCCTGCACGATACGGTAGATCGTCGTCTCCGTCAACAGCTCCGGCCTTCTGCGCAGGTTCGTCTCGAATCGCACGCGAATGCCGTAATACCGCTCGAAATTATCGATATACGTGCGCAGCGCCGGCACGACGCCCAGATCGTCCAGCACGGAAGGACGAAGCTCCCATGCAAGCCCCCGCACTTCCGTCATCAGCCGCGCCACGTCTTCGCCAAGCGCGCGCAAGCCCGGGTCGCCGCCGCCGGCGATCATGCTGTCGATCGAGATCTTCAGCGAGAACAAGCTTTGGCCGATGCCGTCATGCAGATCGCGGGAAAATCGCCGCCGTTCCTCCTCCTGAACCTGCATCAGCTGCGCCATCATGTGCTGCAACTGCTCCTCGGCTTCCTTGAGCCGCGTCACTTCGTGCCGGATGGCCAAATATTGATACGGCTTGCCCGATTCGTCAAGGAAAGGAACGATCGTCGTATCGACCCAATACAAGCGCCCGGTCTTACTGCGGTTGCGAATTTCGCCATGCCACACCCGCCCCGACGCGATCGTCGCCCACAAGCCGCGCATGAACGCCCGGTTATGATAGCCTGAATTGATGATCCGGTGATCCTGGCCGATCAGCTCGTCCGGGCTGTAGCCCGAGATTTCGCAGAACTTGTCGTTCACGTACCGGATTTTGCCCGCGCGGTCCGTTACGGCCACGATCGTGGACGCGTCCAGCGCGTACTTTACCTCGGCCAGCTGCTTGAGCGAATGCTGCGAATCCGACTCCCACTCATTCAAAGTTCAGCAGCCCCTTTTTCATCGCGAACTTGACCAGGTCAGGCCTCGTCTTCAGATCCAGCTTCTCCATCAGATTGCTCTTATGCGTCTCCACCGTCTTCACGCTGATGATGAGCTGTTCGGCGATTTCCTTGTTGGAATAGCCCTGCGCCACCTTGGCCAAAATTTCCCGCTCGCGATCTGTCAACGACTCGTATGTGCCGGCGTGTTCCCCGCTTCTGAATTTGTCCAAATAATCGCTCATGAGACGCTTGGTGGCAGACGGATGCAAGTAGGCGTTGCCTGCCGCGATATGCTGTATGGCGGTAAGAAGCTCCTCGTGCGGCGCGCTCTTCAGAACATAGCCGGAAGCTCCGGCGTGGATCGCCCGGAACAAATATTCCTCGTCGTCATGCATCGTCAAGATCAGCACCGCCGTATCCGGCAGCAGCTTCTTCAATTCCGCGGTCGTCGACAAGCCGTCTTTGCCATGGGGCATGCTAAGATCCATCAAGATAACGTTCGGGGCGAGCTCCGGCGCCTTCAGAAGCGCCTCCTCGCCGTCGGCGGCTTCCCCGACGACAGTCATGCCGTGCTTGCCGTCCAGCAGCAGCTTCAGCCCCGATCGGACGACGGCATGATCGTCCACGACCATAATGCGAACCATCCGCGTTCTCCTCTCCTGTTGCGCGCAATCGTTTTGCTCTATTGTAGCACATCGATGCCGGCATTCGGACATACGGAAGTCCCGGACACAGGCGGCGTTCGGGCATAACCGCGCGTATTGTCCGGTCGGAATTCCGTTTATACAGACGCTTCTCCAAGCGCCTTGGCGATTCGCTCCGCTGCCGCGGAGATGCTCACGCGGTCTTCCGGCCGGTAGATGCGTTTGACGCGGTCCCCGACGAGCAGCACGCCGCGCACTTTGTCGCCCGGCATGACCGGCGCCGCGTAGGCGGAGCGCAGCTTCTCCGCCAGCAAAATCGGATACTCATGCAGCTCGCGCTTCGCGATCAACTCTGCTACATGCAGCGTCGCGCCGCGCCCCACTTTCACCACGGAGCCGTTCAAGCCTTTGCCCGGACGGGTCGCCATACGCAGATACCGGTCGCTCAAATTGCCGGCAGCGGCCTTCCAGACCAATTCTCCGGTTCCCGGCTCCAGCAGGCCAAGCACGCAGAGATCGCTCCCGAGATCGGCAAGCAGTCGGTCCATTTCCTGTTTGATGCCGCTGCTTTCCAATGATGACCGCCGCCCCGGATCCTGATCCTGTTCCGGCTTCCGATCCTGTTCCGGTTCCTGCCCCCATTCCCGTTCCCGCTCCAAATTCGTCACCGGCACTTCCTTCTTCCTGAATATCTTCCTGCTTCCAGTGTAAGATTGCGCGGCTGCGATGTCTGTAAGGGAATTCCCTGAATTCCGGGTCGGGGAAATGCCGGATATGACCGCCGAGTGTGATTAACCTCACACATTTTTCAGGGAAATTCCCCCTGTCATTCAGGAGATTCCCCGATAACATCACAGGCGGCTTGCCGGTATGATGAGGGTAACAGATACGAGGCACGACTTGCGAAGGAGTGGGAGACGATGGCAGTGGCGACGGAGAAATCCCCGGCCGGGGCTGTGGCAGGGGCAGAAAATAGTACGACGGCGATGAAACGCAATAACGCGCAGGCAATTGCGAATTTCTTCAATGAAGAGCAATTCGCCCGCCTGAAGGAATTGATGTATCCGAAGCGCGTCGAAGCAGGCAGCTATCTGTTCTGGGAAGGCGAGCCCGCGGACAAGTTGTATTATATTCAATCCGGGCGGGTTAAATTAAGGAAGGTCATGGAGGACGGCAAAGAGTTCATCCTGTCGATCCTGCAAGCCGGCGACCTGTTGTGCGAACCGGACGACGGCTTGAACACCGTGAAATACAGCTACAGCGCCGAAGTGATCGATGAAGCGAAGCTCGGGGTCATCCAATGGACCGATCTCGAAATTCTGCTGTACCGTCACGGCGACTTCGCGGTCCGTTTCATGAACTGGATGGCGCTCTCCCGCCGCGTATCGGAATCCAAATTTCGCGACCTGCTGCTCTTCGGCAAGCCCGGCGCACTCGCTTCGACGCTGATCCGGCTCGGCAACTCGTATGGCGTCATGCATGCCGACGGCATCAAGATCAATATGAAATTGACAAACAGCGAGCTCGCCGCATTCATCGGCACGACCCGCGAGAGCGTCAACCGGATACTCGCGGGCTTTCGGGACGAAGGCATCATCGATCTGCGCAAAGGCTATCTTTACATCTTGAATCTGTCAGCGCTGCGCACAACTTGCCAATGCCCGGCTTGCCCGGGATGCTCGCCGGAAGTGTGCCGGATCTGAGGCGATCCGCTCCGCATAACTCCCGCCCGCGGCGCCCCGGCCGTCTGCAGCCCCGGTCAAAGAAGCGCCAATCCGCAATCCGGACATCTCGTCTCCTGCGGATGCACGCGGTTCCCGCATCCGGGGCATTCTATTTTTTGGGGGTAACCGCACAGATCACACGTAATTTTTAACCGTTTTATTCAATGTAACATCGTTCGCTTTGTCCCAGATTGTGCTGTATTCGAATACGCCGGGTTGAAAAAATAACGGAATTCGTTCACGGAACCACTCTTGCATCGGCAGATCGTCGAGCTCGTTCAAGTGCACCCAGCGCAGTTCCCCTTCCGGCGGCTGCTCCAGCAGTTCACCCTCGAAGGAATCGATCAAGTAATTGAATACCATATATCGCAGCCCGGAACTGATGTCGCAAAATTCGTTCAGACCTTTGTACACGATTTCGGTTGCCGTCAACCCGGTTTCTTCCCTCACCTCCCGAATGGCTCCGTCGACGATGCTTTCCGGAAAATCGACTTTGCCTCCTGGCGCGATATATCCCGGAAAGCCTAATCTGGACGGGCGATTCATCAACAAGATCCGATCCCCGCTGCGCACCATGCATAAGGTTAAAATTTGAACATTCACATCCATCGCCACACCCGCTCCCCCATCAGCTTAAACTACCACTTTTGAATATATCCTGCTCTCCTCAGGATGATTTCCGAGAAAGGATTCAGATCCGGTATCGGCTCATCCAGCGAGAAGTAGCGAAGCTCAAGCCCTTCGTGATCGTTGATCCGCGGCTCTCCCTGCACGCCCAGTGCCTCGTAAACGGCCGTCGCGTTGTACACTTCGTCCCCGTTCGGATAGCGGTAATACGCGTCCTTGCCGGAGAGCAGCGTGACGAACCGCAGCGAAGCTGCTGTAAGCCCCGCTTCCTCCATCAGCTCGCGATGAGCCGCCTCCTCGAACGAATCGCCAAGCTCCATCGCCCCGCCGATCGTGCCCCAATCGAAGCTGTCCGATCTTTTTTGCAAAAGCAATTGCCTTTCCCCGTTGAATACGAGCACGCACGCCCCCGCCATGATCAGCGGACGCGAGCCGACGTGCTTGCGCAAATCCAGGATGTATCCCATCGTGCACACCATTTCCTTTCACCGATCATACGACGATTATTCTCCTTGAGCAGGATCGTTAGAAAATTTCCAATACCGAACCCCGTTCAATTCAAGACGAAGGCGCTGATTATCAAGATCAAGAACCAATTGCTTGAACAACGGCAATGTCTTTCTCTCCGGCTTTTTCAACCGAATATTCCGTTTCTGTCCACCGTCGATTCTTCTGCCGGTTATCTCATCTTCCACCACTGTCCCGCCTTCAATGACCGTATGAGCCGTCATGTTCAGAATCAGCTTGTTATCCTTGATCTCCCAATCGCCACTTTCGTCTGTTGTGCGATTGCCGCCGTACATCTCATTATAATAAAAAATATAGGACCCATCCTCGAAGAAATGATAGCGATCTGACCAACCGGACGCCATTGACGGAGACGCTTGCCATATTCCGATCATACCATTCTTGAAGCTTGCCGTATCTGACAAGTCCCTGCATGCGTTGCATTCGGCAGAATATTCCCAGCCGTGTATTTCCTCGCCTGATCCGTCCTCGTAATATTTATCCAGATCTGCGTCATAATAATAATAGGTATTGACGGTATCCGAATTGCGCATGATTCGAATCGTATATCGGTTAGTCGTTACATCGAAATCGTCGACAAACAAGCTGTAGCGATCGTAAAATGACACACTTGAGTGCTCGTCCTGACGATTTTCAACCGCATCCAGATCAAGGCTGACGAATCGCAAAGCATATAACCGGGCAACCTCATCGAAATCCTGTGTGTATTCCTTTTCGTTCTCATAGTAAAACATTACATTCCCGTCACGAATCTTTGCCCAATAATAGATAGCCCGCGTGTCTGATTTTCGCAACAGCGTTACCTTGTATTGCTTGGATTGAACATGATATTCGATGCCGGAAATCGTATATAAATTATCGTCGCCCAGCGGCCGGCCGTTGTGATCGAGCGGACTTCTGAAAAAGTAACCGCGAGTCGACCCGTCTTGTGTGAGGATGCGTGCAGTCAGCGTCCGAAGTATCATCTCATAATTATTCCGGTAAGCTTCAATATCGATCAAATGCGAGTTCCAGCGAACGGCTGCAAGTTCCCTCTTCTCCCGATCCCCTGCGATTTTCAAATCCGTACCGTCATGATACACAATTTCGAAATCCCAAAATCCGTTCGCTTTCAACATATTCTCGTAAGTGCCATTCAAATAGCGATTAATAGCCTCTTCCTCTGACAAGGTATCCAGCGAACTGTAAAATAGGGGATAAGTCTCGTTGTCCAACAATTCAACTTTCTCTAATTCCTGCGGTTGAAAAAATGACTTGATGGGATGCTCCCAGGCATTCAAATCGACGAGAGTAACGGCAGGTTTGTCATTGCGACGGGTGCCATTCGGTTCAGTTGTCATTGACGTCGCCGATTGTTCGTTGACCTGAAATCCAGTGCTCCCCGACAAATCCGTTCCGGCACGCTGATCACGACAACCGACCAATATCAGGATACATACGACGATTGCTGCCAGACTTTTGTTCAACTCTTTTTCCCCCTGGAATCGTTGCGACTTCGGCAAACAGCAAGACCCTGCCACAGATGTTTGCGATCTTGGGCAGGGTCCTGGGAAGCTCTAACATCTTCCACGATTATACAATTGTCGCGCGGCTTGCGAAAGCCCCTATTTACTTCAGCAATTCCTTCGCCAGGCTAACGACGTTAGCAGTCGTGAATCCGAAGTAAGCGAGCACTTCGCCGCCCGGGCCGGATGCGCCGAACGTATCGATCGACAACACCTTGCCGCCGCGGCCTGCGTACCGCTCCCAGCCGAGCGCGATGCCGGCCTCGATCGTGATCCGCTTGGACACGGCATCCGGCAGCACGCTCGCGCGGTAAGCTTCCGGCTGGCGGTCGAACAGCTCGCGGCACGGCATCGCCACGACGCGCACGGACGCGCCATCCTTCTCCAGCTCCGCCTTCGCGTTCACGGCCAGCGACACTTCCGAGCCGGTGGCGATCAGAATGACGTCAGGCTGCGCATTCGTTTCCGCGAGCACATAGCCGCCTTTCGCCACCTCGTCCTTGACCGCCTTCGTCTCCTCGTAGATCGGCAGGTTTTGCCGGCTCAGGACGAGCGCGACCGGTCCTTCCTGCTGTTCCAGCGCATACGCCCACGCGCTCGCCGTCTCGTTCGCATCGGACGGCCGGATCACCGTCAGCCCCGGAATCGTGCGCAGCGCGGCCAGATGCTCGACCGGCTCGTGCGTCGGTCCGTCTTCCCCGACGGCGATCGAATCGTGCGTGAACACGTAGATAACAGGCAGCTTCTGCAGCGCAGCCAGTCGGATCGACGGACGCAAATAGTCGCAGAACACGAAGAACGTGCTGACGAACGGCTTCACCCCGCCATGCAGCGCCATTCCGTTGCCGGCCGCGCCCATCGCATGCTCGCGAACGCCGAAGTACACGTTGCGGCCCGCGTACGAATCGACGGCAAACTTCGGTTCGCCTTTGATATCCGTCATCGTAGATCCGGACAGATCCGCGCTGCCGCCGAAGATCGACGGGATGAGCTTCACATAATGGTTGATCGATTCGCCGCTTGCGACGCGCGTGGAGACGGACTTCGCCGCATCGAACGTCAGAATGTCGGCAGCATCGATACGAAACGTGCCGTCGATCGCCGCCGCGAGCTCCTTGCCCAGCGCGGGATGCTGCGCCCCGTAACCTGCCACGAGCCGGTTCCAAGCCGCTTCCTTGTCCGCACCCTGCTGCTTCAATTGCTCAAAATGCGCCTTGACCGCGTCCGGTACGGTGAATTCTTCCTCGTGCGGCCATCCGTATACCGCCTTCGTCGCCTTGGCCTCGTCCTTGCCGAGCGGATTGCCGTGCACCTTGCTCGTGCCCGCCGCCTTGCTGCCGTAGCCGATCACGGTGCGCACCTCGATGATCGTCGGCTGCGCGTCATGGCGCTTCGCCGCCGCGATCGCTTCGGAGATCGCCGCAACATCGTTGCCATCCTCCACGCGCAAGTAGTGCCAATTCGACGATTCCGCACGCTGCCGTACATTTTCCGAGAACGACAAGCCCAGTTCCCCGTCCAGGGAGATATCGTTGGAATCATACAGCACGATCAGCTTGCCCAGCTTCATATGGCCGGCCATCGACATCGCTTCGTAGGAGATTCCCTCCATCAGGCAACCGTCTCCGACGAGCGCGTACGTATGGTGATCGACGACCGGGAAGCCGTCGCGATTGAACTTCGCCGCCAGGTGCGCTTCCGCCATCGCCATGCCGACCGCCATCGCGACTCCTTGCCCGAGCGGGCCCGTCGTCGCGTCCACCCCGTCCGTATGTCCGAATTCGGGATGCCCCGGCGTGCGGCTGTTCAGCTTGCGGAATTGCTTCAGATCGTCGATCGACACCCGATAGCCGGTCAGATGCAGCAAGCTGTACAAGAGCGCCGAGCCGTGCCCTGCCGACAGCACGAAGCGGTCGCGGTTGAACCACTTGGCGTTGCCCGGATGGTGGTTCAGGTGCTGCGCCCACAAGGCGTAAGCCATCGGCGCGGCGCCCATCGGCAATCCCGGATGGCCGGAATTGGCGGCGTTAACGGCGTCGATGGACAAGGTGCGGATCGTATCGATCGCGAGTTGGTCAATGGTTTGCGTGGTAGGCATAGTTGGATTCTCCTTCATCGGTATGGATTGGTTGTTCCGGCTTGGCATCGAACCACCAGTGGAAGCCGTCCTGCGTCAGCAGCGCGTCCGACTCGGCCGGTCCGTAGGAGCCCGCGGCGTACTTGCGGAGTGGTACGAGATTGTCCGCGAACGCGTCCAGGATCGGCTGCACCCACTGCCAGGACAATTCCACTTCGTCCCAGTGGGCGAAGAACGTCGCGTCGCCGCGCATCGCGTCGTGGATCAAGTTCTCGTAAGCCTCGGGCACGTCTGCGCGGCCGGCGAACAGGTCCACGTCGATATGGACGGGCCTGAACTTCCCCGCCTGGCGGTCGTCCTTCGCGTTAAGCTGCAGCGTGATCGATTCGCTCGGGCCGATCTCGATGATGAGCAGATTGGGCGCGCTGCGGTCTGCGTGCGCGATGTCAGCCGGGGCGTCCTGGTCCTTGAATTCCACGACGATGCGCGTGGATTTCTCCATCATCCGCTTGCCGGTACGGATATAGAACGGCACGCCGCGCCAATCGTCATCGTCGATCTCCAGTCTGGCGGCGATGAACGTGTCGTTCATCGAATGCGGCGCAATTCCCGGCTCGGCCGTGTAACCCGCGACCGACTTGCCTTGCACCTCGCCGTCCGTGTATTGGCCGCGAACGACGCTCTGGTCGACATTCTCCCTGGATAGCGGCTTGACGGCCCCCATCGCCTTCGTCTTGCGATCGCGGACGATGTCGGGAGAGCTCCGATGCGGCAAGCGAATCGCCGTCATCATCAACAGCTGCAGCATGTGATTCTGGAACATGTCGCGAACGGCGCCGACATGATCGTAATAGCCGGCCCGCTCCTCTACGCCGACCGTCTCGCTGGCCGTAATCTGCACGTTCGCGATCGAACGGTTGTTCCACAGCGCCTGCAGCATCGGATTCGCCTGCTGCACCGCACCCAGCATCTGCACCATCGGTTTGCCCAAATAATGATCGATGCGGAATATCTCCTCTTCCGCGAACGTGTGGTTCAGCGTCCGGTTGAGATCCCGGGCCGACGGCAAGTCATGGCCGAACGGCTTTTCGATGACCAGGCGCTTCCAGCCGGAAGCGTCGCCAAGACCGCTCGCCTCGATCTGCGATGCGATCGTCTCGAAATATTCCGGCCCGACGGACAGGTAGAACAAGCGGTTTTCCGGCATCCGCTGCTCGTCTTCCCGCTGCCGCACCAATTTCAACAGCTTCTCGTAATCGTCGCGGTGGCCGATATCCAGCACACAGTAGCGGAATGCGCGCACGAATGCATCGACGGCTCCCTCGTCATCCCCGCGGCGTCTGGAAAATTGCCGGATCGACTGCCGGACGTTCGTCTGGAAAACCTCGTCCGTCCATTCCCTCCTGCCCAGCCCGATCAGGGAGAACGGCTGCGGCAGCTTCCCGTCGATGAACAAGTTATACAATGCCGGGTATATTTTACGTTTGGCCAAGTCTCCCGTCGCTCCGAACAGCACCAGCGATACCGGTTCCATTCGCATCGCTCCTTCCCAGCGTCCTCCATATGCAACCTCTGGCATATTACGCATAAGATCACTATAATACGAAATGCAGCCATATATATAATCGATATATTTGATAGGAGCGATAGATCGTGTCTATAACCAGCAATCACGAGCTGTATAAAGTGTTCTACTGGGCCGCCAAGACGGGCAGCTTGACCCAGGCCGCCAAAGCCTTATACCTGACACAGCCGAGCATAAGCCACGCGATCAAGCAGTTGGAGGACAGCGTCGGCCTCACGTTATTCTATCGGAACACCAAGGGCGTCGAGCTGACACAGGAAGGCGCCGTCCTCTTTTCCTATATCGAGCAATCCCAAATGTTCATTTCCCTCGCAGAGGAGAAAATGGCCGCGCTGAAAAACCTGGATAGCGGCGAGCTGCGCATCGGCGGCAGCGATTCGCTGTTCAAGCACTATTTGCTGCCGTATTTGGAGGAATATCACCGGCGTCATCCCGGTATCGGACTTCATCTCATTCACGGGACGACTCCGGAAGTGATGACGTACTTGAAGGAAGGCAAAGTCGATCTTGGCGTCGTGCGCATGCCGATCGGGGACGATCAATTGGAAGTCAAGGAAAGCATCCAACTGCAGGATTGCTTCGTGGCGGGAGCCGGGTATGACGCGTTGAAGAATGAAGTTTTGTCGCTGGACAAGCTGCAGGAGTACCCTGTCATCCTGTTCTCGCGCAACAGCCGAGCCCGCATGGCCATTACGGAGCTGTTCCACAGCTACGGTCATGCGCTCAAGCCCGAGATCGAGGTCGGCAGCGTCGACCTGCTGATCGAATTCGCCAAGCGCGGGCTCGGCATCTCCTATGTCACGCGGGAATTCGTGTCCAAGGAGCTGCAGGAAGGCTCGCTGTTCGAGATCCGGCTGGACGTGCAACTGCCGCCTTCCCGGGTGGGCATCATGACGATGCGCAGCATGCCGCTGTCCATCGCGGCCAGGCGGTTCACGGAGCTGGTGAACTAGTCTCGTCGGCGGGAAGGTTCATCCTTCTGAGTTCCCGCCCCTCGCGATCGTATACGATCATGCCGGAGGTAAATTCCAGCCGGGTGCGCTTGACCGGTGTCATTACCAGATAGTAGGGTCCATCCGGAATCGCCGCATCGTACGTTTCACCTTCGATGAAGGCGCGAATGCTGCCGATGTTCTCGTCATTGCGGCCTGCGAGCATCAGGTACTGTCCCTTGTCGGTCTCCACGATTCGCTCCCTGATCCCGTTGGTGCCGTGGCCAAAATACTCGAACTTGTATTTGCGATTCCACCCCCGGGTCAATTCCCCCGAACCGACCGTCTGGCCGACCGTGAAAACGAAGTGCAGCTTATTGTCCGTCACGACGCGATCCCGGATCACGATATCCATGCCCAATCTGTTTTCGATGTCTTTTTCAATATCGGCCGCATAATCGCGGATCGAATACTTGTTTAAGTAGTTGTACGTATCGACGACGAATACAATCCCCAATATGACCGCCGCCAAAGCAGCAACGCTGATGAATGATTTTTTCATGAACTCTCCCGATTTATCATTGATTGTGTACCACATAGCCGAGCCATCCGATCACCGCATACACAGGCATGCAGGCAACGAATGCGAGCAAGCGCTTGCCCTTCTTGATGCACATTGCCGATGCCCAGTAACACAGCGGAAATCCGATTCCCCAGACGAGAAACTTCGGCCACGTTGCGAGATAGAGGGACATCGGGACGATCAGCGCGGCACAAACGAACAACAAGCGATGGCTTTTGCCGATAACGCCGATTAAGGAGCCTACCACCGAAGCGATCATACACGGCCAGAACAGGAACGTGATGAAGGTGCTGATCATGGCTCGATCGCCTGATTCACGCTGCTCAATTTCTTTCGGATGATTCGAATTTGCCCGCGGTGATTGATCTCGTCTTCATAGACATGAAACCACATGAAATAAAAATTCGCCTGCTTGTCGTACCAGAACGTTTCCTCGCGAGCCAGCCAATCGTCGCCGACGGTGCGGAAGAAGTCGTACGTGCGCTGCCTGACGGCATTCAGACGGTCGAGATAGTAGTCCAGGTCGTTCCCTTTAATGTAAAGACGTCCTTGCTCCCCCAGGTCCAGCGCCGGTCCCCACACGGTCTCTTCGATATCGGACAAATCCCGCCCTTCGAACGTTTTGACCTGGTACGCATATTCGACCGCCGCCATGTGGAGCAATAGCGCGCCGATGGAATTGCTTTCGGAATCGATCACGGCATCCAATTGCTGCACGGTCAGCCCTTTCACCGCAGCCAGCGTCGTAAATCTCGCGTAGTTCATCATGGACAGCAGTCGGCTGATCTGCGGCGAGTAGCCGGGGATATCGGTAATCAGGTAAATTTTCTCCCTATCCATCAATGAGGATTCCTCCCGACTTTTACCGAATATGCTTCACCAGTGTCACGACGCGGTCAATCCTTTTCTTGATGAATGATCTGTTGTCCGGGTGCAACGAGAGGCCGCTCCGATGCGCCACTTCTTCGACAATGGATTCGATGCTTCGGTTGTCCGTGATAATTTTTTCTTCGGTGATGTCCGTATTGAACGCATGAAGGCAGCGATCGATCTGCGCCTTCGCCCAAGTCTCTCCCCTTGCGAGCCGCTTGTTCAAGCGCTTGACGATCGTCTCCTTGTCCGCATATAAGATGTAATGCTGCAGCGGGATCCCGTCCGCCTTAAGCCGCCCGATGATCTCGTCGTAGTATTGGCGCTTGTTGATCGTCATCGGCACGATGAGGGTGCCTGCATATTCCTTGGAAATGCGCCCCAGCATCTCGTAATTGAAAGCCCGCCATTGTTCGTAATCCTGAAAATCCGCTTTATGCGTTTCCTTAGGCGTGTTCCTCCGGATGAAATACCCGGCATTTTCCGGATCGTAGACGAACGAATGCGGCAATCGGCGATGCAGCTCGAACGCGCTAGTCGTTTTGCCAGAGCCGAACGCTCCGTTAAGCCAGATGATCAAGTGCTCATCCCCCCATTCGCTCAATCAGCCCAAATCACGATCCCATTAACCATTCATTCAATCCCCCAGCTTACCGCCCCACTCCCGCCGACCACACGTTCATTTCACCTTTGGCAACCAGGATGAACACGATGATCGGAATGATGGTGCCAACGGTCGCCAGCCCAATGATCCATGATTGCTTTTCCCGAAGACGCTCGACGCTCCAGAACAGCAAGGCGGCGGCGACGCCGAATAACATGTTGATCGGATGATGGAACAGACCGTTGCCGTCGCTGAGCAGGTTTACCAACCACGGAAACGCGGCGCCAAGCACAGCATACACGACCGCACGCGCGACGCTGGACATTTTCACGGCAAATTTTCCTATCAAATCAACCACTACCGCGCAAGCCAAGCCATAGGTATACACGACGCAGATCGAGAAGATCGCCAGGAATACCGCGGCCAATCCGATCGGCACACCGAACAATCCGAGCACGACGCTTCCGGCCACCGTCACTCCGATCCACGACCCGCTCGCCGCTGCCAGCTTGACCATCACATACCGCGCAGGAGCGCTTTGGAGCCACCAGGGAATCACCATTCCCTTTTCGAGTTCTTCCAGCGAATTATCGAAGTCTAGTCCGCAGCCCCAACAATAATCCGGATAGGCACTATGATAACAATCCTCGCACAGCTGCTTCCGGCAACGAGCGCATGTCCGGACAGACATCCGAGTATCGTGGAAAAAACAGTTCATTTCATTTCCCCCAGCCGCAAAGACATCGCAATCCCGACGATCGTCTGGCCACGGAAATCCGTCATCGTCTTCATATCATATGGCTTGAAGCCGTGCTTGAAATAGAACAGCATAGCGCCCGTGTTCGTGTTGTGACATACAAGGTGCAGCGCAGCGGCGCGATATTCCGTATGGGCAATATGTTTCATCGCCGCTAGCATGAACGAACCGACACCTCCGCGCCGATGGTTCGGGTGCACGATGACATTGCCAAGCCAGGCGCGTTCGCCCTCCTCCACATCATATAGCGTACAATAGGCGGCCACCTCCCCGTCTTCCGTCACGACGGTCGGCGATCTCCTGCCCAGCGCGACTTCTTCCAATTCACTCGGCGGCACAGGATAGTTCCCGCGGGGAAACATATAGAACAATTCATCCGCGTTCTGCGGCATGGCCGCAATCAGCGCGAAATCCTCGTGTACGGCTTTACGAACGTGATACATGGCGGACCCCCCCTTTCGTATCGCATCCTATTATCGATGGCTATTCGTGCTTTTCATTTCACGAAAGCCAATAGTTCCGATTTATTTCGCGGATTTGAACGATAATCCTTGTGACAGCAATGCATCTCGAAGGATAGGCATTGAACGCGGCCCCATCCCGTGCAACTGCAAAATTTCCCGTTCAGTAAAGCTCGAAAGTTTCTCCAACGTCGTTATACCTTCATGCTCCAATGCTCTCCTGGCGGGACTTGGAAGCAGCAAAAGAAATCCTGTGTCCGGCTTCGATTCTTGTTCGCAAGTCGGACAGGTCGGACAATCCGTGCTTTTATAATATCGATGCCCTTTATCGCAAACCCTTAGAGTCTTGTTTGGATTCGCCATTTCAAAAACCTCCTCGAGCATTGATCTCATTTTTAACGATAATATTAGTTGGGAGCTTGGGCTCGAATCCGCTGAACTGATAAATCTGCGAAGGACTTCACTTCCTCGAATAACCATACAACATATATCCAGTGTATTTGACGTAGAATCCGTTTTGAATATATTGTTGCTCTTCGGGCTGAATTCCAAATGAAAAATCTGCACCAGGTCCATAACCGTGCTGTCCGAATGATATATGGTTTTGATCCTTGTCATATAAAATAATTTCGCCTCGTGATGGCGATGTAAAAGTTCCGTCTTCATTAAAAATTCCGTTGTACAAAAATTCTCCACGTTTATATTTCATTTTAATCGTTGTATGAAAGCTAAAATAGATGTCATTCCCCCTATTCCATACATTATCTATAACGATAACTGTATGATAATTTTCAAACACTTTAATCTTTAACTCTTTACGTTCATCTTCGCTAAAAGAAATCCATTCGGGTTCGACAAAAAATTCAACAGGCACTTGTTCTTGTTTTATAGTTAATGAGTAGCCATCTCGATTCGTGACATGATTGAAAATACCTTCATTAGAATAATTGTCAGAGTAATATTGGTGCAAAAAATAGGAAATTATCACCACAAACGCAATAAAAATCACTAAAGCTTTACGATTCTTATTCATTTTAATGCCCATTCCTTTCGCTTCGCTCAAGGCGCAAAAGGCGTAACCTGCCTTGAATTTCTCTCAGAGGCTTAAGCCTCCAGGGGAGGTGTCGACGCGGCACAAATCTATCTTCAGTCTTACCATGTCTCTACATTGAATTCCATTCTCATATATTTCTTCTTCGTAATTTTTTACAAAGTGATCTTCCCATATTTCATAAATTCTAAATCCGCATTTTTGATAAAAACCAAGCTGCATCAAACTTGAGTTTCCTGTACCTATTTCAATTCGTTGTGAATGCATATCCCTGCAGAAATCAATTGCTTTGTGAATTAGTTTCTTGCCAATCCCTGTCCCTTGAAAATGTTCATTTACTGAAACATTAATAATCTCCATTGCGGATTCATCAAGTCTCGATACAACGACAACACCAACTGTGAGTTCATCGTATGTAGCAACAAATATAAAGCTGTCATATAAATATTGTTTAATATGCTCAATGGATGGATCTGCTAATAACAAAAGATCCATTGGCACCTTATCCATTGATTCTAATTTCTTAATTATTACCTCCATGTTATGCTCCTTTGAAATTGCGAGATGGCCTTGATCGAGTACGCTTGAAAGTACTATTCTGTTTTATTCATTGATTTTCTATATTCATCTGTTAGATCGTTTTTGGGTTCGATATTATTTTTCTATCTGGCGACCAATAAACGTAAGGCCAACCGCGTGAATGGATTTACATGAAGTCATTACCATCTTCGAACTCGCTACCAAAATCTCTTTATTTCCTCTAATTCCCCATTATTAAACGTTACTCTGTACACGTCCGGCATCGAGGTGCTTCTCCAAAAATCATATCCATATTCATCCTCGTAATAATTCATGATGATCGTCATTATATTCCCATGGGTTCCGACAACAATCTCTTTCCCCTCGTATTCCTTCAACAAACTTTCTATTATAGGAATCGCCCGTGCCTGAGCGACATTTGTCGACTCTCCCCCTGGCAAGCAATAATCTTTATCTTCAAATGACTGCTCAATAGCCTTTAATAGCTCTTCCTCAGATATTCTATAGTCTAAGCCCTTTATGGGCCTTTCTCTTAAATCTTCATATTCAATTATTGTTAATCCTTTAGATTCAGCTAAAAACTTTACCGTCTGAATTGCCCTCGTATACGGGCTTGAAACGATCGCATCAACACGAATATCCATGAAACGTTCTGCTATCTTCTTAGCATCCAACAATCCTTCTTCTGATAATCCTCTTGTTCGTTCTTGACCAAACACGAATGGGGATTTTGCATGGCGAACCATATAAATTGTTGTTTTCATCAAAGCCTCCTCGAACTAATTGGACATAGACAGCAAAGATTTCATGTAACATTCCCGCATTCACGAACCCGAAAAGCTTAAGTCCCAGCGAGGCGGCTAGGTTCGCAGCGATGTCGCCTGAATCCGTTCCCTCTAATATTTGAAATGGTCTTCCTCCAAAATCTTTGACCCTCTATATTTCTTTCAGAAGGATTGGTAAACGGTTCCCAACTCCCTTTGAATTGTTCAAATATCGTGAATACATTTTTTTATGTGTCAGCTCCTTCCTCGAAATACCTGCTCAACGTTTTCTATAGTTTCCTTGCCTTGATAACAAAGGTTACAGGAAGCATCTTTGCTTTATTTGCAAAATCGCTTTTTCGCGTTTGCATAATTTCATCATCAGAGTCCTCAACCAATTGCTCAATCGCAAATCCCGCTTTAGCTAACGCGTTCACATAGGTCGATAATTTCCGGTCCGATAGTGTTAGCGTACTTTCGCCAAGAGTTACCGAATACCAAGATTCATCAAAATAACATTTTTTAAAAATAAGACTATCATTTTCTGATGCCACACATTTATGTATTGGGTGAGACCAACTGAAAATAAATACGCCCTCTTTATTTAGGTAGGAAGAAATCCGGCGAAATGTCCCCTCAAGGTCGGTTGTCCAGCCTATGGCATAAATCGAATAGACAAAGTCAAAATAATTCTCCGGTATGCCACATGCTTCTTCCATCGGAGAACAGATTAATGTCGCTGAAAGACCGCGCGACGTCAAAAGCTGCATTGTCTTTTCGATTTGATTTTCCGATAAATCTATCCCCCATAGTTCAGCTGCTTTGCGTTCCCCCAGGTACTGCAAAGATTGACCACTTCCACAGCCTATTTCCAGCAATTTTTTCCCCGAGATATCGCCAAAAAGCTGGCACTTATCTTCTGAGACAAATGCTCCATAGAACGGAAGTGCGGTCGCGCCTAGAACATCATTTCCTTTTGTATCCCAAAACAAGCTATTTGTTTCATGAATAATGCGCTTATCCATGTCGACCGAGACGGCACCAATCTCGCTACCGCCTATCATGTTTGTTCTGTTAGCGGAACCCCTATCCATGCAGTCATCCCCCTGAAGTAGGATTTATTAAACGATTTCACTACTTAAACGCCTATTGTCACTACTTGATAGATCAAGCAACTCTCGTTTGCTCAATAATGGAGTTCTGGATTCACGAAACCAAGAACCTTAAGCTCCCAATAGGGCAATCGCGACGCGGTTAGGTTCGCAGGGTTGTCCGCCCGATTTCGCTTTCTCGAAGTGCCTCGGGCAGACCGAGCAGCCGTAAGGCTGCGATGCGTGAATGCATTGTTAGCTGATGTTCGGTTCTTTTATGAAATTCTTTCAAATGCAGTTCCATCATTACTTTTGTTTGCGTATACATCTTTCTCTAGTATATTTAATCGGATAACTCTTCCAGCTTCCTTGATAAATCTTGTAACAACACTCATATCATTCAGATAGAATTCAGAATCGCTCTTAGGTTTTAACCTTTTACTTCCGAAAATGGTTAGGCAATCATTAATCAATTCAATGGTTACACTTAAATTCATATCCTGATTATGGTATGTTCCTGTATAAGAATCTAATATGCCTCGGTCTACTGTTGGATCCGGAATATAGCTTAAATTGAAGCTATTAAGTAACTGCTGTTCATATGAATCATAATCTTTGTTTGAGTTTTCGATGATGAGTGTGTTTATTTTCACTTCTTTGACAATCTCATTAGCAAGGGCTGCGTAATCCAGAAAAAATGCAATATGTGAATTTACACCCTGCTCCTTTCGATTAACAAAATAATTCTCATGTTTGTATTCATTATGTTTACGAACTAAAAATTCTTCTCTTCCTCGAATATCTATCATTGTTTGAATTGCTTTTTGCGGATCTGTTTGATAAAAATATATCAAACTACAATCCTCGTTGCATAAAATCTCACTTGCTTTAATGATTCCATCACAATAATATTATCATTGGATGTAGCAATAAAATTAAACCATTTATTTAAATATGAATCCACAAAAGCATTATTATCACTGATCGATTCCATTTGTATGATCGGATGTTCATAAGTGGTCTCAAGAAACAAAGAACATTTATACCCGTTTCTTTCGAATTGATTTGCTAAGAATCGGGCACAGGTTGATTTCCCTGAACCTGGTATTCCTTCAATGAGTATAATTTTTTTCTTCATAGAATTCCCCTCACAATAATATGCTTTAATCGAATTTCAGCTACCGTTCCCGCATTCACGAACCCGATAACCTTAAGCCCCCAACGGGGCGGCCGCGACGCGGTTAGGTTCGCAGGGTTGTTACCTGAAGTAATCGTCTTCTTCGAATAACATGAAAATTATTCCTTTTCTTTATTTATATTAATCGTCCGTTGAGGAAGCCATTCAAGCATTGTATTTATTATTCTTTTTGATTTCTCTGATTCATCCCATCCATAGTTTTCTTTCATCGTCCTAACTACAAAAGGATCGAAGACTTTTTGTACTCTCCAGTTCGTTATGTATTTTGAAGATATAATTACTATTGAGTAGTTCTTCCTTCTTCTCGTTCGTCCAATTACTTTTATCTCTTCGTAGCCATCGCCCCATTGCGCTGGGAAGCAATATACCTTTGCATTGGGTTTAAACTTTTTTGTGCCTTGCCTTATTTGATTTTTTCCTTCACCGAAATACCTTTCTTCTATTATGTTTCCTACTAAGCACCAGATAAAAGGTATCGATAATCTGGATTGATCATCTTTGTTTTCTTCCTTATCATTCATGCCAGGGATCCTTTCATGTTTTTACGATTATTTCATCTAACGCCCCTCAATTCACGAACCCGATAACCTTAAGCCCCCAACGGGGCGGCCGCGATGCGGTTAGATTCGCAGGGTTGTTACCTGAGTCCACTCCCATGAACCTCCCCTACTTTCGCCTCACTTAGAAGTAGGGGTTTCTTGCTAGCCATAACCGTTACCTTCTGCAAACAAATAGGTTGGCTATTTGTTTTCGCTGCATACAGCGGAAATCTAACGGTATGGTTCGGCAAGCAACACTTTTGCAAAATATCAGGACTTATGCGTTTTCACGCTCATACGCATCTGATATTTCTCGAATAAGCGGAGCCGTCTTT
>Ga0206106_100324_pt1 | contig 51919 bp, 52 predicted proteins | sample 1B1ome_FD_148677 | JGI IMG/M metagenome (GOLD analysis project Ga0206106, IMG submission 148677) | Enriched microbial communities from leaf-cutter ant dump, University of Wisconsin, Madison, United States - 1B110A | ecosystem: Environmental > Terrestrial > Nest > Insects nest > Nest dump | place... | reverse complement strand
TTAGCGACTGCGAACGTGGTCCCTAACCCGACAAAACCTGGTTATGGCACCTTAGCGACTGCGAACGTGGTCCCTAACCCGACAAAACCTGGTTATGGCATCCCAGCGACTGCGAACGTGGTCCCTAACCCGACAAAAGAGACTGTCGATTAATTGCGGATCGGGCAAACCAGGCTGAGTAAGCAGCGTAACGGAACCCAGGAGCCTTAATCGGCGAAAAAGGGTGTTTTGTAAAAGCTAACGGAACGGTAAACCCTTATTAGCGACAAACGTTGTAGAAATCACTGTGAAACCGCGGAATAACGTCTCTGTGTTCCGTTGCAATCTGGAGCGAAACCCTCTTCACCGGATAACGTCTCTGTGTTCCGTTACGATTGATGGCCATGCGAAAGAGCGATGCTTTGTGCGGAATGCTTTCTGTTATCTATTAATCGACAGTCTCCAAAACCCGGTTACAGAGTATAAATAACGTTACTTCAGGATCGTTCTACTACTCAGGTCCCCACCGGGGTCCTCTTTACTTTTTTTGCGCATTCGCAGCGATGGCGATTGAATTTATGCGAAGTCTCCGTTAGAATGAACGTATATACACCTAAGTGAACACAAACGAACGAAAGGAGGGCGTTTGGATGGAAATTTGCTTCGCCGCTCACCCCGAGGCCGTCAAGCAGTACGATACAACTCGTCTGCCCGATGGGGGAGTCGGATGAACTCCCGTCGCCGATACGAAATGATTATGGAAATGCTGCTGGCGGACAACGAGGTAACGGTGGCGGCTTTGAGCGAGCGGCTCGACGTGACCGGCAAGACGATCCGCGAGGATCTGGCAAAGCTGGAGGAGAGAGGCTTGCTCAAGCGGGTCCATGGCGGCGCGGTGCCGGCCCACGCGGATCAGATCGGCATCCTGTCGGCGAAGAACCCGATCTTCCACCACGCGGCGGAGAAGGCGGAAATCGCCGAACTGGCGGCAGGCTTGATCGAGCCGAAGGACATCATCGCGCTCGATGGCGGCACGACGACGCAAGAGATCGCGCGCAAGCTGCCGAACCAGTCGCTCACGGTCGTCACGAACGATGTGATCATCATCAGCGAGCTTGTCCGCAAGGACCGGATTCGCCTCGTCGTGCCGGGCGGCTATCGCGTCCGCAACATGCTGACGGGATCGGAAGCCGTCGCTTATATTCGCAAGCTGAACATCCATAAGGCGTTCCTGACGGCGACCGGCGTTCATCCGACGGACGGCTTCACCATTTACACCGGCGATTTCCTGGACATCAAGCGCGCCTGGATCGATACGGCCCGCATTACTTACGTGGCGGCGGATCATCATAAATTCGGCCAAGGCGCCTTGTTCACCTTCGCGAAGCTAACGGAAGTAGAAGCGATTCTGACCGATTCGGGCATCTCGCCGCAGTTGACGCGACAATACGGGGACGCAGGCGTGCGAATCATGACCCGCCCGGACGGTGGGGGATGACGACGATGGCATGACGGTCACATATTATGCATAGATGGAGGTTGGATGGCAAGATGAACGAGACACGCAAGCCTTCCGAATTGCTGCAATCGCTCGCCGAGCAAAAGATCGTGGCGATCATTCGGGGCATCGACGCAGACAAGGGAGATCGGACCGCGCAAGCGCTGTATGAAGGCGGCATCGTCTTCCTGGAAGTGACGCTCAACACGCAAGGCGCGCTGGACATGATTTCGCGGTTCCGCTCGCAGTATGAGGGCAAGATGAGAATCGGTGCGGGCACTGTGCTGGACCTGGCGCAAGCCAAGGAAGCGGAAGCCGCGGGGGCGGAATATATCATCTCCCCGAACCTGGACGAGGAAGTCGTGACGTATTGCGTGGAGCGCGGGTTGGAAATATGTCCGGGGACGATGACGCCTTCGGAGATCGTACGCGCTTACAAGCTGGGAGCGGGCGCCGTCAAGGTGTTCCCGATGGGCAGCCTCGGTGTCGGCTACTTGAAGGAGATCCGTGCGCCGCTGAATCACATCCCGATGGTGGCGACGGGCGGCGTCAATTTGCAGAACATCCGCACCGTGCTGGACGCGGGGGCGATCGCGGTCGGGCTCGGCGGCAATCTCGTCGACAAGAAGCTGATCGCGGACGGCAAGTTCGATGAATTGCGGCAGCTCGCGCAAGCATACTCCGACGAAGTGCGGGGCGTGAAGCGCGCATGAGCGGGGAAACGCAAACAGCCGCCTGTCCGATCGATGTCGTCACGATCGGCGAGAGCATGATCCTGATGCAGCCGATGACCGAAGGGCCGCTCGCCTATACACCGCTCTTCACCCGCTCGATCGCGGGCGCGGAGTCGAACGTGGCGATCGGCCTGTCCCGGCTCGGACGCCGGGTGCGGTGGATCGGGCGGCTCGGCGCCGACCCGTTCGGCGACATGATCGCCTCGACGCTGGCCGGGGAAGGCGTCGACGTCTCCTGCGTCGAGCGGGACCCGCAGCATCCGACCGCCATCTACTTCAAGGAATTCAAGGGCTACGGCGATCCGAACGTGTACTACTACCGCAAGGGCTCGGCCGCCAGCCGGCTGGCGCCGGAGCACGTGCGGCCGGAGTGGTTGGCCGGAGCCAGGCATCTGCACGTCACCGGCATTACGCCTGCGCTCGGGCCGCACACGGCAGACGCGGTCCGCGAGGCGATGACGCAAGCCCGCAAGCAGGGGATGACCGTCTCGTTTGACCCGAACCTGCGCCGCAAGCTGTGGACCGAGGAGGAAGCGCGCCGCACGCTGCTGTCGCTCATTCCGCTGTGCGATCTGTTTCTTCCGGGGCTTGACGAAGCCGAGTTTCTGCTGGGCGGGAAGCCGGAGGAGCAGTACGGCCCGAGCTTCGCGCAGATGGGACCGAAGGCGGTCGTGTTGAAGCTGGGCGAACGGGGCGCGATCGGGTACTTGGAGGGACAAGCGATTCCGGTCGAGCCTTACCGCGTAAGCCGGATCGTCGACACAGTCGGTGCGGGTGACGCCTTCGCCGCCGGGCTGCTGTCGGTGTATCTGGAGGAAGGCGGCGACTTGACGGTTGACCGCTTCGCGCGGGCGATCCGCACCGCTGCCACGATGGGCGCGCTAGCCACGCAATATCGCGGAGATTGGGAAGGACTGCCCAAAGCCGCCGAGCTCGCACGCCTCATGGCGGGCGGCAAAGACGTCACTCGCTGAGTTTGATTTGTTGAAGAAGGGCGACATTCCTGGAATTGAACCACGGGGAAATCGCCCTTCTTCACGCTTCCCGCCACACCTCCGCCTGCAACAGTGCACTAAGTTCCGCTGGATTGTCCGCCAACCGGCGAACTACCCGCGATAATGTACTACATTTGCCCGATGTCTGTCATTTCGTCCGCGATAGTGCACCCCCGGTTACGCTGTTTGCCCGATACCCGCCATTCCGCCTGCAATAGCGCACTACAGGAGACTGTCGATTAATTGTTGACAGAACGCATTGCGCACGAAGCATGGCCCTTTCGCATAGTCATCCATCGCAACGGAACACAGCACCGTTATCCGGTGAAGAGGGTTCCGCTCTGGATTTTAACGGAACACAGCGCCGTTATTCTGCGGTTTTACAGTGACTTTGGCATTAAGGCTTTTGAGTTCCGTTGCGCTGCCTGCACAGGTTGTTTGGCACGATCCACTATTAATCGACAGTCTCTACAGTTCCGCTGGTTACTTTCCAATTTTCTGTTGTCATATGGGCGAATACGACGGTCGGTCGGGGCGAAATTGGCGATGTGGTCGTCAAATGAGCGAATACGGCGGCAGAGGCGTCTGTCTTTCTAAGGCGGGCAAGGTGTTTTGTGCTTTGCAGCAGGCTTCCATGATCGTTCCTGAGCGAAGGGGATATCGGCAGAATGCGAATTGCGGCGAAGGAATGCCCGAACAAGTAGAAGTCAATCGTTCTCTTGTATTAAGATAGACGAGAACGATTACGAAACAATCAAGCGGACGAAGGAGCAGATAACATGAGCAAGCCTGATCAAATGTTCGCCTTTATCGGTTCTTATGCAGAGCCGGATCAACCCGGAATATACGTATGTCGATATGATGTACAATCGGGCGAACTTGAGCTGACAAGCCAAATCGACGGTCTGAAAAATCCGACTTTCCTGGGCGTGGATCCGGACCCAAACCGTTCCACGCTGTATTCGATTGCGGAAGAGACGAACCCGGACGGCGCGAAATATGGGCTCGCCGCTTCCTATCGCATCGACCGCGCGTCCGGCGCCCTGCAATTGCTCAACAAGGAGTCGACGACGCCCGCTCCCACGTGCCACCTCGTGCTGGACCGCTCGCGCCGCAGCCTGATCGTGTCCAGCTATCACGGCGGCATGATCGGCATGTCCCCGCTGCGGAGCGACGGCGGCATCGGCCCCGCATCCGACATCAAGCAGCATACGGGCAGCAGCGTTCTGCCCGTGCAGAGCCAGCCGCGCGCGCATTCCGTCACCATCGACTGCAGCAACCGATTCGCCGTCGCATGCGATCTCGGTCTGGACAAGCTGATCGTCTATCGCCTGGACCTGGACGCTTGCCGGCTGATCCCCCATCATGAAGCGAAGACCACGCCTGGCGCAGGCCCCCGGCATGGCGTCTTCCATCCGTCGGGGGCGTTCTTCTACGTCATCAACGAATTGAATGCGTCCATTATCGCTTACGCCTACGACGGAAATCAGGGTCAGCTAAGCGAAATCCAGACGGTCCCGACGCTTCCTGCCGACTATGAGGGGCCGAATGCTTGCGCGGACATCCACATTTCCCCTGACGGGCAATTTCTATACGGCTCCAACCGGGGACACGACAGCATCGTCGCCTACCGGATCGACGCGGCGGGCGGCCGTCTTTCCTACGTAGAGCATTCGTCGGCCGGAGGCAAGCATCCTCGCAACTTCGCGATTTCGCCGGACGGGCGATTCGTGCTTGTCGCCAACCGGGATACGGACAACGTCGCGGTTTTCCGCCGGGATGAGGAGACAGGCAGGCTTACGACGACCGGCAGCGAATTGTCCGTTTCCAAGCCGGTATGCATCAAGTTCCTTCAATAGGTAAATGCTACCACCAGTATCTCATTTTGGAGAAATGGTGGCGGTGGAACGTGAAGGAACGGCTGGCGCTCAAAGCGGAAATGAAAGATTTAACCGGAGAATTCGGCGTGGACCGGATTCTGTATGCTTACGACGAGTTGGAGCATTACGAGCCGACTTGGCAAATTCCGGTCATTCGCACGGTGGACGGCCAGCGGTGTCTCGGCGATCAGAGGTGGGGCTTGATGCCGTATTGGGGCAAGAGCTCCATTCATGCCGACAGGGATTCGCTTGACCGCAAGCCCTATCTGACGCACATGCTGGTCCGCAAACGGTGCGTCGTGCCCTGCAGCGGCTTATACTTCAATCGGGCGGAAGGCAAGAACAGCGTCACCTACCGGCGCGTCCACGCAAGCAAGAAAGTTTTCGGGGCGGCCGGCATTTACGACGTGTGGCTGGATTCGGAGAAAAATGAATATCCGATGTGCACGATGATCTACACGAGCCGGGCTTCATCGGGCGAAGAGGGAGTTCCGCTCGTATTGGAGGGAGAAGCGCTCGACGAGTGGCTCGATCCCGATTGTCGCACCGTCGAGTCGCTGAATTGGCTGCTGCGGTCGATTCCCGAACCGGAATTTTACACGGAGCCGGTCGATCCCGTGCTCTATTTTTGACGGTTCCCGCATAAGCATGAGACAGCGGACAATGGGGACAGCCCCGCCGCTCACCTCATGCCTGAACGGGAGGGACGTCTATGCGTCGCAGATGGGGAAGATCATTTCCGGCCGCGAGGAATTGGACGTCGCCGAGACCGGTTCCCCGCAGATGGGGCAAGAGAAGATGGGGGCTGGGCCCGAGCCGGTTCAAGTCGGCGGGTACGCCCGTCTCCAGAGGGTGGTCGCCGCGGGTCAAGCCCCGGTGGGGCTTCGGCGGCGCGTCTTCGCCCGGCGGCGGCGGATCGGGCGCCAAAGGCTGGTCGCCGGCACGCAGGCCGCGGCGCAGGCTGAAGCGCAGCCAAAAATGGCTGTTGATCCTGCTGCTCGTCTTGTTCGCGGCGATCCAGTCCTTCATTTTTTTCGACCGCAAGCTGAAGCCGCCGCTGCTGTTCCTCGCACAGGTGCGAGTCAAGCAAATGGCCACGGAAGCGATCAATACGGCGATCACCCAGGAGATCGCGAATACGGCCGACGCGGACAAGATGATCCAGTGGAAGCTTGACCGCGAAGGCAAAGTGACGGGATTTCTGATCGACTACAAGGAACAGATGAAGTTGACCTCCCGCACGATTCAGGTCGTGGAGCAGGTGCTCAAAGTGAAGGAAGAAACGCCCGATCACATCCCGATCGGTCATGCGCTGAACAGTCCGCTGCTGTCCGCGTTCGGCCCGCGCGTGTCCGTCACGTTCCATCCGGCCAGCGTCGTGCAGGCGGATGTCGATACGCGGCAGACGGAAACGGCGATCAACATGCTGCTCGTGGAAGTGTTCATCCGGATCCGGACCGAGATTGCCATCGTTATCCCCTTCGATCAGGCGCCGGAGACGCTGGAGACGGAAATCCCGCTCTCCTATGCGCTCGTCGTCGGAGACGTGCCGATGTATTACTATGATGGGAAAGGAAATCCCGTCGGCAGCGATGCCGGGCGTGCGCCGTCCATCACATTGCCCGCGCCGCCCGTACAGAACGGGCAGGGGGCGGCGGAGAAGGCCGATTAGCTATCGGGCTGCGCGCAGCGCCTTGCGCTCTTCCCGCTCCCACTTCCGCAGCGAGGGATAGGGATCGAACGCCCATTCCACCATGCCGCGGTCTCTGTACATGCCGTAATGCAGGTGCGGGGGGAATTTGCCTTGCGTCCCCGGACGGCCGTATCCGGAACTGCCGACCCACCCGATTACTTGACCCGGCTGCACGATCGCGCCGGGTTTTATATTGTCGTCGAACCCTTGCAGATGCGCGTAGTAATGATATACGTTATCGAGATCGCGAATCCCGATCCGCCAGCCGCCGTAACGGTTCCAGCCTTTCAATTCGACGATGCCGCCAGAGGTGCTGCGCACGGGGACGCCGTATCCGGCGAAGATATCGGTGCCTTCGTGAGTGCGCCGGCCTCCCCAGCCGCGCCGATCTCCCCATGTGCTTCTGTAGGAGTAGCTGGACGTAACCGGTACGGGAAATGCATGCTTGGCCGAGCGGAAACTGCCGGAGGCATCGATGATGGCCGTGAATTGGCGGATGCGCTGGACAGCCCGCTCATTGCGGTAATATTGCCACAGCCCGACGGCAAACCGGTCCTGTCCCGCTTTCGCCGCCTGAATCTCGGTTGCGACCGTGTACAGCAAGTCCGCCGCCGATGTGCGATCGGCTTGCCCGTCGCCGTCCCCGTCGCGTCCGATGCCGCCGAACACCCGGATGGACAACGGGGCGGTATCGCCGAGGTCAGGGTTCAACTCCCCGACCCAGCGGGCTTCGGGAATGTAGATGCCGACGATGGACCCGGGCGCAACCGGCCGCGATTTCGGGCGGGCCCGCGTCAAGGTGCGCTCGTATTGGTCGACGGCGGCCAATTGCTGCCAGCGAAGTCCGGAGCTGCGGGCGATCCGGTCGTACAGCCGGCGCAGCTCTGCGTTTTCGTCGCGGATAGGGTTCTGCGGATGATTGGCTGCGGCAAGTGCCGGACCGGCATCGCTCATCGCAACAATCAAGGTCAATAGGCAGCCGGCGAGCCCGAATCGAATGAAGGTCATTTGCGTGGATTCCCCTCTTCATTGGCCAAATTGCCGTTGTGTCGCAAGTTAGCGTTCACGCAAACGTTGGATTTTATCCCATTCATGCTATAATAGGGGGCAAGAAAGAAGGGACGCCGATATGACTGCAAGCGCCAAGCCGCGCAAGCCCGACTGGCTGAAGATCAAGCTGACGACGGGCGAACCGTACATGGAAATCAAGGAAATGATGCGGGGCAAGACGCTCCATACCGTGTGCGAGGAAGCCAGATGCCCGAACATTTATGAATGCTGGGCGAACCGTACGGCAACCTTTATGATATTGGGCGACGTTTGTACCCGGGCCTGCCGATTTTGCGCGGTCAAGACCGGGCTGCCTACGGAGCTGGATTTGCAGGAACCGGTCCGGGTAGCGGAAGCCGCCGAACAGATGGGATTGCGCCACTGCGTCGTGACTTCGGTCGCGCGCGACGACCTGCGGGACGGGGGCGCGTCGATCTTCGCTGCGACGATTCGCGAGCTCCGCAGCAAGCTGCCGTTGTGCGGCGTCGAAGTGCTCATTCCGGATTTTCAAGGGGATCGCGAAGCTTTGCAAATCGTGATGGATGCGAAGCCCGACATCCTGAACCATAACGTGGAGACGGTGGAGCGGCTGTCGGACCGGGTGCGCGCCAAAGCCAAATACCGGCGGTCGCTCGAACTGCTGAAACGCGCCAAAGAGATGCAACCGAGCATTCCGACCAAGTCCAGCCTGATGCTCGGCGTCGGCGAGACGTTCGACGAAGTGCGCCAGACAATGGACGACCTGAGGGAAGTCGGCGTCAGCATCCTGACGCTGGGACAGTATTTGCAGCCGACGTCCCATCATCTGGAGGTGGAGCGCTACGTCCACCCCGACGAATTCGCCGCATTGAAGGCGGACGGCATGGCGCGGGGCTTCTCCCATGTGGAGTCGGGGCCATTCGTTCGCAGTTCCTATCATGCGCATGAGCAAGTCAAATCCGCCGCTGCCGCCGAAGCCGGGAAGACGTAAACCGGGAGGATAATGGATGTGATCGTATTGACAGGCAACCATGCATATACATTGGAGCATGAACACAAGAACGGCTGGAATGCCGAGTTGTTCAAGGAGCGGTACAGCGAGGTGCTTGAGCGTTACGATTATATCGTCGGAGATTGGGGATATAATCAGTTGCGGCTGCGCGGATTTTACCAGGAAGGCCATCCGCGGGCGACGAAGGACACGGCGATCTCGAGCCTGGTCGATTATTTGAACGAATATTGCAATTTTGGCTGTGCTTACTTCGTCCTGCGCAAGACCGAAGCGAAGTCCGCGCCTGCCGGATCGCCGGATGCCGATTCGTCAGCGCACACGCTTACGGGAGGTGCAGCGGCGCAGGCGGAGGAAACGGCTGCAGCGGCTGCGGCGACATTGCCGAACGGGATGCTCATGCGCTGGCCGTTGAAGGAGCGCATCGGCGGCCCTGTGCGGATGCCGGGAGCGGCGGCCGTTGCCCGCGCGGCGGCAGAGGCGGAGCGACGCCAGCTTCTGCAATCGCAGCAGCAGCAGCTATCGGCGAACGGCGGCAGCAAATCGGCCGATAGCCGTCAGTCGTCGGGCGCTGCCGCGGCAACCGACTACGGTTATGGAGGGAAGTCGGGCAACCGCGCGGTATCCGGAGGCGGAACCGAGCGGCGTCCTTATGGCGGGAGCCACCAGGGCGGACAAGCCGACGGCCGTTCCGGCGGGCGGCCGGGACCGGGCAATCGCGGATCGCGTCCGCATTCCCATACGCATAACGCCGAGCGCTATGGCGGCGGCAACGGCCCTTCCAAGCCGGGGGGAAACTGGCGTCAGCCAGCGCCGGATACCGGCCGCGCGGCAGCGGAGCCGGTTCGCGCCCCGGATGCCGGAAGCCCGGGCCCGAAGTCCGAAGCCGCCAAGAACGGCAGCCGTTGGCCGGGCAAGAATCGCCGCAAAGGCCGCTTCGGCGGCAAGCCGAAGCGGCCGGACACGGCTCCTCGCGACGACGGCGGTTCCGGTTCCGGCAGGCAAGCCGGCGAATGATGCCAGCTCGCCCGCCGGAACCGGGAAGGACGGAATTTACCAGTCTTTGTCTTCGCGTCCCCCGATGAAGGCTTCCCTTACCCGTTCCCAGAACGGGTAAGGACGATAGCGGGCGAACGTGACTTTCTCTTGCGCGACGCGGCAGGTGATCGACTCTACATCATTCATCTGCATGATCAGATGGTCGACCGCGACGATGAGCGCTTCCTCCTGCACCGGCACGATATCGCAATGATGGTGCTTCGGCAGAATGACCGAGGAACCGAGCGTGCGGTAGACCCGATTGTTGATCGAAGCGATCTCGGCGATTTGCAATCCCTCGATCGACGGGTGAATGACGGCGCCGCCCAGACTCTTGTTGTAGCCGGTGCTGCCGGAAGGCGATGAGATGACGATGCCGTCGCCGCGGAACATCTCGAACGGCTCGTCGTTAATGTTGATGCGCGCGACCAGCGTGCCGTCGACACTCTTGAGCGTGAACTCGTTCAGCGCTTTGTATACGGTTGTGCCCGCATTGGTGTTGAGCTCGATCTGTAGCAGCGGGTATTGCACTTTTCGCGGTTCCTGTTCGGCGATCAATCGGATCAATTCCGGCAATTCGTCTTTTTTCCAGTCCGCGTAAAATCCGAGATGGCCGGTATGAATGCCGACGAACGATACTTGTTCCACTTGATCGCAGAAGCGGTGAAACGCTTGGAGCATCGTGCCGTCGCCTCCGATGGACAAGACGAGATCGGGCGATCGGTCATCCTGCGTGAGTCCGTGCTGAGCGGCCAGTGCATGAAATTGATGTGACAGCTCTTGCGATAAGGTGTCTCCCCGGTCCAACAGCGCGTATTTCAACGGTGACTGACGCCCCTTTGACGTGATGTATTGGCTAAGTTGATCTTATACAATTCGGGGCGGGAACACAATCCCGCCCCGATTCACGTCAGGATGAACGGTCCGACCGCATACACGATGACGACGGAGACGAGGCCGTGCAGCAATCGCGTTCTGGCGAATGGACCGTATCGCCAGCCGGAGCGGCCCATCAGTCCGGCTACTTGCGCGTGGACGGACAGGCCGGCCCAGGCGAGGACGAACGAAGCTGCGGCCAGGCGGTCGATCAGCGCAGCCGGAGCGGAAGCCAGCGCAGCTTGCGCGGCGGCCTGGGCGCCCAGCGTCACCTCGAACGTCCCTTTAACGAAGGAAGGGGCAAGCGCCGGGGGCATGCCGACAGCTTGCAGCAGCCAGGCGATCGCTTCCTGTGCGGGGTGAAGGATGCCGCTATACAGCAACAGGTCCAGCGCGGCGGAGAAAAAAACGACGAGTCCGCCGACGACCATCATGAGAGCCAGCGAGGACCGGATGGAATCCGCCAGCAGGATGCCGAGCGGCCGCCCGTCCGCGAGCCTGGCGCGATGCATCGCGCCCAGCGCCGCTCTCAGCCGTCCGCCGGATTGCCGCGCGGAGTCCGGCGGCGCATGGGCCGGCTCATCCCCCGGCGGGCATGGCGCCCCGTCTTCGGGATCGCGTCTCCACCGGCTCAGGAAGCCAAGCAGGATCGCGCCGCCGTAGTGGGCGACCGCCAGCACAGGCACCGCTTCCGGCTGCCCGAAGAAGCCGACGCCTACCGCGCCGATCAGGAAGATCGGGTCGGAGGTCGTCGTCATTTCCACCAGCCGCTCCCCTTGCGAGCGATTGACGAGCCGCTGCTCCATCAACCTGGACGTGAGCCGCGCACCGACCGGATAGCCGGACGCGAAGCCCATCGCCACGACGAACCCGCCTGCGCCCGGCAGGCGGAACAGAGGCCGCATAAGCGGGTCCAGCAGCGTGCCCGCCAAGTGAACGATGCCGAAGCCAAGCAGCAGCTCGGACAGCACGAAGAACGGGAACAGCGCCGGAAACAGCACCTCCCACCATACTTTCACGCCGCGCAGCGAAGCGTTCAAGGCAACATCGGGCATCGCCAGGGCGATGCCGCACACGAACAAGGCCGTTCCGCCGATTCCGATCATGCCGATCATGCCGGACATCCCGGGCCGGCGTGCGCGAGTCCCCGGGCGCAGACGCACAGGTTCCATTTCCAATCGATTTCCCTCCGCTCGCTCCGACTTGTCCCAACATTCAAGTATATGAGCCAATCAGGCGCCACTTTCCAAACGTTTCGTCTCGCATTTTTTGTTTGTTATGTGGTACAATGGAACTAAATCAGGAGTTTCGATTTTGAGGTTCGTCCGAGGTGAGCACCGATGACGGGAATTGTTGCAGGACTGCTTGTATGCGCTTTCGTCTATGTCATTCGGGAAGCGATGACAAGCCCGGAAGAAGAAATGTAGCCATATGGCCGCTCGATCGTCAGGGATGCCCTGACGATTATTCGCATGTCTTCGGGCAATGACCCATTTATGGTATAATGGGCTTAATTTGCATCAGGACTTCAGGAGGTAATCAGCATGGCCGGTTATGCCACCATATATGAAGCGATCGGGGGCGGTCCCGCGATTCGGGACCTTGTCGAGAAGTTCTACCCCAAAGTACAGGGGGATCCGCTGCTGTCGCCGATCTTCCCGGAAGACATCCGTCCGGTGATGGAGAAGCAATATTTGTTCCTTTCGCAGTTCTTCGGAGGTCCGCCGCTTTATTCGGATCAACACGGACATCCGATGATGCGAGCCCGGCACCTGCCGTTTCCCGTAACGCCTACCCGGGCGGAGGCCTGGCTTGCCTGCATGGCCAGAGCGCTGTCCGAGACGGATATCCCTTCGGAGCTGCAAGCGATCATGCTCGAACGGTTGTCCGGCCCGGCGCACCACTTCATCAACACCGAAGACGAAGAAGAGTGATTGATGCTTAGGAGGATGCCGAATGGATCCGCTGTATCAGATCAAGGTGAAGTGCTCGTGCTGCGAATCGGAATTCAAGACTTCCCGCGTTCGCCCGAGCTTGAAGAAGGCATCCAGAAGCGACACCGATTTCTGCTCCTATTTTAACAATATCAATCCCGACTATTACGTCGTGCGGGTATGTCCTTATTGCGGATTCGCGTCCACGGAAAACTTTGCGAACAGCTTGAACGCCAGACAGAAGGCCGATTACCTGGAGAAGATCGGGAAGTATTGGAAAATGAAGGACTACGGCACGGCGAGGACCGAACAAGAGGCGCTGGAATGTTATAAACTCAGCCTCTTGACGGCGCAAACCGTCGGCGAGAGCATTCGGCTCGTGGCCGGCTTGCTGCATCATATTGCCTGGATCTACCGCTATCAGAAAAACGAGGAGCAAGAGAAGCGATTCCTTGCCTTTGCGTTGGACGCTTATATCAAGGTGTTCGAGACCGAACGCGACGCCATCAGCAATGCGCGGCTCATGTATCTGATCGGAGAATTGCACCGCCGGCTCGGGCAATACCACGAGGCGGTCCGCTGGTTCGGCCGCGTCATCAATGACAAGAAAATTATGGACGCCAGCATGATCCGCGCCTCCCGCGAGATGTGGCAGTTGATTCGCGAAGACATGACGGGCAAAGGACAGGAGCTGCCGGAGGAAATGAAGCAAGCCTGATCATAGCCTGCGCAAAGGCCGGTCCGCCAACAAATAGTCGCGATCCGCATCGACCAGTTGCAGCCGGGTATGGCAGCAGGGAAACAAGACCGCCCGCTTCTTGGCGCCGCCCCGCAGTTCTTCGATATCGGCGGGCTTGAGAGGCAGCAGCACGTTTGCCCGACTGCAGAACGGACATTCCGGTACATAGACGTCATTCATGACAAGGTCGTAAGGCAGACAATGATGGAATGGAATCATAACGTCGCTCCTCCTGTGTATGCTATCTGTGAACATACACGATACGGGACGGCTGTGCAAATGGAGGCATCGGACGATGAAGGATTACGCGATGACGTGGGAGCTCGACAGTCTGTTTGCGGGCGGATCGTCGTCGCCGGCATTCGCCGAATTCATGGAAGCGACGGAGCAGGCGATCGGGCAACTGCTTGGCGAACTGGGCAAGAAGGAGGAAGGCGTGTCCGCATCGGCCGGCGACCGCCAACTGGACGACTGGATCGATCGGCTGCAGCAAGCACAAGTGCGGCTGCGGCAAGCGGACAGCTTCGTCGCTTGTTTGACGTCCCAGCAGACGTCCGACCGGCGCGCCGCGGCATGGACGGAGAAGGTGCAGACGCTGTATGCGCGATACCGCCAGGCAGGCGATCTGTTCGATGCGCATCTTGCTGCGATTGCGGACGAAGATTGGCGGCAATGGATCGCGTCGCCGGAGCGTGCGTCGCTCGGATTCGTCCTGAGCGAGCGGAGAGCGGATGTGCTCGACAAGCTGACGCCGGAGCTTGAAGCGTTGGCCGGCGAGCTTGCGGTGGACGGTTATCACGGCTGGGGCGAGCACTATTCGACGATCGTCGGCACGATCGGCATCCCGTGGGAAGAAGCCGGCCGCGACGCGACGCTGTCGGCGGGACAGGCGGCGAACAAGCTGGAGGATCCGGATCCGGCGGTGCGCGACCGGATGATGGCGGCATGGGAGAGCGCTTGGGCGGAGAAGGCGGAATTGTGCGCGGACGCTCTGAACCGGATCGGCGGATTCCGCTTGAAGCTGTATGGCATGCGCGGATGGCAGAGCGTGCTGCGCGAACCGCTGCGGATGAACCGGATGAGCGGACAGACGCTGGACGCGATGTGGCATGCCGTGGAAGACGCAGTGCAGCCGCTGGGCAAGTACCTGACGCTGAAAGCGAAGCTGCTCGGCAAAGACAAGCCGGATTGGCAGGATGTCAATGCGTCGCTGCCTGCCGATGATCAGCCGAGCATGCCGTACGGCGAAGCTGCGGAGTTGATCGGGGACGCATTCGCCGGCTTCTCGCCCTCGCTTGCCGCGCTGGCCGGCCGTGCGTTCCGCGGGCGGTGGATCGAAGCGGAAGACAGGCCGGGCAAGCGTCCGGGCGGTTTTTGCACGGATCTGCCTATGTCCGGCGAGACGCGCATCTTCATGACGTATTCCGGCACGCCCGGCAACGTCTCCACGCTCGCTCACGAGCTCGGCCATGCGTATCACGGCGAGCTTGTGTTCGGCCTGCCGCCGTGGAATCAGGCTTACGCGATGAACGTCGCGGAGACGGCGTCCACGTTCGCCGAAGCGATCGTCTCGGACGAGCTGCTGCGAAGGTGCGATACCGACAGCCGCAAGCTGGCTCTGCTCGACACCCGGCTGCAGAGCGCTGTGGCCTTCTGCATGAACATAAAGGCGCGGTTCCTGTTCGAAACGCGCTTCTACGATCGCAGGGCGAAAGGCATGCTGGAGGCGCAGGAGCTGAGCGAGCTGATGGAGGCGGCGCAGCGGGAGGCTTACGGCGATGCGCTGGCGAGCTGGCACCCCCATTTTTGGGCATCCAAGCTGCACTTCTACTTGACGGATGTGCCGTTCTACAATTTTCCCTACACGTTCGGCTACTTGTTCAGCACCGGATTGATGGCGGTCGCCGAGCAAGAAGGCCCGGGCTTCAGCGCGCGTTATGACGCCCTGCTTCGCGACACGGGCCGCATGACCGTCGAGGAGCTGGCCCGGCGTCATCTGGACGTCAGGCTCGACGAGCCGTCGTTCTGGCAGTCCGCGGTGGCGCGTGCCGTCTCGGATGTGGAGCCGTTCGAGGCGCTTATCGGGAAAATGCAACAAAATCCATACAAAAAATGACAAAGTGATTGAATATCACGAATCGTTCCGTTATACTGATTCTGCAGAAGCAGTAAAATTCTGGATTAGGACCAAAGGAGGAGAATAATATTGGATCAAGTCTCGCTGGCAAGACAGGTAAATCTGGCATTGGAAAAACTCGATGGCGAATTGACCGGGATGTCTGCAGGGACCATTGTATTGCAAATTCGGGACGATAAAGTCGGCAGGTTCGGCATCCGCCACTTGCCGGTGGAGTGCGGGGAACGTTCATCGGAACGATCCGTCATGACACGGGACCAGGCGCAGTGGCTGCGCAAGCTGGCCGTCGATGCGCTTCGGCACAAGCACGGCTGGACGCACGGCGAAATTCTGTTCGACTTCGCGCTTCGGCAAGGGAAGATGAGCCTGAGCGTCACGTTCGAGTCGAACTACAACATGGCGAATATCCTGTTTCGCCGCGCTCCTCATGCGCGCAAGCGCAGGGACGTATCGAGCGAGTAGATCGGTACAACTTGACCTTGAAGCACGGAATCGACGGAATCATTCGATGTTTACATAATTGGATTGACATCTGCCGCAGCAAGCGTATAATGATTACTTAAATCTACGATCATGATCGGCGATGAACGGAACAAGTACACAAGGGCAAGGGCGCTTCAGAGAGCCGATGGTTGCTGCGAATCGGCGCGTCCCCTTTGTCGAATGGGCCCGGGAGCCGGGAGCGTCAGGCGACAGCTGCGCCGGGGCTCTCCGACTGTTCCCCGTTACCGGAACGTTAAGATCATACCGCGTACGTACTTCGCGGAATGATGAATAAGGGTGGCACCACGGCTTCCACGTCCCTTGCAGACGCGGGGGCTTTTTTTATTTTCAGAAACGGAAAGGCGGTAATTCCATTGACGAGACAACGCGTACTGTCCGGTATACAACCCAGCGGCAAGTTGACGCTCGGCAACTACATCGGCGCGATGAAAAGCTATGTCGAACTGCAGCAGGAACATGAATGCTACTACATGATCGTCGACCTTCACGCGATCACCGTTCCGCAGGACCCGGCGGCGCTGCGCGAGCAATCCGAGATGGTGGCGGCCTTGTTCGTCGCCGTCGGATTGGACCCCAGCGCCGCGGCGATCTTCATGCAATCCCACGTGTCCGCGCATGCGGAATTGGGTTGGATCATGACGACGCTGTCCTACATGGGCGAATTGGAGCGGATGACCCAATTCAAGGACAAGTCGGAAGGCAAGGAGGCGGTCGGCACCGGCTTGTTCGTGTATCCGTCGCTTATGGCCGCGGACATTCTGCTGTACAAATCCGGGCTCGTGCCGGTCGGCGACGATCAGAAGCAGCACCTGGAGCTGACCCGCGACCTCGCCGGACGGTTCAACCATCGCTTCGGGGATACGCTCGTCATACCGGAGCCGTTCATCCCGAAAGTTGGAGCCCGCATCATGTCGCTGGACGATGCCTCCAAGAAGATGAGCAAGAGCAGCCCGCAGCCCGGCAGCTACATCTGGCTGCTCGATTCGCCCGACGATATTCGCAAGAAGATCTCCCGCGCCAAGACGGACCTCGGCCGGGAAATCGTCTACGATCCGGCGAACAAGCCCGAGATCAGCAATCTGATGAGCATCCTGTCGCAATGCACAGGCAAGCCGTTCGCGGAAATTCAGGCGGACTACGAAGGCCAAGGCTACGGAGCGTTCAAGAAAGACGTAGCGGAAGCGGTCGTAGCGCTGCTGGAACCGATCCAGCAGCGGTATGCGGATATCCGCAGCTCGGGCGAGATTCATCGCATTCTGCAGGAAGGGGCGCAGAAAGCATCCGCCGTCGCGGACGAAACACTGCGCGAAGTGAAGGCGGCCATGGGTTTTCTGCCTGCCCGTTAAGTATAATGACGATGCCCGCATATTTTCCTTGATGTCTCGCATACTACAAAGGCAAGCTTGCACAATACAACAGCAAGGCGAAAGGAGATTTGCAACATGGCATCGAGCAATGGCAGCAATCAAGTATTGGTCCCACAAGCCCGCGCCGGTCTGGAAAGAATGAAGATGGAGGCCGCGCAATCGCTTGGCGTTCAAATCCCGGCAAGCGGCTACTATGGCGATGTCACTGCTCGTGAAGCAGGCTCGCTTGGCGGCTATATTACCAAGAACCTCGTGGCAATGGCCGAACAGCAATTGTCCGGAGGCCAAACTATTCATCGTTAAGTTATGCTAAGCCACCAGCCGCTTCCGCAAGAAGAAGCGAAAGCCCGAGGATAACCCTCGGGCTTTTAACACGATAGCGGCAAGGTAACTTTCAATAAGTCGTCATGCGAAGCCGCTTCTTCAATCGTTCGGCAGACAGCCATCCTACATAAGATTGCAGCGGCGCAAGGTCGTCATCGACGAAAACGACGGCAACGAACGGGTATTGCTTGCGATAGCGGTAGCGGACATCCTGCCAGCGGACCTCGTATCCCCACGTCTGGCGTTTTACCGTCGCGCACGGGAAGGGGACAACGCTCAGAAACGCTTGCACGTCGGGCAGCGACTTCGTCGCCTCGATCGCCGGATGCTGCTCGCACATCATCGTATCCTGCCATTCGAGCCGGCCCCGGTCCCATTGTCCGATGATGCAGCGGCCGTCCGCCGAGCGTTTCACGACCCGCCAGCGGGAGGACGAGATCGTAGGGATCAACGTATACGCAGTTCGGTCGTCGGGACGGCGATCGGGATCCGAGCGGGGAATGACGCGCGTCAGCCGGCGATGTTCCAGCGTTCGCCAGCCGTAGTAAGCCGCGATCAGCACGTACAGCACAGGGAAAATAACGCGGGGATCGGCTGCTCCGCCGGCCCACAGCAAGACGGCAAGCAGGTGAGAAGAGAAGATGAACGGGTCGAAAATATGGATGATATTCCAACTCACCCGTGCCTTGCTGAACGGGCGGAAGGCTTGCGTCCCGTAAGCGTTGAACAGATCGGCGGTTACGTGGACGCTGACGGACAGGCCGATCCAGCCAGCCAGGTGCGGCCAAGGGACGTCGCGGAACGCCAGCGCAACGATCAGCGTAAGCAGCCCTGTCCAAACCAATATCGCCGGCAAGGAATGCGACAGTCCCCGGTGATGCCGGATATAACCGGCTTTGCTCTTCAGCCGGAGCAGCATGTCCAGATCGGGCGCGCTCGAGCCGGCGATCGTGCCCAGCAGTACGGCTGCGGATCCGTATGGGTGCGAGGCGATCGCAGGATCGACCATTGCGAGCCCGCCCAAGCCCAGACCGTACATCAAATGCGTGCCTGTATCCATTCGATGACCTCCTTACGATTGTAAGTATGGACGTTGCCGGGAATAATTATTTGAAGGGAGAAATGCGCCGAATGCTCGTGTTTTGCGAATACGTCGTTCTGCCCCTTTATCTCGTTGAATTCCGCGAATGGGCGGAAGCTCGCCCTTCCTTGTGGCAAGGGGCGCAACTGCTGGAAAATGTCGATCAACCCGGCGTCATGCTGGAGATCCGGCAGGCGCAGGACGAACAAGAAGCGGCACGCATACAAAAAGAACGCCTGGATGGGCGTTCGGAGTGGCTGGATATGCAGCGATGGGTGAAGGGCGGACGTGCAGGCGTGCGGGTGTGGACGTTCCGCCCGATCGTTACCGCGTAAGCGCGGCAGCGCCGGGAGGCTGCGTCATGCCGAAGGGCAGCGTATAATTGAGCGGCTCGTCGAAGGTGATGTAGTCGAGATTGACGGTAAGCAGCAGGTACCTTCTGCCGGTGGAAGGATCGCTGATGATGATGTGGTCGCGGCCGGCCGCTTCCAGCACGCCTTTGAACACTTTGGCATTCCATTCGGAATTGTTCTCGAACGTCATATAGATCGTCGCGACTTTGCCGAGGTTCATGCGCAAAATATTTTCGACGTAGGATTGCTCCGGCTGGCCTGCGACGACGACCGTGCCGCTGCCAGCCATGGGCAATCCGGGCGGGACGACGGCCGGCATGCTGCCGGCTGCTGCGGCGTTCGCCGCGTTCATGGTCGGCATGGTCGGCATGGCGGGCATCGCCATCGGCGCCGCTCCGGTGGTCGGCATGCCGCTGAACGCATGCGGCATAACGCCGGGAAAAGTTGAATTGAACATGTTTCTTTCATTCCTCCTCCGTTAATATACGGTCTTTCTGCTGTACGCTAGGCGTTTGTCGCAATACAGTGTATTGGGCAATCCCGCGATTGGTGACTCGTTTCCATGATTTTGCATGTTCCCGGAATTGCCATACATGATGTCGATTTGATGAACTCGGGCGGGCGAACATTGTCAATCGCTTCCGATATGGAGTATGATTGAAATCGTACCTTCCGCCTATTTGACCAAGGAGGCCCATCGTGCTTAAAGATCTCATCATTCTTACCAAACCGGGCATCATCCGGTTGAATCTCATAGCGGCATTCGGCGGCTTCTGGGTCGCATCCAAGTGGCATATCGAATATGGATTGCTCATCTGGATGCTGATCGGATCGGCGCTGACGATGGCTTCATCCTGCGTCTTCAACAACTATTGGGACCGTGACTTCGACACGAAGATGGAGCGCACACGCAACCGGCCCCTTCCGCAAGGAAGAATGAAGCCGATCTTCGCGCTGCTCTACTCGATTGCGCTCGGCGCCGCCGGGCTCGCTATCTTGTTCCTGCTTGTGAATCCGCTCACCGGCTGGCTCGGCCTGCTCGGCATGTTCGTCTACATCGTCATATACACGATCATCCTGAAGCGTCATTCCACCTGGAGCACGTCGATCGGCGGCATCTCCGGCGCGATGCCGCCCGTCATCGGCTACTGTGCCGTGACCGGAACGGTCGACGCCGGCGCCTGGATCCTGTTCGCGCTGCTGTTTCTGTGGCAGCCCGCCCACTTCTGGTCGCTCGCTATCCGCAGGGTGGAGGAATACCGCGCCGCGCATTTTCCGCTGCTGCCCGTCGTCAAGGGCGTGAAGCGCACGAAATGGCAGATGATCCCTTACATCGCGCTGCTGCTGCCGGCCTCCATCCTGATGTATACGTACGGATACGTCGGCATCTATTTTCTCATCCTGTCGGTCGTGCTCGGAGCGTTGTGGCTCGTGCATGCCGTGATGGGTCTGCGGACGCGCGATACGGACAAGTGGGCCAAGGCGGACTTTCTCATCTCCGTCAACTACTTGATGATTATCTTCTTCGTGATGATCCTGGATACGAATGGAGGCGTGTAAAATGACAGAGGCAACGACACCGCGCAATAAATTTCTGTTTCCGCTCATCGTGCTTGGCATCTGTCTGGTGCTGGCAGGGTACATTTTCTGGAATCAATACGGTTCGTCCAAGTATCCGCAAGGCGCCGACTTCTCCTATACGAATCTGAACGGAGAAACGGTCACGCTGAAAAACACGAACGGCGACGTTCGCGTGCTGTATTTTTTCTTCTCTTACTGCCCGGACGTATGTCCGCCGACGACTTACTTGTTGTCGCAGGTTCAGGATGAATTAAAGAAAGACGGATTGTTCGGCAGCAAAGTGAAATTTCTATCCGTTACAATCGACCCGACACGCGATACACAGGAGAGGCTCAAGGAGTTTTCGAGCCAGTTCGATGCCGATTACAGCGGTTGGGAGTTCCTGCGCGGAGAAGAGCAAGAGACATTCGAACTCGCCAACAAATATCAGATCTTTGCCTCGAAGGACGCGGAAGGCAACTTCGGCCATTCGAACCTGCTTATCTTGCTCGACAAGAAGGGAAAGATCCGCGACTGGATCTCGGCTAATGATTACTTCATGTACGGAAAGGACAACAAGCCGATCAGCGATGTCGTTCAGAAGATCAAGGATCTTGTGTAGCGTCCGGCGAAAACGGATAAGGGTCCGGATACACAATATAGCTCTCCAGACCGGCTTTCTCCAGTTGCTGAATCAAGTATTCCTCCGGCGTGCCTTCCACGCCCTTATAGCCCCTACGGGTATAAATATGCTCCGCCTCCGGGAACACGTCCGCCAGCATGCCGCGGATTCGCTTTCCGGAGGCGTCGTTGTCCAGAAAGAGGTAAACATGCTTGTCTCCGGCGAGCTTGCGCAGCGCTTCGATGCGCGCGGCGTTCAACGTGCCGAACGTGCAATGGATCGGAATGAGCGGCGACAACACGCGGGCAAGACGGGCTTTGTCGTTCTTGCCCTCTACAATGATGAGCATATCCATAGGCGCATTATATCATAGTGTGCGCTGCCGTTGCTGTTCGTGCGGGCAATTGCCGTTGCCAGGTCAAGCGGGCGGGGCGACAGGGCTGCTGTCCCAGCCTTCGTGATACGTCTTGCGGGGATAGAGCAGCAGCAGCGCGATCATGAGTGCGACGAAGCACAGGAAATAAGGCGAGATGCGGTCGCGAAGCCCGCCTGCCGCTACCGGGCCGAGGAACGAACCGACCGACAGCGCGATCGAAAGATACGAGAACGTTCGCCCATATTTGCCGGTTCCGCTGAGCTGCAGCAGGAATGAGCTCATCGCCGGGAACAGGACGCCCTTGGACATGCCGATGGCGAACAGTACGGCGACGATCGGGATCGGCCAGCCGGAGGCGAGCGCGTAGTAGCAGCCGGCCAAGGCGGCCAGGCCCGCGATCGTGCGCGTATAGGGCAAATACCGGTTCAGGAAGAACAGGGACAGGGTGACGAGCGCGCCCAGGCTGACGACGGAGAACAGCAGGCCGGCCGTCATCACTTCGGCGCTCGTGCGGGCGCTGATCGGCAGCTCGAACGACAGAATCGCCTGCGCGCACGACAGCGAGACCGGCAGGATGAACACGAGCCACGGGAACTTGCCGCCCGGCTCCGCAGCCGGCAGCGAGCCTCGCCCCTTGGCGGCGGTATCTGCGTGCGTTCCATGCGTCTGATCCGCAGCGCCTCCTTCGCTGTTCATGGGCAGCTTGGTCGGCTCGCGGATAAAGGCGATCGACACGATCCCGGTGGCGAGCAGCGCCCATCCGAGCACCGTGAACGAGGCCGCGAAGCCGATCGACGCGGCGAGCCAGGCGCCGGCGGCGGGCGATACGACCGATGCGATCGTATGTACGAGCCCGTGCCCGGCCATCAGCTTGCCTTGGTGGATGTGGTCGCGCGCCAGCCGGGCCAGCATCGACATGCAGGCCGGAGACAAGAACGCGAGCACGAAGCCGCTGATCGAGCGGATATACAGCAAGTCCCATGGATCGGTGATCCGCGCCTGCAGCAGCAGCAGAATGCCGGCCCCGATCAGGCTGGCCGAGATGAAGTAGCGGCTGCCGAAGCGATCGACGCCTTGTCCGGCGAGCAGATTGCCCGGCAGATGCGTCAGCGAGTACATGCCCATGACGAGCCCGATGAACGAAGGCGCAGCGCCGAGCGATACCGCGAACGGAGTCAGCATCGGGTATTGGGCGTGAAGATCGAAGAAGGCGACGAACAGGAACAGATAGAGCCAGACAGCGGTTTTCAAGACGCAATTGACCTCCTTTGGGCAGCAGCGGCGGCTTATCCTACTTGTACGCGCGGAGCCTCGCGGATATGCCCTCGTTTACGGGGTGTGAGCCGTTAAGGTATAATAGTCGAGATAGTACGGTAGAGGAGAGTCGATCGGCATGTGGAATCCCGAAACGTGGACTGCGGACGCTTGGACGCAATTTCTTCAGGAGCATTGGTTCATCATCGTGGCCGCCCTTGTCATTATTTTGCTGGTGGTCAAGCTCGTGAAGACGGTGCTGAAATGGCTGCTTGTCGCGGCGATCGTCGTCGGCGTGGTCTTCTACAGCGGATACAGTCTCGACGATCTGACCACGGCCGCAAGCCAGGCTTCCGCCGTTGCCAAGGACGAGGTTATCAAGGCGATGGCCGGGGAAGCGGAAACAGCCGAGTATAAGGTCAATGAGGACGGGTCCTTTACGATCAAGACGCCGTCGCTGGAGCTGTCCGGATTTCCCAATTCAGATGAAGTCAAGGTGAAGCTGGGCGGCGTGCCGCTGGGGACTTGGAAGCTGGATGGAGAAGTGCGCGTTTTCGTCAATCAAGCGCGGGCAGCTTCAAGAGAATGAGCTTCGCGGACACGAACTTCGTCACGATTGTGCTGCTGGCGATCGTGGCCATATCCTTGCTGCAAGGCATTCGCAAAGGCGCGTCGGGTTCGGCCAGACAGCTGTTCTCCTTTGTTATTCACGCAGCAGCGACGGTAGGCTCCGTCGTGCTCGCGGCGATCGCCGCAGCCAGGCTGTCGCCGGAGCTGCAAGCTTGGCTCGGCGAACACGCGATGTCGCGTCCGGCGCCTGATGCTGCATTCTTCAAACAACTCGGCTACACGGTCGCATCCGGCATTCGGGATTTGCCGCTGCTGCGGTTCGCCGTGCTGTTCCTGGCCGGCTACGTTCTTATACGCGCGCTGACAGGATGGCTCACCGGCTTGCTGGCCGCCGTGCTGTCGGCACCGCTGACCATCGCCGGCTCCGGCGGCGCAGTCGGCCGTGCCGCGGGCGGCGCGATCGGCGCTGCGCTTGGCGCCGTGCGCGCGCTGCTGCTCACGGCTGTGCTGTTCGGCTATTGCGCCTTGTTTCCGCAAGGAGAAATCGCCGCCTACATCGGGCAGTCGGGCTTGTACCGGGAAGTGGCGGCGCAAGTGATCCGCCCTGCCGCCGGTTCGCTGCTCGAAGGCCGGCTGCCCGTGTTCGCCCATGCGATGTCGGAAGAGCTGGAGCAGCTGTGGCTGCGGCGATACGACGTCATCGATGCGCAAATCCCTGACGATATCGTGAACGCGGCGGCAGCCATCGCGAAAGACTTGGACGGCGATGAGGCGAAAGCCCGTGCGCTGTATGAATGGGTGGGCACGCGAATTGCCTACGACGACGATAAGGTCCGCGATTATGAAGAACGGGGAGACTGGCATGAGCAGGATCCCGAGACGACGTTCCGGACGCGCCGCGGCGTATGCATCGATTACGCCCGGTTATACGCCGCCATGGCCAGAGCCGTAAATCTCGATGTGCGTGTCGTTACCGGAGCGGGTTACGACGGAAGAGGCGGATACGGCGCCCACGCCTGGAACGAAGTGTATTTGTCCGAACAGGACCGATGGGCGCCTCTGGATGCGACCTGGGCCGCGACCGGAGATTGGTTCGACCCGCCGCGGTTTGCCGATACGCATATCCGACAGGGGTAAATGGGCACCGTTTAGGCAATCGGAATTTGCTTCAAGGAGGTTAGCCCCAGTGGAATCGACCAAGACGGAGGAAGCGCAGCGCAAAGAACTGCGCAATCGCCGCCATTTCAGTTTTCGCTTGAACGTGTTCTTCTTTGCGACCTTCTTCGTGTTCTCCGTTCTGATCGTCCGACTGGCGATCCTGCAATTCGTCGAAGGTCCGACGCTGCGGGAACAAGAGCACAAGATGGGAACCCGCAACGTGCCGATTCCGCCGATTCGCGGCAATATTTACGATTCGCAAGGGCGCCCGATCGCCTATTCCACTTCGACCCAGTCATTGTATTTCACACTGGAGCCGGGGACGAAGGAAGAGACGGGCAGACAGCTCGCAGCCGCGCTGGTCGATGCGTTCAACCGGTACGGCGACAAGACGAAGGACCCTCTGACCGCGGACAAAGTGTTCGATTACATGGATTTTGGCGGCACCGTGCATTATCCTTACCAGCCGCGCAGGATCAAGTCGGGCTTGACGAAGGAGGAGATCGCCTACTTCTCCGAGAATCGCGCGGACTTCAAAGGAATCGATGTCATCGAGGAGAGCATCCGCCAATACAGCGAAGACAAAGTCGCCGTCCAGTTGGTCGGCTACATGAAGAAGCTGCAAGGCGCAAGCGCGCTGGAGAAGTACAAGAACATCAAATCGGAAGAGACGGATCCGACGCTCCAATATCTCGACTTGGAAGAAGTCGGCTTCGACGGACTGGAATTGATGTACCAGGACGAGCTGCGCGGACGCAACGGTCTGAAGACGTACCCGGTCAACAACGAGAGCCGGATCATCGGGCCGATGCAGTTGACCAAGCCGGTCAAGGGCGACAATCTGTTCCTGACGATCAACAAGGACGTGCAGCTCAAGACGCAGAAGGCGATCATGGATCATCTGCAATTCATGAAGGAAGCGCCGGCAAAGTCGCTGTTTCACGACGGCTACCAGGCGACAACCGGCTTTGCGGTGGCGATGGAAGTGAAGACCGGCAAAGTCGTGGCGATGGCCAGCATGCCGGATTACGATTCGAACCTGTGGCAGGGCGGCATCAGTCCCAAAGACTATGACGAAGTGCGATACTTCACGAGCAATGGCGCCATCCGCGAGGTCCAGGCGCCTTATGAAGACAGCAAGGAACGCGCGAAGCATCCGTCTTCGCTCGTGTTTCTCGGTTCGACTCAGAAGCCGTTGACGATTCTGGTCGGGCTGGCGGAGAAGCTGATTACGCCGAACACCAGGTGGACGGACCCGGGATACTTTGCCTTCGGGGCGAGGGGCCATGAGACGCGGGTGCGCAATTCCATGGATGCGGCCAATGGCAGCCTGACGCCGTCGACGGCGATTGCGAAATCCTCGAACGCTTATATGTCCAAAATGATCGGGAACGAGCTCTACATGCGGGATGGCGATAAAGGCGTAGAAATTTGGGACAGCTATATGAAACAATTCGGCCTCGGCGTGACGACCGGCAGCGGCTTGCCGGGCGAGTCCAAGGGCGATGCCAACTATTTGAAGGAAGTGAAGAAGGGCAGCGCGCAGTCTGCGCTGATCTATGCCTCGTTCGGCCAGCAGGGCAGATATACGGCTTTGCAGCTGGCGCAATATGCCGCCACGCTGGCAAGCCACGGGAAGCGCATGAAGCCGCAGTTCGTGGACCAGATCCAGGATGCGTCCGGCAACGTCGTGCAGCCGTATCAGCCGGAAGTGCTGAACACGATCGAGTTTCCGGACAGTTATTGGAACACGATTGAAAAAGGAATGCTGCAGGTTCCGGTGCAGGGCTTTGAAGGGTTCCCTTACGATTTCTTTCGCAAGACCGGTACGTCGCAGCAAGGAGTGGCGGGTGAATTGCTGGATAACGGAGTATTCATCGCCTATGCGCCTGCCGAGGACCCGACGCTGGCGGTTGCCGTCGTCGTGCCGCAAGGCGGCTTCGGCGGATGGGCGGCCGCGCCGATCGCCCGCAAAATATTCGACGCCTATGACGAGGCGATCGGGCTGACGGGCACGCCGCGCAAGCCGGCTCCGCCGGTTACCGCGTACATGGGGGCCAGCGCCGATGCAGATACGGAAGCAGGCGCTGAAGAAGGCGTTCAAGCAGGTACAGGTGCCGAAACGGTCGGCGAACAGGAAGGAGCAGCATTAACACCATGACGAAATATCGCTTGTTGGCGCTGGATCTGGACGGAACTTTGCTCAATGAGAACAGCGTGATTACCCCTGACAACAAAGATTGGGTGCTGCGCGCGCAGGAAGCGGGCATTACGGTCGTTCTGTCGACCGGGAGAGGATTCGACAGCGCCTTGACATTCGCGGAGCAATTGGGGCTGAAGACGCCGATGATTACCGTCAACGGAGGGGAGATTTGGCGCGAGCCCCATCAGCTTCATCGCCGCAGCCTGCTTGAATCGGACATCGTGGCGCGGCTGCACAAGCTGGCCCTTCGCTATCCGGATGTCTGGTATTGGGGATATACGACGAACGGATTGTTCAACAAGGAGCAATGGGTGAAGGAAGCGGCCGCGAGAAATTGGCTCAAGTTCGGATACTATACCGAGGAGCGGAGCGTACTGCAGGACATCCTGGATGAAATCAGCTCGTGGGAAGGGCTGGAGCTCAGCAATTCTTCGCCGTTCAATATCGAGATCAATCCTGCCGGCGTCTCCAAGGCTTCGGCGATCGAGGAAGTATGTCGCATGATCGGCTGCGACATGGCGAGCGCCGTCTCGATCGGCGACAGCCTGAACGATATCGCGGCAATACGCTCCTGCGGTCTGGGCATCGCCATGGGCAACGCGCAGGAGGAAGTGAAAATGGCCGCCGATTGTGTCACGACAAGCCACTGGGAAGACGGCGTTGCCTATGCGATCCAGGAATACGTGCTGAAGGCGTGATACCCTGATGGATATAATCGGATGGTTGCTCATCGCGGCGCTGTTCGCGCTGGGCATGGCGGGCGCGGTATTCCCGGTGCTTCCCGGCGCGCTCGCGATCTATGCGGCGTTTTTCGTTTACGGCTTCTTCTTCAGCTTCGAGCCGTTCGGGTTCTGGTTCTGGACGTTCCAGACGCTGATCGTCGTAGTGCTGTTCGTGGCGGATTACGTCGTCAGCGCGTGGGGCGTGAAGAAATACGGGGGCTCCAAAGCTTCGGTGTACGGCAGCACGATCGGCATTTTGATCGGGCCGTTCGTGATCCCGGCATTCGGCCTGATCATCGGCCCGCTCGCCGGCGCCGTCATCGGCGAATTGTTGGACGGGGCCGCGCGGGCCAAGCCGATCAATCGCGCTTTCTTCGTGCAGGCGCTCAAAGTCGGCTGGGGATCGCTGGTAGGGCTGTTCAGCAGCACGGTCGTCAAAATCGTCCTGCAGCTCGTCATGATTGTTTTGTTCGTGATTTGGCTTCTGTAGCCGGAAATCGGGGTTCATCACATTGAAGAAAGATTCGCTGCTGAAGGGTACGCTGGTATTGGCGGCGGCCGCGCTTGTCGCCAGGGCGCTCGGCTTGTTCCAGCGCGTGCCGATCGAACATGTTCTGAACGACCAGGGCAACATCTATTACGGCGTAGCGAACAACGTCTATTTGTTCCTGCTGGTCGTGGCGACCGCCGGCATCCCGAGCGCGGTCAGCAAGATGGTGTCCGAGCGGTACGCGCTTGGGAAAGATGCCGAAGCGCGGCAGATCTACCGCGCCGCGCTGCTGTTCGGCGCCGTCGCGGGCGTTGTCATTACGCTTGCGATGCTTGGGCTCGCCCCGCTCATCGCCGGCCCGATCATGCACGAGCCCGGCGCCGCGGCGTCGATCCGGGCGATTGCGCCTTCGCTGCTGTTGTTTCCGGTCATCGCCATGATGCGCGGCTATTTCCAAGGCCGCCGTTTCATGACGGCGGGCGGCATCTCGCAAATTTTCGAACAAATTCTGCGGGTTACCGCCGCCATCACGATCGCCTTCACCTTCGCCGCCTGGGGCTGGAGCGACGAGCAGATCGCGGCAGGCGCTTCGTTCGGCAGCGTATTCGGCAGCATCGGCGCGTTTCTCGTGATGCTGTATTACGGCCGCAAGCTGACGGCCAGCGACCGCCAATCGCGCGCCGTGCCGCGCACGTCCCGCGCACAGCGTGTGCCCGTAGTCGCGATCTATCGGGAGATGTTCTACCTGTCCATCCCGATCGTCCTGACCGCCGTCACGGTGCAATTGATGTATACGCTCGACTCGATCATGATCAAGCCGCTCTTAACGGGGCACTTCCAAATGGATACGATCTACATGTGGGGCAGCGTGCTCGTGCAGCGCGCCCAGTCGATCGCGGGCATTCCCGTCATCCTGGCCGTGGCGCTCGGCCAGTCGATCATCCCCGTCATCTCCTCCGCGTACGCGACGAGGGACGGCGACAAGGTCGGCAGCCAGGCGTCGCTGGCCGTCCGCATCGCGATGTTCAGCGGCATGCCGATCGTACTTGTGCTGGCGGTCGGCGCCTATAGCGTGAACGGACTGATCTTCAGCTCGGACGAAGGCAGCCCGATCGTCGCTCTGCTGACGCTCGGCACCATTTTCCAGATCGGCATGATGATTACGAATTCAATCCTGCTCGGCATCGGTCAGCCTCGCAAAGCGACGATTCATGCCTTTACCGGGATTCTGATCAAGATCGCGCTCAGCTTCGCGCTGGCGCCTTGGCTGGGCGTCTACGGCCTGATCATCGCGACATCGATCTGCTTCATCTGGACGCTGTCGTTCAACATTCTCAGCCTGAAGAAGCGGACATCGTTCCGCATCATCGCGCGTGACCGCTGGGTCGGCTTCCTCGGCACGGTCGCCATCTGTGCCGCCGTCATTTGGGGGCTGGAATGGGGCACGCTCGGCTTGTTCGGCGGACTGCCGGACAAGGTCCGATTTCTGCTGGCTTCGGCTGTCATGGGGCTCGCCGCCATTGCGCTCTATCCGGCGCTGCTCGTGCTGTTCAAGGTCATCACGAAGGACGAGGCTGCATCGTACCCGAAGCCCATCCGCAAGCTGCTGGCGCCGGTATTCCGGCTGCAGCCAAGGCGTGTCGGCAGTCGCGGTTGATACGTCTGCCCGGCGTTCAGATACGGTCGCTTGCGATTTGTGCCGCCGCTTGGAGCTTGCGCTGCCCGAGCAGATGCTCGTAAGTCATGTCGAAGACGAGCGGCGGTTTGGGTGACGTCAGCCAGGAGCAGACGTCGTGTTCGTTGCTGCCGGGGAACCAATCCCGGCTGAGCCTGTCCGGCAGCGGCCTGTCCGGCCATGCGGCCGCGAGCGCAGGGCTATGCCAGCGAGGACCGACGGCACATTCCGCTTGCCCGCTGCTCCTGTCCGGCGCGGCGCAGTACCGCTGCGGCCAATAGTCCGCCCGCGAACCCGTATGCGGGCGCTTCATCGCAAAGGCGGCGACCTGCTCGCGCACGACCGGGTACCCGAACAGCATGCCGTACAGGCATTTGCCGAACTTGATGCGTTCGTCCAGGTCCGCGAAGCGCTCCAGCACTTTGCCGGCCAGCTTCGGCGGCCGGTTGCCGCGTCCGCCCGGCGATTGCATCGGGAACACCAATTGGTTCGTCTGCAGCAACGGCTGCATCCGGAAGGCAGTCGACTCGAGCGCCCGGTCGCGAAAATGCGGATTTTGCACGACCGGTTCCTCGATCACCTGCTGTTCGTTCACGATCAGCGCAACTGTGAGCAATACCGACGCCTCCTCGCACCGCTTGTTCGAGTCCCACCTGCACGCCCAGAATCGCTCCCAAACCGGCAGCATGAATGACGATACACCCAGCTCCGGCAACAGCCGGAATAGCGGCTTCCCTCCGCGGAGACTTTCAACATAAATTTTGAGCTGCGGGTAGGCATCCCGGAAAATAAGGGCATTGCAAGTTTCCAACAGTTCGAAATGCGCTTCCCTGATTTCGGCAGGCAGCAGCAACGGCAGCCACTCGCCCTTCAGATCGGTCATGGACCAGCCGCCGTTGCGCGACACCATATGAGCCAGCAGCGCCCAATGCAGCTCGGGACATTCCTGGTAAACGTTCCAATAGGCCTGCGTCCGGGTGACATTGTTCTGATTCCAGACGGATGTTTCCCGGGAAATACGCGCCAGCCATTGCTTGCGATCGGCCAACGCGGCATCTGAATCGAGGTCGGATCGCCGGGTGGATACATGTACTTGGTCGTCGGACGAGATTCGCTCGAGGACAGCTTGCACGTCTTGTATGGATACATTCAACGGGATTCGTCCCGGCATCATTTGCGAAGAGCGCCGCCATGCGGACGTTTTACGCCATACGCCTCGTGCCAGCGCGCCTGCTGTTTCCCACAGGGTGGTCATCCGTACCGCTCCTTTTTTATTGTTGCAAGTGCACCGGCAGAGAAGCCGCTTCGGGCGATTCGGCCCGAGCAACTGGAAGAACTGTCATCTGTTCAGTTTGTACGGTTGTTCGAGGATGATTCATTCAAACTTCGAGCTTTGGCTGCTTGCCCGCGATTCGCGTCCGGCGTATAATAGCTGTACATTGTCAGAACGAACTGCAGGGAGGGATAAGCTATGCAACGCATATCGGAGGAGCAAGCGTTTCGCGAGTTGACGGGGCGGGAACAATTGACCGTCGCGGTGTTCAAAGCAAGCTGGTGCAAAGATTGTCACTTCATCGATCCCTTCATGCCCGACGTTGAGGCTGCGTACGCGGGGAAGATCTCGTTTATCGAGATCGACCGGGATGAGCTGCCGGACCTTTGCTCGGAGCTCAATATTTTGGGCATTCCCAGCTTTATCGCATTCCGCGGCAGTCAGGAATTGATCCGCTTCGTGAGCAAGCTGCGCAAGACGCGCGACGAGATCGAACAGTTTCTCGATCGCGCGATCGCGGTGTCGGAAGGCGTTCAGGCACAAGCGTGATCGCGGTGTGAAGCTGCGTCGCGGATGGATGGTGACCCCGCAAGGCCGAATGGCCGAGCGGGGTCTTGTGTATTGTGCGCCAATGTTCACGGTTTGAACATGGTATTGGCGGCATGGCTCCGGTATAATGGGGGTTGGCTGCATCATGTGCCTTATTTTCACAATAGGAATTGGGGATGGGCATGACCGCAAGAAAATATCGCATTTTGACATTATGGACTTGTATCGGCATGTTCCTGGTGTTGATCGCAGGCGTAATGGTGACGAATACCGAATCGCAAGCCGGCTGCGGTACCGATTGGCCGCTCTGCAACGGCAAATTCATTCCGGCCTGGACGCTGGAATCGATGGTTGAATACTCGCACCGGGCAGTCAGCGGGGCAGTGGGCTTGTTGGTAGGAGCTGCATTTTTGGTCACGATTCGCTGGAAGCCGGTCAAGCGCAAAGAACCGATCTGGTACGCCTCAGCTTCACTGTTCTTTACGCTGCTGCAGGCAGCGCTCGGAGCGCTCGCGGTCATGTGGCCGCAATCGAAAGCCGTATTGGCTTTGCACTTCGGCATTTCGTTGTTTGCCTTCACCAGTACCTGGTTGTTGTACACCTACGCGGCGCGTATGGATAAAAACGGTCAGTCCGTCAGCCTGTTATCGATCGGCGATGCCGTTGCCCGCACGGTGCCTCGGACCGTCTATCGGTTTTCTTTTGCCGTACTCGTCTATTGTTATATCGTGATTTATTTGGGTGCTTATATCCGGCATACGGGTTCAGGCAGCGGGTGCGTCGGCTGGCCGCTGTGCAACGGAGAAGTACTGCCGTCTTTGACCGGAGCGACCGGAGTTGCGTTCATTCACAGGCTTGCCGCTCTGCTGATGCTCGTACTCGTCGTGCTGCTTGTCATCTATGTGCGCAAACAGACAGGCGCCGATTCGGAACTGACGAGAATTTCAAAGTATTCGATGTGGCTGGTAATCATGCAGATGCTAAGCGGAGGTTTGCTGTCGGTCACGCTTAGTGACGAGAACGTCTATATTTTCACCGCATTGCTTCACACCGTCATTATCTCTGCCTTATTCAGCGTAATATGCCTGCTTACCTTGCGCGCGCGGCACAATGCCGGCAGTGGCCAACCATGATGACGATCGGAGGCAGAAGCTCCCCATGATCTACGCTTCGCTGCGCCCATTTTTGGAAGACTTGCGGAAGAGCGGTCAACTGGCCGTGATCGAAGCGCCTGTCGATCCTGCGCTGGAGATCGCCGAAATTCATCGGCGGGTGATCGAGCAGGAAGGACCCGCGTTATTGTTCACGAACGTCAAGGGAAGCGCATTCCCTGTCGTGACGAACCTGTTCGGGACGAGCCGCCGCGTCGACATGGCGTTCGGACCCCGTCCGGAGGCGCTGACGCGGAGGCTTGTCGGCGCGCTGGATTCGCTCCTGCCGCCGACATTGCCGGCGCTTTGGCGCGAGAAAGACATGCTGCTGGATGTCATTAAGGTCGGCACGCGCAAAGTGTCTGCGGAGCAAGCCCCGTTGCTGCAAGCGGTCAGGAAGGAGCGGCCGCTTGCCGGCCTTCCCGTACTGACAAGCTGGCAGGAAGACGGCGGGCCGTTCGTTACGCTGCCGCTCGTCTATACCGAGCATCCCGATCATCCGAAGCAGCATAATCTCGGCATGTACCGGATGCAGGTTTATGATGACAGCACGACCGGCATGCATTGGCAAATCCATAAAGGCGGCGGCTTTCACTACCACGAGGCCGAGCGGAGAAATGCGCCGTTTCCGGTGTCCGTCTTTCTCGGAGGTCCGCCCGCGCTGATCGCATCGGCGATCGCGCCCGTGCCCGAGAACGTGCCTGAGCTGCTGTTGGCGTCGCTGATCATGGGCGGCAAGCTTCCGCTGGCGGACAATCCGCTTGGCGACGGTTGGCATCGCATGCCGGCGGAAGCGGAATTCGCGATTGTCGGCCGGGTTTCGCCGCATGAGCGCCGCATGGAAGGGCCGTTCGGGGACCACTACGGCTATTATTCGCTTGCGCACGAGTTTCCCGTATTCCATGTCGACCATGTGTGGCATCGCAAGGATGCGATCTATCCGGCGACGATCGTCGGCAAGCCGCGTCAGGAAGATTACTATCTCGGGGAATTTCTGCAACGGTTGCTGTCGCCGGCATTCCCTGTCGTGATGTCCGGTGTGCGGAGCTTGTGGACCTATGCGGAGACAGGCTTCCATTCGCTGGCCGCTGCCGTCGTCAGGGAAAGCTATTCCCGCGAGGCGCTCGGTACGGCGTTCCGCATCCTGGGAGAAGGCCAATTGACGTTGACCAAATTCCTCATGCTGACGAATGTGCAGCTGGATTTGGGGGATTTTCCGATATTGCTGGAAACCGTGTTGGAGCGATTTGATCCGGCTAAAGATCTCATCATATTCGACAACACGTCGCATGACACGCTGGACTATACCGGACCGCGGCTGAATCATGGCAGCAAGGCCGTTCTGCTCGGAGTAGGAGAACCGGTGCGCAAGCTTCCCGGTACGTACGAAGGCGGACCGCTGCCGGGCGCGGACCGCGTGAAGCCGTATTGCCGCGGCTGCCTGGTCGTGCAGGGGGCTGCGTACGCCGATGATCCCAGGTTGGCCGATCGCCTGGCGGAAAAGCTGCATGACGAAGCGGACTTTGACTGGCCGCTCGTCGTTGTTGTGGACGATGCCGATATCGCGGATGGGCAAACCTCCTTCTTGTGGACGGTGTTCACCCGGTTTAACCCGGCTTCCGATATTTACGCCGTAAGCGACCCCGGCCGTCATCATATTGCCTACAAGCTTCCGATCGTGATCGACGCCCGCATGAAGCCGGGATACCCGGACGAGCTGTTCCCGCGCGAAGATATCGTTCAGCTTGTGGACCGGCGTTGGTCCGAATATCAAATTTCTCTTTCGTAATAGAGTTGCAGCCGGTATGGGGCTGCGGCTCATTTTTTTAAGAGCTTGGTTCGTTTTCTTCGCCATCTGCCGGTATCCCCTTCGCTCAGGGGAACCGAGGATGCGTATCAAACCGCTCACCTAACAACAGTGCACAAACTCAATCGCCTAACTTCACCCGCGGGAATCGCGATCTCCATGTAGGTAGCCTACAACAGTATCTCCAAGCGGGCAGTCCATAGTAGTATCTCCACGTAGGTAGCCTACGACAATGTCTCCAAGCGGATAGTCTACAACAGCATCTCCAAGTGAGCAGTCTGCAGTAGTATCTCCATACAGATAGCCTACGACAATGTCTCCAAGCGGGCAGTCCGCAGTAGTATCTCCATGCAGGTAGCCTAGGGCAATATTTCCAAGCGAGCAGTCCGCAGTAGTATCTCCATGCAGGTAGCCTAGGGCAATATCTCCAAGCGAGCAGTCTACAGTAGTATCTCCATACAGGTAGCCTATGGCAGGCAGAATCTCTCTGCTGCCGACTTCCTCGGCCTCTAAGCTGCGGTCGGTGCAGCAGTCGTTGCAATAACAGGCGACGGGCGAGCTATCAGTTGTCGGTAAATAATCGTCTTCGTCCGCGCGCAATGCCGAAGCAAGCTACTAAGCAGCGACGGCTCTCGCCAATTCCGTTCGTAGCAGTACTGGTCCAAATACGCCTGCAAATGCTTGGGGCCGATCCCTCTATATAATTCACCGAGCCGCCGCTGTGCCTCATAGGCGATTCGAGTCACGCGATAGTCGCCGTTTCTCTTCCGGATGCTCATGATGACAACGCTGCTTCTCGTCCTCGCAGCCACATTTTGCTCAATAAACTGAGGCGCTTCCGGCAGATCGTGCTTGCGACTGAAGGCGTGTTTGTTTTGCAGCTTGATCTTGATTCGCTTGTACCACCCGGGGTGAATCTCGGAAACGCCGATCAGTACCGACTGCTCGCGGTCGTGCCAGGAGAAATGATGTTTTGTGGAGGCTTGATAGCAATAGATCGCGTTGGTAACCTTTACGAGCCCTGACAGCAACAAGCCGGCTTCCGCGCGGCTCATGGCGTGGCGGATCTTGTGGCACATCAACCACGCGGTCTTGTAGGTAACGGCGATGATTTTGGACAGCTGCAGCGCGTTGATGCCCTCGGGGGAAGCGTGCAGTCGAATGGCGCGAAACCACGAAGTCAGAAGCGTTCGGCTGCCCTCCAACACAGTGCCGACGATGAGGGACGTTTGTTTCCGGCAATTCGCACATTCGTACAAGGGGAGTCTGCGTGTGTCAATGCGGTAAGCCTTATGATGACCGCAGCCCGGACAGCGAAAGCCATTCGGCCACTTCGCCTGAAATAACGCAAAGACGCAATCATCTTCGGAGCAGTCGAAACTATCGATCATAGGCATAACCATCGCAGTTCACACTCCAGACAACAAGAATATATGTTCTCATTATATCATCGGATGGATTTTAATTCAATAACAAGATGAGAGAATCTGAAATTTGTTGGAGAAGGTTGACGCACAACTCAACACGCAGAGAGTATAGTGACGCAGAAAGTACAATGCTGTGTGAAGCCGCTGCCGTCCCACTGCCGTCCCATTGCTGTCCCAGGGCCATCCTGAGCGAGGGGGATATCGGTGAATGCCAAAAGTTTGCGATAGGTGGGTGGAGGAAAAGCAACACTCGAAAAAAACTTGGCTTAAAAACTCATTGACATTGCGGCCTATAGACGCAAGTATAATCTTGCATGTTGGCTTATCTAAAGATGGGAACGTTCCCAAGTGACTTGACCCGGCGTCACGAGGCCAGCGATGAAGAGAAAGCGCATGTGTTTCTGCAATACTGGAACTTGACGAAAAACACGACTTATGCCCGGATGTTCAAGACAGCGATGGAAGATCTGTACGAAATGCGGGATTGGTCCGTGGAAAGCATCCTGCAAGCGAATGACAAAGTGCTCGCAGCGACGCATAACCCGGATTGGTACGAGCACGTGCTGGCGGACCGTTCGGGCATCGATCTCGCGTTCACGCTTATTCAGACAACAAAGCTGGATTATGCCCGGTTTCGCCCGATCATGTTTCTCGATTTTACGTTCAGACTGCAAACGCAAAAGGACGTTCAGGCCGTGGTGCAGGCTGCAGGGGGAGCGTCTAGAGGCGATTTCCGTTCGTATCTGGACGTCGTGGATGCCTTATTGCATAAATACGTACAGGAAGGCATGCCGGCAACGAAGCTTGGACATGCCTATTGGCGGACGCTGCAATGCGGAAATCCGGATGCGATGGATGCAGAGTCGGCGTACGATCGCTTGAACGCCTTGCCGGACTGCGAGGAGATGACGCTGGAGCAGACGCGCCCGCCGCAGGACTATTTGATCCGGCACGTGATTGAGCGTTCGGCCGCGCACGGATTGCCGATCCAGATTCATACCGGCCACCACGAGACGAGCGTATCCGGAGATGGCAACGTCATCACGAAATCGAATGTCGAAGGGCTCATTCCGCTGCTGCTGGCCTACCCCGAGGCGAAGTTTGTGCTCTTGCATGCAGGGCTGCCCTATCATCAGGCGTACTTGAGCATGCCAAAAATTTCCCGAACGTCTATGCCGATTTCACTTGGACGTACATCATTTCGCCGACCGTCTCCAAGCAGATTTTACATCAGGTCGTGGAAATGGCACTGATGAACAAAATTCAGGGCTTCGGCGTGGATTACAATTATATTGAAGGGACGTATGCTCACCAGAAGCTGGCGCGGCGTCTCGTCGGCGAGACGCTGGCGGAGAAGGTGGCGGAAGGCGCGCTGTCGGAAGCGGAAGCATGCAAATTCGCCGAGCGGATCTTCCGGACGAACCTGATCGAGCCCTATAAGCTGAAGGGCCTGTGAAGGAGTTCGGACCTGATTGTGGAAATGGATATGTAATTCGAGCAGACGACTGAGGCGGAGGGGTACGGATGGCGACGGTGGCGGGAATCGATATCGGAACGACATCGATCGGGTTGACGATATTGGATGCCGAGGACGGCCGGTTGCGCCGAAATTTATGTTGCGCGCACGAAGCCGCACTGGCTTCCAAGCGTTCATGGGAGCGGATGCAGGACCCCGCGCGTATTCTGGCGCTCGTTCAGCGGATGATCCGGGAATGCGGGGACGATTGGTCGCATGTGAAAGCGATCGGACTGTCAAGTCAAATGCACGGCATCGTCTATGTGGATGACCGCGGCGAAGCCGTCAGCCCGCTGTACACATGGCAGGATGGACGCGGCTCACTGACGGCGGAAGACGGACAGTCCTACGCGGTTCGCCTGCAGGCGGCTTCGGGCTATCCGCTGGCTGGCGGATACGGAGCTGTGACGCTGTATCATCAGGTTGAAAATGGAGAAGTGCCGCGGTCGGCGGCCCGGTTATGTACGATCGGCGATTATATCGGCATGCGTTTGTGCGGGAAGACAAAGCCGTTGGTTGATGCAACGAACGCTGCCGGAATCGGGTTGTACGATGCCGCTGGCGGCGTCTTCGATCGCTTCGCGGCGGAGAAAGCCGGGCTTCCGGCAAAATTATTCCCGGCTGTAGCGCAGGATGGAGCCGTGCTGGGCCAAACGCCGGACGGTCAAGCGGTCGTCTGCGCGATCGGGGACAACCAGGCCAGCTTCTTGGGGGCCGTGCCTTCACTGGAGGGGCATGTGCTCGTCAATATCGGGACCGGGTCGCAGTTGTCCGTCTATTCCCGGGAGCCCGCATCGCCGGGCGGAGGCTGGGAGCGTCGCCCGTTTCCCGGCGGCGGCTATCTGCTCGTGTACGCTGCGCTCGGCGGGGGCAAAAGCTACGCGATGCTGGAGCGGTTCTACCGCGAAGTTGTGCGCGTATTCGCGGCGACGAAAACAGAGGAGCCGCAAGCCGGCGCGCTGTATGCGCGGATGAACGGGCTTGCGCTCGATGCGCTGACGCGCGGACTGGCGCTGCCGCAAGTCGATGCCCGTTTCTTCGGCAGCCGCGAATCGCCGCAGGCGAAAGGATTGATCGACGGCATCGATGAGGACGATTGGACCGTCGGACAATTGACGGCGGGCTGGTTGAGCGGGATATTGGACGAATTGCTTGGCGCGATGGGACGGATCCCGGGGGAACTGGCGGCTGCGCTTCATACTGTCGTCGGTTCGGGCAACGGCATTCGGGCGAATCCGGCCATGCAACTGCTGCTGCGGGAGATGAGCGGATTGCCTCTGCTGCTGCCGGAAGCGCGCGAGGAAGCGGCATTCGGCGCCGCCATCCACGCAGCCGCAGCAGTGGGCATACATACCGGTCATGCGTCCGCGTTGCGGTGCATGCATCAACGAACGAATTCGGGGAGCTGACACAAGATGAAGGACAAGACACTGTACATGATCGGCAACGCTCACCTGGACCCTACGATCGTTATGCTTGCGCCGTACCTGGCGTTTACTCGCTGTTCATGCCCGATCATCGCGACGGCGTATACCGATTGATAGACGCACTGGCGGCTAGCCGATTCGGCGCGAATTTGGCTTTGGCCATCTTGGCTGGCATTGATCCTTGGCAGGATCGGCAGATAGTGTTCCGGCTCGACTACCCTGTCCTGAGCGAAGGGGATATCGGCGAATGCCGTTCCGAATCGCCTTTCTGAGCGAAGGGGATACCGGAGAATGTTCAGCGTAACCCGAGTGCTGTCGTACATATTTTCGTTACCTTGATCTCCCTCTCCCGGATACGTTATGCTGACAGCAGTACCGAACAGCAACAGTGTACATAGAAGGGACGTGCCTGCATGACGATTCAGTATCACGAATCCGAACGTATTTATCATTTGTTTTCGGAAGGCATGAGCTACGCAATTCAGATTGTGAACGGATATCCGGTTCACCTCTACTGGGGCAAGCGGCTGCGCGACAATATGGACTGGAGCGGGATGCTTCAGAGGATGGAGCGCTCCTCGTTCTGTCCGAGCACCGTGCCGGAGGATCCCGGCATTTCGCTGGACACGCTGCCGCAGGAATATCCGCAATATGGCACCAGCGATTTCCGCGAACCGGCGTACCAAGTGCAATTGGCGGATGGCTCCCGAATTACGGAACTGAGATACCGGAGTCACCGGATCCTGGCCGGCAAGCCGGGATTGCCCGGACTGCCCGCCGTCTATGCGGAGTCGGACGAAGAAGCCCAGACGCTGGAATTGACGCTGACCGACGACCATAGCGGCTTAACCGCCACGCTGCTTTATTCCGTGTTCGAACGCCTCAACGTCGTCACCCGTTCGGCGCGGCTCTCCTTGCCGCTGGAAGGCGCGCCGTCTCTGCGCATCCTTCGTGCGCTCAGTGCCAGCGTCGATTTCCATGACTGCGACTATGAACTGCTGAACTTGTCCGGCGCCTGGACGCGGGAGCGGCATATTCAGCGTCGGCAAGTGCTGCCGGGCGGGACGCGGATCGAGAGCCGCAGAGGGTCGAGCAGCCATAACATGAATCCGTTCGCAGCGCTCGTTCGCCCGAGGACGGACGAAGAACAAGGCGACGCCTACGGCTTCAGCCTCGTCTACAGCGGCAGCTTCATGGCCCAGGCGGAAGTCGATCAGTTCGATATGACGCGGGTATCGATCGGGATCAATCCGCTCGATTTCTCCTGGCTGCTCGAAGCGGGGCAGTCGTTCCAGACGCCGGAAGCCGTCCTCGTCTACTCGCCGGAAGGGCTTGGCGGCATGTCCCGGACTTATCACCGCCTCTACAGGACGCGGTTGTGCCGGGGCGCCCATCGAGACAAGCCTCGTCCGATCCTGGTCAACAATTGGGAAGCGACCTACTTCGATTTCAATGCCGACAAGATCGAAGCGATCGCCCGCGCAGGAGCGGAGCTGGGCATCGAGTTGTTCGTGCTCGATGACGGCTGGTTCGGCCGACGGGACAATGATCACAGTTCGCTCGGAGACTGGGTCGTGGACAAGAACAAGCTGCCGAACGGCCTGCGTGATGTTGCCGAGCGGGTGAACCAGGCAGGTCTGCAGTTCGGCCTGTGGTTCGAGCCGGAAATGATCTCGCCCGACAGCGACCTGTACCGGGCGCATCCGGACTGGTGCTTGCACGTACCCGATCGCAGAAGGACCGAGGCGCGGCATCAGTTGATTCTCGACATGTCCCGCCAGGACGTGCGCGATTACCTGTTCGGCGCGCTCAGCGACATTCTCGCGAATGCTCCGATCAGCTACGTCAAATGGGACATGAACCGCAACATGACGGAAATCGGGTCCGCCTCGCTGGCATCCGAACGGCAGATGGAGACCGCCCATCGCTACATGCTTGGCTTATACGAGCTGCTGGGGCGCGTCACGGCGAAATTCCCGCACATCCTGTTCGAAAGCTGCTCCGGAGGGGGAGGCCGCTTCGACCCCGGCATGCTGTATTATATGCCGCAGACGTGGACAAGCGACGACTCGGACGCGATCGAACGGCTCAAGATCCAGTACGGCACCAGCATCGTGTATCCGGTCAGCTCGATGGGCGCCCACGTGTCCGCAATTCCGAACCACCAAGTCTCCCGGCTGACGCCGCTGGACATCCGCGGCCATGTCGCGATGTCGGGCAATTTCGGCTACGAGCTGGACCTGACCAGGTTCGACGAGCGCGAGAAGGATGTCGTGCGGCAGCAGGTCGCGACTTACAAAGAATTGAGAACGCTCGTGCAAAACGGCGACCTGTACCGGCTCCTCAGTCCGTTCGAGGGCAATGAGACGGCGTGGATGTTCGTTTCCGAAGATCGGAAGGAGGCGGTCGTCTTCTTCTTTCGCACGCTCGCCGTGCCGAACCCGCCGCTCGGCCGCCTGAAGCTGCAAGGACTCGACCCGGAACGCGACTATCGGCTGGAAGGCGAATCCGGCTTGTTCGCGGGCGACCGGCTGATGCATTATGGCGTTAATCTTCCGCGGCTGGAGGGCGATTTTGTCAGTCTGCTCATGAAGCTCACAGCGGAATAAGCAAGCTCCAAACAGGGAAAGGCTGATCTCGAAGCGATGCGGCGCATCGTGGGGGTCGGCCTTTTTCATTTATTTATGACCGGGGAGCAAACTTTAACGCCCGTTGCCGGGTAGTTATTAACAGAACACGAAAAGAGGTGAGCTGATTGGAGGAACGGTGGGTCCAGCAGGTGCTGCAAGGCGACCGCGGCGCGTTCCGCATGCTGTACGACGAATACTTCGACTATGCGATGCGAACGGCAATCGTCGTGACCAAACACAAGGAGCGGGCCAAGGATGCGGTGCAGGAGACATTTCTTCGCGTGTACCGCAACATTTGGCAATATGACAAACGCAAACCGTTCAGACCGTGGTTTTATACTATTTTACTGCGGGAATGTTACAGGGTGATGGAACGGGAAAACAAAGTGATTCCGTTCGGCGAGCAGTTGGACCGTATTCCGGCGGAGCCGAGCTTGTCCGAATCGTCCATCGACGTCTACGAGGCGCTGCAGACGCTGGATGACTTGTACCGGATCCCGGTCATTCTGAAATATTTGCACGACTACAGCGAGAAGGAAATCGCACAGATGCTCGACGTGAATGTGAACACATTGAAATCGCGGTTGCTGAAAGGCCGGGAGAAGCTCAAGAAAGGGTTGGGGGGAGAACATTATGGAACGGAAGCTTAAAGACCGGTTGCAGGAAGAGAGCCGTTACCCGGATGCGATGAAGGATGAGTTGTGGTCACGCATCGAAGCCAATCTGGATCAGGAAGCTGCAGCGCCGCGTTCCGCACGGCAGCACAATAAGAGCAGGGGGATTACCATGAAACGAATCCGAATCACGACCGGCGTGGCCGCCGCGGCCGTTGCCGTTGCCGTATTTCTGTCAATGCCGACAGGCACCGCGCTTATGAAGGATATCAAAACCTGGTTTGCGCCAGAGAAGAAAGTCGAAATCAGCATCGAAGGCCAGACGGAAGAGACGAATCAGAAGCTGCATCAGGGCGGCCAAGCGCAAGAAAATCCGAATGGCGGCAGCGGGGAAGCGAAGAAGGAAGCGAGCGAATATGTCATCTATTACGATCAGGAGCGTTACAAGCTTGTGGAAGGGCAGAATAAGGATATTATTACGACGAAGGAGCCGCTGCCGGATCGCTATCCCGACGTATCGCTGACGATCGCGCAATATCCGGAAGCAAGTCCGGCCGATATGTTCGCCGAATTGGAGCAGCAGGTCCAAAACAACTACGCAGATGTAAAACCGGCGGAGCAAGTAGCCGCGCCCGTGTCCGGGTATCGAATCCATGCTTTGAACGGGCAGGAGTGGAACAGCGAAGTAACGACCGTCTACGTCGTAAGCAACGGCAAGCAGGGAAGCTTCGTGCTGACGGAGAAGTATTTCCTCGAAGCGGCGGAAGGACACGGCGCGAGATTCGAACAGATGTTGAAGGAATTTCGGGTATTGGGCGGGGAATGACAATTGGATGAATTTTGTTCGGGCAGGAAAGCGGCAGCTCGGCAGATTCCCTCTTCGGCTCACGGTTGACGTATAATGGTGGATAGACGAGGAGGGATTGCCGCATGGGTAACCGCGATAATTATTCAGGAGAGCAAACCGCCGACAGCAAGACCAGATTCTCCGACCGGGTGGATACGTATGTGAAATACCGCCCGAGTTACCCGCAGGCATTGTTCGATTACTTGTACGGCAATGCAGGCTTCAGCCCGGACGTCGAAATCGCGGATATCGGGGCGGGTACCGGCATCTTCACGCGGCTGCTGCTGGAACGGGGCAGCCGCGTGACGGCGGTCGAGCCGAATCGCGAGATGCGTGAAGCGCTGGAACAAGCGCTCGGCGCTTCCGCCAATCTGCGTATTTCGCCAGGGTCCGCCGAGGCGACGGGGCTGGCTGGCGGCAGCATCGATTTCATCGTATCCGCTCAAGCGTTTCACTGGTTTGACCGCGACGCCGCGAGATCCGAATTTCGGCGCATCTTGCAGCCAGCCGGGTTGGCTGCGCTCGTCTGGAACACCAGGCCGACTTCCGGCACGCCGTTCCTGGAAGCCTATGAGCAATTGATGCATCGCTACGGCACGGATTATGGGCAGGTGAATCATCGGAACATTTCCATTGACGAGATGACGGCGTTCTTCCGTCCGGGCACGATGCGCCGTCTCGTATTCGATAACCCGCTGAAATACGACTACGAGTCTCTGTGCGGTCGCATGCTGTCGTCTTCTTATATTCCGACGCAGGGACATCCGAACCATGAGCCGCTCATGACGGCGTTCCGCGAAATGTTCGACCAGTACGAGGAAGACGGGCGAGTCATCATCGCCTATGAGACCGAGTTGTATATCGGCGAAGTGTAAAAAGCAAGATGGCACAAGGAAGGAGTTATGAAGATGCGTGCATTGATCAACATCGATTACACCTGCGATTTCGTGGCCAGCGACGGGGCGTTGACCTGCGGGGCGCCTGGGCAGGCCATTGAGGCGGAAATCGTATGTCTGACCCGTACGTTCACGGATGCGGGCGATTATGTCGTGTTCGCCTTGGATGTTCATGATGCCGGCGATCCGCTGCATCCGGAGACGAAGCTGTATCCTCCGCACAACATTCGCGGCACGGCAGGCCGCACACTGTATGGGGAATTGGCAGCATTGTACGAAGAGATCCGGTATCTGCAGAACGTGCGCGTGATGGACAAGACGCGCTATTCCGCGTTCGCCGGTACGGACCTCGACTTGCGGCTTCGCGAGCGCGGTATCTCCGAAGTCCATCTCGTCGGTGTCTGCACCGATATTTGCGTGCTGCACACGGCGGTTGACGCTTATAATTTGAACTATCGCATCGTGGTTCATCAGCAGGCGGTCGCGAGCTTCGATCCGGACGGGCATGCTTGGGCACTGCGTCATTTTCGCAGCGGTCTTGGGGCTGAAGTGGTGTAGGGTGCGGTGGTCGGATCGTAAACGTGTGCCATTTGCAGAGCGGTGTTTGCGCCGAAGCGACCTATCCGGCTGCAGCGCACGGATCATGTCCGCATATTCGCTCCGTGCAGCAGGCGGTACCGCTCCGGCGTGAGCCCCTCGGTCTTGCGGAACGTTGCGACGAAATGGCTCGCATCCCGGAACCCGACCGCTGCGCCGATCTCCCCTACGGTAAGGTCGGCGCGCACGGGCAGCATTTCCTTTGCCTTGCGCAATCTGAGCCGGATCAGATAGGCGTATGCCGTCTGCCCGAACAGCTGCCGGAATCGCTCGTTCAACTGCCGTTCCCCGATGCCGAGAATCGCCGCCATCTCCGTCAGCCCCAGATCCGGATCGGGATATTCCTGTTCCAGCCACTCAAGCAAATCTTGCATTTTCTCCATTCTTCTCGTCATGGAAGGCTGATGATCGGTGCGTCCGGCCGTCTTCAGCAGCGTCAGGAACCGATACAGCTCCACGGACAGGTCCCAGCCCGATCGATCGCTGCCTGCTTCCGCCTCCTGAAGCATATGCGTCCATTGTCGGGCAATGCGCGTTTCTCCTGCATCCCACAGCACGCGTTCCGCATGCAAGCCGAACATGACGGCAATCCAGTCGGGCGCCGTCTCGCATTCGAATGTCACGTAAGCGGTTTGCCAGACGCTTGTCCGCGCATGATAACGATGGGGCACGTTCGGATGCACGAGAATGCCGGTACGCGGCGGCAGCTTCCATTTCAGCCTCCCGATTTCGAACTCTCCCTCGCCCTCGAGCGAATGCAGCCAATGATAGCAAGGGTAACCCTGCGGCCTGTCGATCAGTTCCTGGTCGGCATTAATGCCAATCGTCTCCAGACTGATCGGCAGCGGTGCGGCCGGGGCGGGAGCGACGACTCTGCGTGTCATGGAAAATCCTCCGTTTTCTTATATCCAATCACCTTAATATTATATCGAAACCTTGCGTGATTGGCTTTACAATTAAGGTGAAACTGCGCGGTTATTTTATGCGATAATGAGGTGCACATGAATGATCAACGCGAAAAAGCCAAAAATCTGGTATGGCGGCGATTACAATCCGGATCAGTGGGACAAACCGGTGTGGGACGAGGACGTACGCATGTTCAAGCTGTCGGGCATTGACGTGGCAACGCTGAACGTGTTCGCTTGGGCACGCAATCAGCCGGACGAGGAAACGTACGATTTCGGCTGGCTTGATGAAATGATGGACAAACTGCATGCTGCCGGCGTAGGCGTCTGCCTGGGCACGAGCACGGCTGCTCACCCGGCCTGGATGGCGCGCCGCTATCCGGACGTGACGCGGGTTGATTTCGACGGGCGCAAACGCAAGTTCGGCGGGCGGCACAATTCGTGCCCGAACAGCCCGAGCTACCGCCGGTTCTCCATGAAGATGGCCGAGAAGCTGGCAGAGCGATATGCCGGGCACCCGGCGCTGCTGATCTGGCACGTCTCCAACGAGTACGGGGGCTATTGCTATTGCGACAGCTGCGCGGCGGCGTTCCGTGTGTGGCTGCAGCAACGGCACGGCACGATCGACCGGGTGAACGAGGTATGGAACACGGCGTTCTGGGGACACACGTTTTATGATTGGGACGACATCGTGCCTCCGAGCGGCATCAGCGAAGAATGGCGCGGCGCGGGCGGACGAACGAGTACGAATTTCCAAGGGATCTCTCTCGATTATCGCAGGTTCCAATCGGACAGCCTGCTTGCTTGCTATGAGTTGGAATATGCGGCGCTGAGAAGGCATACCCCGGACATTCCGATCACGACGAATCTGATGGGGACGTACAAGGAACTGGATTACCACAAGTGGGCGAAGAAGCTGGATGTCGTCTCCTGGGACAACTACCCGGCTGCGGATACGCCGTTCAGCTTGACGGCCATGCGGCACGATCTGATGCGCGGACTTAAAGCGGGCCAGCCCTTCATGCTGATGGAGCAGACGCCGAGCCAGCAGAACTGGCAGCCGTACAATTCGTTGAAACGTCCGGGCGTCATGCGGTTATGGAGCTATCAGGCGGTAGCGCGGGGCGCGGATACCGTCATGTTCTTCCAGCTCCGGCGTTCGATCGGCGCTTGCGAGAAGTACCACGGCGCGGTCATCGAGCACGTCGGCCATGAGCACACGCGCGTCTTCCGTGAATGCGCGGCGCTCGGTGCGGAACTGGGAGCGCTTGGGGATACGCTCCTGGACAGCCGGGTGCAGGCCAAGGTTGCGCTATTGTTCGATTGGGACAACTGGTGGGCGGTCGAGATGTCCAGCGGCCCGACGATCGCGCTGCAATACGTGGAAGAAGCGCATAAATATTACGAGTCATTATACCGCGCGCATATCGGCGTGGACGTCATTGGCGTCGATGCGGACCTGAGCGGATACGATATCGTCATCGCGCCGGTGCTGTATATGGTCAAGCCGGGCGTCGCGGAGAAGCTGGAGACATTCGTCAGCCGCGGCGGCTCGCTCGTGACGACGTTCTTCAGCGGCATCGTCGACGAGAACGACCGCGTCGTTACCGGCGGCTATCCGGGCAAGCTGCGCAAGCTGCTCGGCATTTGGGCGGAGGAGATCGACGCGCTGCTGCCGGGCAAGACGAACACCATGGTGCTGTCCGACGGTGAAGGTGCGGACGGCAGTCTCGGTCTCAGCCGGAACTCGTATGATTGCGGGATGCTGTGCGACCTGATTCACAGCGAAGGTGCGATCGTTGCAGCCGTGTATGGGGAGGACTTCTACGCAGGCATGCCGGCGCTGACGGTCAATCGCTTCGGCCAAGGGCAAGCCTGGTATTTGGCCTCGAGCCCCGAGCAATCGTTTCTGAACGAGTGGCTGCCGCAAGTTTGCGCCGCGCATGGCGTGAAGCCGCTGATTGCCGGCGCGCCGGAAGGCGTAGAGGTGACGTTGCGGGAGAAGGACGGCGCAGAATTTCTGTTCGTGCTGAACCATAACGCCGAACCGGTGACGGTGGAGTTAGGGGGGCGCGGCGGCATCGACCTGCTTGGCAGGCGCGAGATCGCGGGGGCAGCGGAATTGGCAGGCCGCGATCTGTGGATCGTACGGAGGTAGGTGGTCGGTCGTCGCGATTGTTGAACGGTGACTGGATCGTCGGACATGGCAAAATAATGTGGCGGCAAGAATCCGGGCATGGCGAGTGTTGAGCGGTGGCAGGATGGTCGGTCGTGCCAATTTACGGTGAGTGGGTTGCTTCTTTCGGTCTTTTGGGGTCGAAGAGGCAACCCTTTAAATTTCGTTGATCGTTGGTGAAGACGGACGGCGACCGGCATCTATGAGTCGGTTGATCTGGGGTTGTCGCCGCGGGCATCCATTCTGATGTGGTATAATTTGCATATCGCTTTCGGAAGGGTGAGGGCAGTTGTCAACGTACGAGCAAATCGTGAAGCTGTGGCAGTCTTACGCCATCACGGATGTCAGACACCTGGACAAGTATCTGGACCATTTTCGCATTCTGTTCGCTTACCATTCCGGAAAAATCGAGAATGCGGACGTTACCTATCACGATACAAGAGAAATTTTTGAGAACGGCAAGGTGATTCAGTACACCGGCGACCTGCGGGCGGTGTTCGAGCAGCGGAATCAGAAGGTTTGCTACGAGTTGCTGAAAAACCGGATTATAGCCCGTGCCCCTCTTACGGTCGCATTGATCCAAGAAGTCCACCGCGCATTGACGGAAGGCACTTACGATGAACGAAGATATATCGACAATGCGGAACGGCCGGGCGAATTCAAAAAGCATGATTACGTAACGGGCGTTCATGAGGTCGGCTCCCCGGCGGAATCGGTGGCGGAGGAGTTGGAGGAGCTGGTCATCGAGTTGAATGCGTATAACGGCGCGGATGTGCTGAAAGCTGCGGCTTATTTTCATGGGAGGTTCGAATATATCCACCCCTTCGCCGATGGCAACGGACGTACCGGACGAACGTTAATGAATTACTGCCTCATGGTTCGTGGACACCCGCCTGTGATCGTATATGAAGAGGATAAACAATTGTACTATGAATGTTTACAAAAGTACGATGAAAACGAGGATATGGAGCCGCTGTACCGGTTCTTGAAATACGAGACGGAGAAGACGTGGGCCAAGACGCTGTCTATGGCAAATGGAACTAAGCAGCCCAGAAGGAAATTTGACGAGCAATGATCGCTTGACTCTGACATCGGCGTCATGGTTTACAATGGGTCCAGGTCGCTCGCAGAGGGAGGAGGCGAAAAGCGGATGACAATCGGCGAACTGGCACGGCGAACCGGTGTCAGCATCCGGTCGCTGCGGTACTATGAAAGACAGGGTTTGCTGGCGCCGATCCGCCGGGAGAACGGTTACCGGGAATATTCGGGGCTGGCAGAGGAACAGGTGCGCACGATTCGGCTATATTTGAACCTGGGGCTCTCGACGGAGGAGATCGCCGGCTTCCTGCAGTGCGTGCTGAAGAATAAGGAAGCGTTCTGCGATGAGGTGTTGCCGATTTATAAGCAGAAGCTGCAGGAGATTGATGATCAAATCCGTTTGCTCACCGGCATTCGTCAAAATTTGCGGGACCGGATCGCCTCCATTCTGCAAGAGCGTACCGAATCGGGGAGCAAACGATGAAACGGAAGGAGTCCTTTTATCAGAGGGAATCCTGAAGCGGGAATTGCTCTTCGTATACAAGGAGGGATCGAATTGAGCGTACAAGCGGTACATGACGGCAATTTCCGGGTGTCGATTCGGGATCGGGGCGCGACATTGGTGGAATTCGGTGCGGTATGGTGCCCGCCTTGCAAAGCGCTGCTGCCGATCATGGAGGAATTGGCCAGCGATCATGGCGAAGATTTGGCGGTATTGAAGGTGGATTGCGACGAATCGCCGGAAACGGCGAGCCGATTCGGCGTCATGTCGATGCCGACGGTGATCTTGTTTCATAATGGCGAGCCGGTGGAAAAGCTGGTTGGTTTGCGGCCGAGAGCAGCTTATGAAAATGTACTGGCCAAGTATATGGTGAACGCGTGAAAGCTGTATATGCACACAGAGATCAGGAACTGCCGGAGACATCCGGCGGTTCTTTTCGTTTTCGTCTGTTTCGATCATTTGTACGTACATATTGTCGTGCTTGCAGTTTCCTGTCAGAACAAATCATGATACGATGAGGATAACGACGATGGCAGACAAGGGGTCAGACTGTTGAACGAGAAATCGAAGCCCAAACATGAGCAATTGAAAGCGGAAATCGTAAGCTGGATCGATTCCGGCCAATACAGGCCGAACGATCGCCTGCCGACCGAGCACGAAATAGCCGAGCAGTCAGGCATGAGCAGGCAGACGGTCCGTCAAGCGATCGGCGCCCTGGTGCAGGAGGGGCGGCTGAACCGGCGACAGGGCAGCGGCACTTACGTCGCGGAGGCCGCGGTGCGTCAAGAGAGCGAGTGGCCCGCGATCGGCATCATGACGACGTATATTTCCGACTACATCTTCCCGGAAATCGTGCGCGGGATCGAATCGGTGCTGCGTTCGCGCGGTTACGCGATGGTGCTGTCCAGTACGGACAATGACAAGGCGAAGGAACGGGAAAGCCTGACCGCGATGATGTCGGGCCAGGTCAAGGGGTTGATCGTCGAACCGACGCGCAGCGCGCAAGGCAACGCGAATCTGGACCGCTATTTGGCGCTTGGCCAATGGAAGCTGCCGTACGTGATGATTAATGAACGCTATGTGGAGCTGGACTGCCCGTGCGTGAAGATGGATGACGAGCAGGGGGGATTCCTCGCGGCGAAGCATCTGATGGAGCTGGGGCATCGGCGGGTCGCCGGGTTTTTCAAGACGGACGACATGCAAGGGGTTCAGCGGCTTCGGGGATTCATGCGGGCGCATCAGACGCAACGCGTTCCGCTGCTGCCGGATTCTGTCGTCCAATATGCAACGGAACAGAAGCGGGAATATGCGTTTCAGCGGGCGCTGGACTATTTGCGGATGCCGCCGGAGGAACGCCCGACCGCGTTCGTATGCTATAACGACGAACTCGCCGTTTGGCTGATGGAAGCGGTCCGCCATGCAGGGTTGCGGGTGCCGGACGATCTGTCCGTGATCGGGTTCGACGATTCTTTCCTTGCGACTGCTACGGAAACGAAGCTGACATCGGTCGTTCATCGCAAGTACGAGTTGGGCGCACGCGCTGCCGGGTTGTTGCTGGATATGCTGGAGGGCAAGGACGGCGCTCGCGCTCAGGATATCGTATACCCGCCTGAACTGATCGTGCGGGATTCGACCCGGAGCGTTTGATCATGGGAATGTAAAGCCAAATTGTCCGAACATGAGAGAGCCGTGCCTCGTTATCCGATAGGGATTATCGAACGGAAAAAAGTTGTGGAAAATTTGTACGTACAAATATAGAATGAGTTTAGGCGGCTTTCTTTAATTTATCGGAGTGGGGTGAGGTTGTTGCTTGAGCGTTTGAAGCAAGAAGTATGGGAAGCCAACATGGGTCTGCCCAAGTATGGACTGGTTACGTTCACGTGGGGCAATGTGAGCGCGATTGACCGGGAAGCCGGACTCGTCGCGATTAAGCCAAGCGGCGTCAAGTACGAGAAACTCAGGCCCGAGGATATCGTCGTGGTCGACCTGGACGGCAAAGTTGTGGACAGCAAGCTGAAGCCGTCATCCGATACGGCGACGCATGTGGCGCTGTACAAGGCGTTCAGGGACATCGGCGCGATCGTGCACACGCACGCACCGTGGGCGACGAGCTGGGCACAGGCCGGGCGGGCGATTCCGGCGCTCGGGACGACGCACGCGGACTACTACTACGGCGAAATTCCGTGCACGCGGCCGATGACGAAGGCGGAAATCGAAGGCGCTTATGAGCTGGAAACAGGCAACGTGATCGTGGAGACGTTCCGCGGGCGCGACCCGCTGCGAATGCCGGGTGTGCTCGTCCATTCGCACGCACCGTTCAATTGGGGCAAGGACGCGCACGAAGCGGTGCACAATGCCGTCGTGCTGGAGGAAGTGGCGAAGATGGCGCTGCACACGCTCGCGCTCAATCCGGGCGTGCCGGCGATGGACCAGACGCTGCTTGACAAGCATTTCCTGCGCAAGCATGGTGCGAACGCCTACTACGGGCAGGACACAGTGAAGTAAGGAACCTAAAGTACCTAACTCCGCCGACAGCGGGGTCCGTGGCAGGGAGTTGGGAGCCCAAAGTACCCATCTCCGCCGACAGCGGGGTACGTGGCAGGGAGTTGGGAGCCCAAAGTACCCATCTCCGCCGACAGCGGGGTCCGTGGCAGGGAGTAAGGAACAAAAAGTACCCATCTCCGCCGACAGCAGGGTCCGTGGCAGGGAGTTGGGAACAAAAAGTACCTAACTCCGCCGACAGCGGGGTCCGTGGCAGGGAGTT